>Ga0164243_10002129_pt1 | contig 33132 bp, 34 predicted proteins | sample OricompcompostOP_FD_108781 | JGI IMG/M metagenome (GOLD analysis project Ga0164243, IMG submission 108781) | Organic Plus compost microbial communities from Emeryville, California, USA - Original compost - Organic plus compost (OP) | ecosystem: Engineered > Solid waste > Mixed feedstock >... | reverse complement strand
TAGGTCGGGGAGAGGCTCGACACCTACGGGCACGTGCACCTCGACGACGTCGCGCGCCTGGCCGAGGCGGCCGTGCGCGGCGGGACGGCGGGCGCGCTCGACCACGCGGTCGCGGGCGAGGTGGCCAACCGGTGGATCGCCGAGGCCGTCGCGGCCGACCTCGGGTGCGCCGCGCGCAGCCTGACGCCCGCCGAGGCGGCCGGCGTGTGGGACGAGTTCGGCGCGCTGATCATGGGGGCGTCCAGTCGCAGCCGCGCGCCGCGGGCGCGGGCGGAGCGCGGATGGGCGCCCCGGCGCACCGACCTGAGCGAGATCGGCGAGCCCGGCCTGCGGCGGCCGGTGGGGGCGTGAGGCGGGCTCGGGGACCGGCCGCCCCGCCTCACGCCCCCGCGCTCAGCGATCGCGCGTCGCGGCGGGCGAGGGTCTCGTCGAGGCGCGAGCCGACGTCCGGGCAGTTCGCCCGCACCACGTCGAGGAACGCGGCGAGCACGGGGGAGTCATCGGCCGCGCGGAACGACAGCTGCAGGTCCGGCAGCCGGACCCGCGGCACGACGTCGCAGAACCACACGTCCCTGCGCGTCACCAGCCGCATCCGGGCCGGGCCGAGCCCGACCCCGACGTCGCACGCCGCGAGGCCGATGATCGTGTGCACGTCGCGGGACGTGGTGGCCGCGGCGAGCGCCGGGGCCTCCACCCCGAACAGCTCGCGCAGGTGCGCGGCCACCGCGGGCTCCCGTTCCGGCGCCGACACGATCAGCCGTTCGCCGGCCAGCTGCTCGAGCGTGACCTCCGCGCTGCCCGCGAACGGGTGCGCCGACCCGACCACCGCGATCAGGCGATCGGCGCCGATCGGCACCGTCACCAGGTCCTCCGCACCCGCGCCCCGTGGGTTCCCGCGCCCGACCGCCACGTCGAGCTCGCCCGCGACGAGCGCCGCCGTGCCGTCCACGGTCTCCATCTCGTGCAGCGCGAGCCGCACCTCCGGGCGAGTCCGCCGGAACCGGCCGAGCACACCGGGCAGCGGGTCCAGCAGCGCCGACCCGATGAACCCCATCCGCAACTGCCCGGTCTCACCCCGCGCGGCGCGCCCCGCGTCGACCGCCGCGGACGACATCTCGCGCAGCGCGCGGCGCGCCCTGGCGAGGAACGCCGAACCGGCCGCGGTCGGGAACACACCGCGCGGCGTGCGGTCGAACAACCGCTCACCGACCTCCCGCTCGAGCGCCGCGATCTGGGTGGACAACGGTGGCTGCGCGATCCCGAGCGACGCGGCCGCGCGGCCGAAGTGCTGGTGTTCGGCGAGCGCGAGCGCGTACCGCAGATGCCGGGCTTCCATATCTCCAACGTATCACCACCGGGCGATCGAAATATGGAGGTGGATGACAGGTCGTCCGGGAGATGGAGTGGACCGTGTTCCGCACGTCAACCTCGAAAGGTCGTCATGAACGAGACCACCATCTGCGTGTTCGTCCACGGTGCTTGGCACTCCTCGCTGCACTGGGCCACGACCCAGCGCGCACTGACCGTGCTGGGCGTGCCGAGTGTGGCGGTGGACCTGCCCGGCCACGGCGTCACCGCCCCCACCCCGCCCGGCTACCTCGAGCCGGGCCAGCCCGGGTTCACCACCGAACCCTCCGCGCTCGCCGGGATCACCACCGACGTGCTCGTCGACGCGCTCACCGCGGAACTCGCCGCCGTGCGCAGGCAGTTCGCGAAGGTGGTCGTCGTGGCGCACAGCGCGGGTGGCGGCCCGGCGTCGGCCGCGCTCGAGCGGCAGCCGGAGCTGGCCGACCACCTGGTGTACCTGTCGGCGTTCGTGCCCGCGGGCAGGCCTCGTTTCGTGGACTACGTCAGCGCGCCGGAGAACGCCGACGCCGTCGAGGTCACCCGTGCCGGGGACCCGGAGGAGCTCGGCGCGATCCGGATCAACCCGCTCTCGCCCGATCCCGCCGAGGTCGAGATCATCCGCCAGGCGTTCCTGAACGACTGGCCCGCCGGGCGCCCCGGCTGGCGCCTCACCCTGCACCCCGACGAGCCGCTGGCGTCGCTGGCAGGCGAGTTCGGCGTCACCGCGGCGCGCTGGGGACGCGTGCCGCGCACCTACATCCGCCTCACCGAGGACCGCGCACTGCCGCCGGTCACCCAGGACCTGATGATCGCCGAGGCCGACCGCGTCGCACCGGACACGCCGTTCGCCGTGCACTCGCTGCCCGGCGGGCACTCGCCGTTCCTGACCCGCCCCGGCGAACTCGCCGAGCTGCTCGCCCGCATCGCGAAGCAGGCGTGAGGCCCGCCGCTCAGGCGGTGCTGTTGTCCGGGACGTTCGTCCAGCTGATGAGCGTCACCGTGATGCAGCTGGCCGTTCCGCGCATCCGCGGCGACCTCGCCGCGGGCCCTGGCGCCGCGCAGCTCGCGCTGGCCGGCTACACGCTCACCTACGCGTGCGCGCTGATCACCGCGGCGCGGCTCGGCGGCCGGTTCGGCTACCGGCGGCTGTTCGTCCTCGGCACGGCCGTGTTCACGACGGCCTCGCTCGCCGCGGCCGCCGCACCGGATGCCGGAGCGCTCGTGGTCGCCAGGCTGGTGCAGGGCGCGGGCAGCGGGCTGGTGGCGCCGCAGATCCTGTCGCTGATCCAGACCGCGGTGCCCGAGCGGCAGCGGGCCGCGGTGCTGGGCCGCTACGGGGCGGCGATGGCGGTCGCCAGCCTCGCCGGCCCGCTGTGCTGCGGGGTGCTGCTGCACGTCGACCCGTTCGGCGCCGGCTGGCGCGTCGCGCTGGCACTGCCGGTGCCGGTCGGGATCGCGGCGCTGGCCCTGTTCCGGGTGCTGCCCACCGGAGCTGCCCCGGCCGGTGCGAGCGGGGTGGACGGCCTCGGTGCCGTGCTGTCACTGGCGGGGCTGGCCCTGCTGGTGCTGCCGCTGACGCTCGGCCAGGACGCCGGGTGGCCGATGTGGACATGGGGCAGCTTCGTGGTGGCCGCCGCGGTGCTCGGCGCGTTCGCCGTGTCGCAGCGCCGGGTGCGTCACCCGCTGGTGCACCCGGCGGCGCTGGCCGCACCGGGTACCCGGTGGGGCGTCGCCGCGGTGCTGCTGTTCAACGCGGGCGTTCCGTCGTTCACCCTGCTGCTGTCGCTGCACCTGCAGGGCGCGCTGCACCGCGGCCCGCTGGCGACCGCGGCGACGATCGCGCCGTACGCGGTGGGGGCGTTGCTGGGCAGCGCGGTGGCCGAACGCGCGGCGCGGCGGTTCGCCGCCGGTGCGCTGGCCGCCGCGTCCGGTGCGCTCGCGGCCGTCGCGCTGCTCGTCCTCCCGGCGATGCGCGCCCCGGCGCCGGTGCTGTGGGTGGTGCTGGCCGCGGGTGGCGCCGCGTTCGGCCTGTTCACCGCGTCCGCGTTCGCCCTCGTGCTGCGCCGGGTGTCCGCGGACGCGGTGAGCTCGGTGTCCGGTCTGCTGCCGACCGCGCAGCAGCTCGGCGGCACGGTGGGCGTCGCCGCTGCCGGGGTCGTGCACACCGCGGGCGGCATGGGCCCGGCGATGGGCTACGAGGCGGCCGTGTTCCTGCTCGCCGCACTGGCCACGCTGCCACTGGGCGGACACCGCCGCTTGGCACCTCCGGGTGCGCGCGGGCACCGTGACCCGCACAACCCGACGACAGCAAGGGGAGAAGATGCCGTGGGACACGCGCGAGTCGCTGCGACTCGACGACGTCGAGCTGGCCTACCGGGTGGTCGGTGACGGGCCCGAGGCGGTGGTGCTGGCGCACGGGTGGCCGCAGACGCACGCGTGCTGGCGGCACGTCGTCCAGCCCCTGAGCCCGGGACGCACGCTGATCGTGCCGGACCTGCGCGGCTACGGGGACTCCGGCCTGGCGCGCTCGGGCGACTACGACAAGCGCGCCACCGCCGCCGACCTCAGCGCCCTGGTCCACCACCTCGGGTTCGGCTCGGCGACGGTGATCGGGCACGACCGTGGCGCCCGCGTGGCGCACCGGTGGGCGCTGGACCACCCGGACGAGGTCGACGCGCTGGTGCTGCTGGACATCCTGCCCACCCGGGTCGTGATGGACGCGTTCGACCGCGATTCGGCGAGCACGATGTGGCACTGGTTCTTCCACCGCAACCCCGATCTGGCCGCCACGCTGGTGCACGGCAACGTCGAGGCCTACCTGCGGCACTTCTTCGCCCGGGTGCTGGACACCGGCGCCGTCGACGCGGCCACCTTCGCCCACTACGTGTCCGCGTTCAGCGACCCGGCGCACCTGCGGGCGTCCTTCGAGGACTACCGCACCGGGTTCACGACCGACCTCGACCGCGACCACGCAGACCACGAGCGTGGCCTGCGGGTGCGGGCGCCACTGCTGGTGCTGTGGGGCGCCGACGGCGGGCTCGGCGGCAGCGACGTGGTGGGCGTGTGGCGGGAGCACCACGCCGATCCCGCCGCCGTGCGCGGGCACACCGTGCCCGGCGGCCACTACGTGCCCGAGGAGGCGCCCGCCGACGTGGTGCGCGCCGTGGCGGCGTTCCTCGACGCGGCCCGGGCCGCTCAGACCGCGGTCAGGCCGCCGTCGACGAGCACCTCGACGCCCGTCACGTAGGAGGCCTCGTCACTGGCGAGGAACAGCACGACGTCGGCGACCTCCCGTACCTCGCCCGCCCGCTTCAGCGGCACGCCGTCCAGCTGCCGGGCCCCGGGCGCGACCGCGTTGACCCGGATCCCGTCGTCCGCGTGGTGCACCGCGGCGGTCCGGGTCATCGACGTCACCGCCGCCTTCGACGCGCCGTAGCCGAGGTGCACGCCCGGCTGCCCGATCGACGCCGAGATCGAGGACAGGTTCACGATCGACCCGCCGCCACCTCGGGCCATCGCGGCCGCGCCGTGCTTGATACCGAGGAACACGCCCTTGGCGTTGACGAGCATGAGCCGGTCGAAGAACGCGGTGCTGGTGAAGGTCGGGGTCGACGGTGCCGCTGAGCCCGGCGTTGTCGGCCAGCACGTCGAGCCGCCCGAACTCGCCGAGCACCTCGGTGATCGCGGCGGTCCACGCGTCCTCGTCGGTGACGTCGAGGTGCAGCGGCAGTCGCATGTGGATCCTCTCAGTTCGGGGACACGGGTTCGGTGACCGGTGCGGCGGAGGCCGGGGTGCGCGCCCGCCTGCCCTTGACCACCACGGCGGCGATGCAGACCGCGGCGGGGACGAGCAGCGACAGGAAGACCTGGTGGTAGTCGAGGCCGGCGGCGACGAGCACCGTGCCGATCGACGCGCCGCCGATGGCGCCGAACCGCGCGACACCGGTGGCCCAGCTGGTACCGGTGGCGCGGATGCTGGTGGGGTAGAAGGCGGCGCCGATGATCGGGAACGCGGTGCCACAGGTGTTGGTGAACACGCCCATGACGAACAGTCCCGCGCCGAGCACCAGCTCGTTCGCGGGCGCGATGGCGACGAGCACGAACATCACCGCGGCGCAGCTCATCGCCGCGACCACCGTGCGGTGCATGCCGAAGCGGTCCATCGCCGATCCGACGCCGAGGTTGCCCAGCGTGCCGCCCGCCTGCAGCAGCAGGCCCATCGTCGCGGCGGCCGTCAGGGAGAACCCGATGTCGGTCATCAGGATCGGCATCCAGCTGTTGGTGAGGTAGACGATGAAGAACGCGGCGCTGAACCCGATCCAGATGGTGGCCGTCCCCAGCCGGAACCGGCCGGCGACGAGCCCGGCGACGCGTGCCTTCGCCTCCACCGCGGGCTCGTCGAGCACGAACCGCGTCCCGGGCGGGAACTCCTCCGGCACGATGCGGTTCACCAGCGTCAGCAGCTCGGTCTCCCGCCCCGCCTGCCGGGCCAGGTACTTCGGCGACTCGGGCAGCGCGACGTGGACGACCGCGGCGTAGGCCAGCGGCAGCGCGCCCGCCACCACGAGTGCCCAGTGCCAGCTCGCGACCTGCACGACGAGGCTGGTGAGGAACCCGGCGACCGCGCCGCCGAGGGTGTGCCCGCAGTAGGTCAGTGCCATCATGGTGCCCCGCCTGCGGGCGGGTGCGTACTCCGACACCAGCGTCGTCGCGTTCGGCAGCGCCGCGCCGAGCCCGAAACCGGTGAGCAGGCGCAACACCGAGAACCACACGACGTTCGGGGACATCGCGGTGGCCACGCACATCACGCCGAAGAACACCATCGAGGCGAGGATGACCCGTCGCCTGCCGTGGCGGTCGGCGAGCGGTCCGGCCACGAGCGATCCCAGCGCCATGCCGAGCAGCCCGCTCGTCACGATCGGCCCGAGCTGGGCCTTGGACAGTCCCCAGTCGGCGAGCAGGGGCGGCCCGAGGTAGGAGACGACGGCGAGGTCGAGACCGTCGAGCACCACCACGCCGAGGCAGAGCAGCGCGACGGTGCGCTGCACGCCGCCGACCCTGTTGCGGTCGATGACCCGTTGCAGGTCGAGAGTGGTCACCTGTCCTCCGTTGGACGTGCGGTCGGGGTGCCGGTCAGCCGTCGCGGCGGTCCAGGACGACGTCGAACTCGATGAGGCGGAACGGGTTCGCCACCCCGTACCGCGCGGCGCGGTCCGGGTCGTCGACCTCGGTGACCGGCCGGATCAGCGACTCCTTGACGCCGAACACCGTGTCGGAGTCCAGGTACGGGCTGCCCTCGACGAACACGTGGGTGGTGAGCGGGGCGTGCCCGTCGGCGCCGGCGATGACGTGGATGTGGGCGGGCCGGTTCGGGTGCCGCCGCGTCGCGGCGAGCAGCCCGCCGACCGGTCCGTCGTCCGGGATCGGGTAGTAGCGGGGCACCACCGTGCGCAGCCAGAAGCGACCCAGCTCGTCAGTGGTGAACAGCCCGCGCAGGTTGCGATCCGGCTGCACGCCGGGCTGCTGCACGTCGTAGTAGCCCGCGCCGTTGGCCTGCCACACGTCCACCTGCGCGCCGGGAAGCGGACCGCCCGCCGACGACCGCACCTGCCCGGCGAACACGCACGGTTCGCCGTTGCCGTCGAGCGAGATGGTCGCGCCGAGCTCGCGCGGCGGCGAGTCGACCATGTGGTACGGGCCGAGCACGGTGGTGTCGGTGGCGGCCGAGGAGGTGCGGTGGTTGATCGCGTCCACCAGCATCGACACCCCCAGCACGTCGGACAGCAGCACGAACTCCTGGCGGGTGTCGTCGCAGGCGTGCCCGGTCGCGGTGAGGAAGTCGATCGCCCGCTGCCACTCCGCCTCGGTGAGCTCGACGTCCTTGACGAAGTCGTGCAGGTGCTCGACGAGACTCGTCAGCACCCGTTTCAGCCGCCCGTCCGGCGTGTCCGCGAAGCTTTCCGCCACCACGTGCGCCGAGTTCGCCTCGGAGAAGCTGGTCACCGGTTCACCGTCCACGTCGGAGCTTCCCAGCCTGCGCGGTCGAGCACCCCGGCGCCGGCGGCGAAGGCGAGTCGCGCCGCGTCCGCCGCGGGGCGGGCGTCGAGGTCGTCGGAGAAGACCTCCACCGACACCGGCGCGGTGACCCCGCGGTCGCGCAGCGCGCCCAGCACGGCGCCGGTGTCCCCGGCGCCCTGCCCGGGCAGCAAGCGCCGGTGCCGGGCCTCCTCGGTCAGGTTCGCGTCCGGTGCCGGCCGCACGTCGCACAACTGCACCGCGGTGATCGCCTCGGCGGGGATGCCGTCCAGGTCGGCGGGCACGGCGCCGGAACGGAACCAGTGCCACAGGTCGAGGGTGATCCCGCCGCCGGGGCGGTCCGCCTCGGCGACGACCCGCCACACCTCGCCCAGCGTGCGGACGTGGCTGTAGGGCAGGAACTCGAAACCGACCAGCACGCCGTGGTCGGCGGCGCGATCGCACAGCGCGCCGAACGGCTCCACGAGGTCGGCGAGCGGGTGCGCCTCGAACATCGGGACGTTGAGGTGCCGCACCCCGATCCGGTCGGCGAGGCGGAACAACACCTCCTCCACCGGATCGGGGCCGAGAGCCCAGTCCCAGTTGTGCTCCAGTTCGAGCACCCGCACACCGTGTTCGTCCAGCAGGTCGCGGATCCGTTCGTCGGGCAGGCCCGCGTCGAGGTAGTCGCCGACGCGCAACCCGATGCCGGTGAAGCCCGCGGCGGCGGCCGCGGCGACGCGGGTGCACAAGTCCGCCGTGCGCAGCGTGCTCGCGCTGCAACCGAGGTGGCTCATGCCCGCACCCCGCCGCCCGCGGTCGCCGAACCGTCGAGCCACGCCGCGCCCTCGGCGTACAGGCGGCGCACCGCCTCGCCGGTGAGTCCGGGCAGCCCGGTCTTGACCGTGAACCCCGCCTTGGTCTGCAGGTACGCCAGGTGCCGGTAGCCCGCCGGGAACCGGTCCAGCAGCCCGGCGTCGAGCTTCAGCGGCGTGGCCGGGTCGACCGGGTCGATCCGGTCCTTCTCGTAGATCGGCTGCCTGCGCACGATCTTCCACCCGTCCCCGTGCCGGCTGCAGAAGTCGTAGAACCGCCCGGTGCACACGACGTCGGCCTCGACGCCGTCGACGGTGCCGCGCTGGCTGATCGTCATCTTCGTCTGCGACACCGCGCGGTCGCCGCGCACATCGGCGCTGTGCCCGCCCAGGAAGTGCAGGATGTTCACGCCGTGGTCGAAACCGTCGCGGCTGGCCGCGATGAACTCCGCGGCCGGGCCCTGGAACCAGGTGGCGGTCATCCAGCCGTCCTCGGGGTGCCACACCGTCGCGAACCGGTCCCAGTCCCCGGCGTCGCGCCAGACCGCCCAGTTGTCCACCAGCTCGCGCAGGGCCAGCCGGTCTTCGAGGCTATTCGCCACGTCTTTCCACTCCCTCGTCATCGGATCGTCGGCGCCAGTTGGGTTCCGGCGGCGACGTGGATCACTTCGCCCGTGATGGTGCGGGCGCGTTCGGACACCAGGAAGGCCACGGTGTGCGCGACGTCGGCCGGTTCCACGAGCCTGCCCAGCGGTGCGGCGGCGGCGAACCGGTCCGCGTAGTCGTCGAGGGCCGCGGGATCGGCCTTCTGCGCGTTGAACGCGGTGCGCACGAAACTCGGCGCGACCACGTTGACCGTGACCCCGAGCGCACCCAGCTCCCGCGCCGCGACGCGGGTCAGCCCGACCAGCCCGGCCTTCGACGCCGAGTAGGCGGGGGTCACGCCACCGCCGAGCCACACGCGCGAGCCGATCGACACCACCCGGCCGCCGCCCTGGCGCCGCCACAGCGGCACGCAGTGCTTCATCAGCAGTGCGGGCCCGGTCAGGTTGACCCGCAACGTGTCCTGCCAGAGCCCGACGTCCATGTCGGACACCGTGTGCGCGGGCTCGATACCGGCGTTGTTCACCAGCGCGTCCACTCGTCCCCAGGTGTCGTCCACGCACGCGACCGCGGCCCGCACCGAGTCCTCGTCGCCGACGTCGGCGGCGACGCCCAGCACCTCCCCGGAAAGTCCGTCCGCGGCTGGCCCTACCCCGTGGCGGTCCAGCAGCGCGACCCGGAACCCGTCGTCGAGCAGGGCGGTGGCGATGGCCGTTCCCATGCCGCCCGCACCGCCGGTGACGATCGCGACGGGGGCGGTCACGACGCGTGCTCCGTCGCGACCTTCGCGATGATGCCGGCCAGCGCCTCCGGCATCGACAGCATCGGCGAGTGGCCGGACTCCAGTTCGCTGACCGAGCCGGTGCGGGCTGCCATCCGCCGCTGCACCTCGGGCGTGCAGGCGCGGTCGAGGGTGCAGACGACGAAGTGCGCGGGCACCGTCCGCCACGCCGCGCGCGTGATCACCGCGCTGCGGACGTCGGCGTGCTCGGGGGTCAGTCGCGCGGCCGCCTCCGCCGCGTCGGTGGGGGCGCAGTCGTGGTAGAAGGCGTGCCGGGCGGTGGCCGGGTCGATCACCAGGTGGTCACCGGCCCGGCTGATGTCGTCGGCGCCTGCCCGCGATCCCGCCTCGGCGTCGTTGACCGACGCCACCGACTCACCGGGCGCGAGGCAGAACGCGCTGACGTAGACCAGGGCCCGCACACCGGGCGCGTCGCCGACCTCGGTCAGCAGGGCACCGGAGTAGGAGTGGCCGACGAGCACGACGTCGCCGGGGATGCCCGCGAGCACCCGGGTGAGGTGGTCGCAGTGCCCGCGGAACGTGGGGTCGCCGGGTGCGCGGTCCGCGCCCGGCAACGTGACGCGGACGAACGAGTACCCCTCGGCTTCGAGCAGTGCGGCCACGCGGTCCCAGGCCCAGGCTCCGTGCCACATGCCGTGTACGGCGACGATGGTGGGGCGGTCGGTCATGACGCGGTCCTCCCGGTCAGCTCGCGGTCTGGTGTGGACACCCCGGCTGCGTCGCGGGGGTCGTGGGTGCGCAGGAAGCGGGTCAGGACGGTGCCTGCGACGGAGACGCCGCTGATGACCCACAGCGTGCCCGCCACGCCGATCGGCGCGACGAGCCCGGCGACGACGGGGCCGAGGAACAGCGGGACGAATCCGGACAGCCCGGCGCCGTAACAGACGGCCACGACGAGCACGGCCCAGACGTTCGGTCCGGTCAGCGCGGGCACGTCGTGGAACGTACCTGGTCCACGACGTCGGACTGTCCACTCCGGAGTGGCAAGCGGTGTGGGGAGCCATGCTGCTGACGAACGTGCTCGCCACCGTGTTGTTCGGGTACGTCGCCGACCGGAGCGGCCGCGTCCGCACCGTCGCCTGGTTCGGCGGCCTGCTCTGCGCCGTGTGCGTTCCCGCCTGAACGCCGGCGACGTGACCAGCGTGGCGAACTCGCCGATCAGCGGGATCACCGCGCCCGCGCAGTAGGAGCTGATCACCCCGAGCCCGAGCATGAAGACGAACCAGTACCAGCCCGCCGCCCTGCCCATCACGCGCTCCGGGGTGTCCATGGCCAGCCAGACCAGGAAGCCGTAGGACAACAGCGGGTAGCCGAGGGCGCGCACGCCGAAGGTGACCAGCACGATCGTGAAATCGCCCGCGGCGAGCGCGGCGAGGAACGCGACCTCGAACACCACCCGGATCGCGAACCCGGTGAGCATGATCCGCTGTGGGGCCGAAGGCCTCGGCCAGTGCGCCGGACAGCCACGCCGCGACGGCCACGACGAATCCGTGGACGCCCCACAGCAGCGACGTGCGCCCGGGGCCGAAGCCGAGCTCGGCGAGGTAGGGCGACAGGAAGCCGGATTCGATCCCGTCGCCGATCACGAACAGGGTGAGCGCCACGAACCCCCAGCGCAGGTGCGCGACGATGCCCTGGCGTGCCCAGAACCCGCTCACCGCTGCGGCTCGTCGTCGGTCATCGGCGGAACCTCCTCGTCCTGGTGCGGGAACGGATGCGATCCTGCGGCCGCCGCGCGGCGGGAAGCCAGACGTCGTTGCCGCCCAGTGGCAGTCGTTGCCTAGATTGAGGACATGGCAGGCCGAACGAACACGCCCGGGCAGTCGGTGTCCCGGCGGCTGCTGACCGTGCTCGACTGCTTCGACGTCGCGCACCCGGCGCTCACGCTCACCGAGGTGGCCGGCCGCTCCGGGCTTCCGCTGTCCACCGCGCGCAGGCTCATCGCGGAACTGCGCGAGTGGGGCGGGCTGGAACGCCTCGACGACGGCCGGTACCGCATCGGGATTCGCTTGTGGACGATCGGCTCGCTCGCGCCGCAGCAGCGCGGGCTGCGGGAGGCCGCGCTGCCCCACATGCACGACCTCTTCCAGGCCACGCAGGAGAACCTCCAGCTGGCGGTGCTGGAGGGCACCCGGGCGCTGTGCATCGAGAAGATCTCCAGCACCAGGGCCGTGCCGACGCGCACCGAGGTGGGCGGGCGCCTGCCGCTGCACGCGACCGGTGTCGGGAAAGCGCTGCTCGCGTTCTCCGGCCGGGGCCTGCTGCGCGAGGTCGTGGACGCCGGGCTGCCCAGGATGACCCCGCACACGATCACCCAGCCGGGAAGGCTCGCGGCGGCGCTGGCCGAGGTCCGCCGGGCCGGCGTGGGCTACTCCTACGAGGAGATGACCCTCGGCGCGGTGTCCGTCGCCGCGCCGGTGCTCGGCGTGGACGGCCGGATCCGCGCCGCGCTCGGGATCGTGGCGCACTCGCGCGCCGCGGTCGACCGGCTCGCCCCCGCGGTGCGCACGGCCGCGCTCGGGATCGCCCGCTGGGTGGAGTGAACGAGGCCGCCGGTCAGTCGATGTCCGGCAGCCTGCGCGCGAATCCGCGCACCAGGTGGTCGAGCGCGGTGGCCACGCGCCGGGGCGGGTGCCTCGTGCCGGACAGCACGGCGTGGACGTCCGCCCTCGGCGTGGGCAGTTCGCGCAGCACGGGCACCAGCGAACCGTCGGCGAGCAGTGGCGCGACCTGCCACAGCGACCGCATCAGCAGGCCGCGTCCGGCGCGGCACCAGTCCGTTGCGACGTCGCCGTCGTTGGTGGTGAGCGTGCCCTCGACGCGGACGGTGACCGGCTCGTCCGCGGTCCCGAAGCGCCAGATGGCGTAGTCGGTGTCGTTCTCCCGGATCACGATGCACGAGTGGGCCCCCAGGTCGTCGAGCGTGCGGGGTTCCCCGTGCTCGCGCAGGTAGGCGGGTGCGGCGCACACGATGCGCCGGTTGCGGTGCAGCAGGCGGGAACGCAGACGGGAGTCCGGCAGCGGACCGACCCGCACCGCGAAGTCGAACGCGGTGCCGCCGACGTGCACGGGCAGGTGCGACAGTTCCAGATCGACCCGCAACTGCGGGTGCCCGGCCGCGAGTTCGCCCAGCAGGGGCGCGACGTGCGCCCGTCCGAGGCCGATCGAGGACTGCACGGCGATGCGCCCGCGCAACCCGTGCCGCTGCCTGCCGATCTCGTCCTCGACGTCGTCGATGCGCTGGAGGACCTCGGCCGCGACGTCGCGGTAGCGCTCGCCTTCCGGGGTGAGGGTGAACCGGCGGGTGCTGCGGTTGATCAACTGCGCGTCCAGGCGCCGTTCCAGCCGCGCGAGCCGTTTGCTGACCGCCGACACCGACACGCCCCAGCGGTGCCCCGCCTCGGTCAGCGTGCTCGCGGCCGCGACGCCGGCGAAGAACCGGAGGTCGTCGAATTCGGGGAGTTCCACGCTGCTTCTTTCCCTTCAGGCAAGACTGTCTGGTCGATCGAGGGCTCGTTGCGCCTGGCCTTGCTTGTCAGGATAGGTGCGGGCCGGGGACACCGGCCGAACCCACGGACAGGGAGGTCGTCAGTGGCCACGACGCACCGCATCGCCGTCATCCCGGGCGACGGGATCGGCAAGGAGGTCGTCCCGGAGGGACTGCGGGTCCTGCGGGCCGCGGCCGGGGTGTTCGGGTTCGAGCTCGACCCGGTCGAGTTCGACTTCGCCAGCGCCGATCACTACCTGCGGCACGGCACGATGCTGCCGGACGACTGGTTCGACCGGCTCCGGCACTTCGACGCGTTGTTCTTCGGCGCGGTCGGCTGGCCCGAGGTCGTGCCCGACCACGTGTCGCTGTGGGGGAGCCTGCTGCAGTTCCGCCGCCGCTTCGACCAGTACGTGTCGCTGCGTCCGGTGAAGCTCCTGCGCGGCGTGGCGAGCCCGCTGGCGGGACGGTCCGCCGGGGACGTCGACTTCTACGTCGTGCGGGAGAACACCGAAGGGGAGTACTCGAGCATCGGCGGGAAGATCTTCGCGGGCACCGAGCGGGAGACGGTCGTGCAGGAGACCGTCATGACCCGCACCGGGGTCGATCGCATCCTGCGGTTCGCCTTCGAGCTGGCCCGTAGCCGGCCCGCGCGGCACCTCACCTCCGCGACCAAGAGCAACGGCATCTCGATCTCGATGCCCTACTGGGACGAGCGGGTGGCGCAGATGGCGGCAGCCTACCCGGACGTCGACGTGGACAAGTTCCACATCGACATCCTGACCGCCAACTTCGTCCTGCACCCGGACCGGTTCGACGTCGTGGTCGCGAGCAACCTCTTCGGCGACATCCTCTCCGACCTCGGGCCCGCGTGCACCGGCACGATCGGCATCGCACCGAGCGCCAACATCAACCCCGAACGCGAGTTCCCGAGCCTGTTCGAGCCCGTCCACGGGTCGGCGCCGGACATCGCCGGGAAGGGGATCGCCAACCCGGTCGGGCAGATCTGGAGCGCCGCCATGATGCTGGACCACCTCGGCGAGCGCGCCGCCGCCGCGGCGGTGCTCGCCGCGATCGAGGACGTGGTCGCGCGCGGCGACGACGTCCGCACGCCCGATCTGGGCGGGCGCGGCACCACGGCCGGGTTCGGCGCGGCGATCGCGGAGGCGGTGCGCTGCGCGGCGCGGTGAGTGCCGCACCCCCCGTGCGGTGGAGGCATCCGGCGCCACCCTGACGTCGCCGGGCCACGGTGCCCCGCCGCGCGCTCGTTGCCGAGAACCGACACTCCCAGGAAGGCAGGCGTCACATGGGCACCGGCGAACAGCACGCCACGGTCCGTCCGCGACCGTCCGAACCGGAACGTGCGAACGGCAGGCGGGTCGCGGCGGCGACGGTCGTGGGAACCGCCATCGAGTGGTACGACTTCTACCTCTACGCGTCCATGGCGTCACTGGTCTTCGGTCGCGTCTTCTTCGACACCTCCGATCCCCGGTCCGCGACGCTCGCCTCGCTGGCGACGTTCGCGGTCGGCTTCGTCGCGCGACCGTTCGGCGGCGTGATCTTCGGCGTACTGGGCGACCGGCTCGGCCGCAAGTACACCCTCGTCGCGACGTTCCTGCTGATGGGCGTGTCGACCGGCGTCGTCGGCCTGCTGCCCTCCTACGGCAGCGCCGGGCTGCTCGGCACCGTGGGCCTGGTGGTCGTCCGCGTGTTCCAGGGAATCGGTGCCGGAGCGGAGTACGCGGCCGCCGCGATCACCTCCTACGAACACGCCGGCGATGGCAGGCGCGGATCGCAGGCGGCGTGGCCCGCGCTCGGCATGAACATCGGGCTCGTGCTCTCCGCGCTGACCATCGCCTCGCTCAGCGGGATCGGCGAGGACTTCCTCGTCGGCGGGGGCTGGCGCATCCCGTTCCTCGCCAGTTTCGCGCTCGTCGGGTTCGGCATCTGGGTCCGCTCGCGGGTGCCGGAGACACCCGAATTCGTGCGGCTGGGACACGACCGCGCGGCGGCCCGGCGCCCGTCGCTGCGGTTGCTGTTCCGGCGCGACTGGCGCGGACTGGTCACCGTCGTCGTTGTCGCGATCGGGTACAACGCCATCAGTTACACCCTCAAGACCTTCTCCCTCGCCTACGTCGCCGACTACCGCGGCGTCGGCGCCGGGAGCAGTGCGCTCGCGCTGAGTGTGGCCGGTGTCGTCGCGATCGCCGCGGTCCCGGTCGTCGGGCGCCTGTGTGACCGCTTCTCCGGTGGCGCCGTCGTCGCGGCGGGCGGCGTGCTGGCCGGGGTGTGCGCGTTCCCGGTGCTCGCGCTGCTGCGGGACGCGAGCCAGCCCGCCCTGCTGGCGGCGATGATCGCGGGCACCGGGATCATCGTGCCGATGATGCTCGGCGCGCAGGGCTCGTTCTTCGCCGCCCAGTTCCCGGTCGAGACCCGCTCCACGGGGCTCGGTACCGGCCGGGAGATCGGCACCGCCCTCTCCGGCGGCCTCGCGCCGCTGGCCGCGCTCTCGCTCGTGGCCGCATCCCCCACCCACTCCACGGCCGGCGTCGGCGTGCTGCTCGCGGTGGCCGCCGTCGTGGTGGTGGTTCCCGCCTGGCTACGGCGTGCGGGCGTGCCCGCATCGGCAGGTGCGCCGGAGGGCGCCGCGCCGCGGCAGCCCGCATCCTGACCCCACGACCGACACCGAAAGGGCCTCCGATGAGCGTTCCCCTCGCCCCGCCGTTCACCTACCGCACGATCGACACCGGCACCGTCCGGATCAACTGCGCGGTCGGGGGCGAGGGCCCGCCCCTGCTGTTGTTGCACGGGTACCCGCAGACCCACCTGATCTGGCATGAGGTGGCACCCCGGCTCGCCGCCGACCACACGGTGGTGCTGACCGACCTGCGCGGGTACGGCGACAGCGACAAGCCGGCCCCGGGCCCGGACGACGCCGAGTACGCCAAGCGCGCCATGGCCGCCGACCAGCTGGCCGTGATGGCCGCGCTGGGGTTCGACCGGTTCGCGGTGGCCGGGCACGACCGCGGCGGCCGCGTCGGGCACCGGCTCGCCCTGGACGCGCCGGATGCGGTGAGCGCGCTCGCGGTGCTCGACATCGTGCCGACCCGCTACACCTTCCAGCACGCCGACAAGGACTTCGGGCTCGGCTACTACCACTGGTTCTTCCTCGCGGCGGGCAACGGGATCCCGGAACGGCTGATCGGGGGTGACCCGGAGTTCTGGATCACCGCACGGATGAACGCGCGCCACCACGGCGGCACGGCGTTCGCCCCGGAGGCGGTCGCCGAGTACGTCCGCTGTTTCGCCGATCCCGCGGCGATCGCCGCGTCCTGCGCCGACTACCGCGCGGCCGCGGGCATCGACCTGGTGCACGACGACGCCGATGTCGCCGCGGGCCGCCGCGTCCGCGCGCCGCTGCTCGCGTTGTGGGGGCGGCACAGCTTCGTCGGCCGTACCTACGACGTGCTCGCCGCGTGGCGGGAGTACGCCGACGACGTGTCCGGCGCCGCGCTGCCCGCCGATCACTACCTGCCGGAGGAGGCGCCGCGCCTGGTCGCCGACGCGCTGCGGGAGTTCTTGCGCGTGCGGTGACGCGCCCGGTCACTCGACGGCGCGCACTTCCGGGTTGGCCGGCGAGTAGGACGGCGCCGTCCACATCGGAGTGCCACCCGCGGTGTCGACCACCGCGTCCACCTCGAAGGAGACCAAGCGCTGCGCGCCGGGGATCCCGGCGAACCGGTCGGCGTCCCACGCGGTGCGGGCGCGGCCGGTCAGCTGCAGGCACCGCCCGCTCGCCCAGTCGACGAACAGCAGCCCGGCCGCCGGGTCGACCTCCAGGTTGCCCAGCGTGTTGAACATGCCGTTGCCCGCGTAGTCCGGCCAGTCCAGGCGCTCCGGCGCGACGACGCGGACGAAACCCGGGTTGCCGCCGCGGTGCGAGCAGTCGGCGTTGCCGTCGGCGTCGGCGGTGGCCACGAAGAACGTGTCCGCCGCCCCGATGAGCGCCCGCTGGTCGTCGGTCAGCCCGGTGGTGCGCACGGGTGTCCCGCGTGGCGTCGGCGTTCCGGTGACCGGTTCCCGGCTCTGGATGTGCTTCGGGCAGTTGGCGTACACCTGGTCGAGCGTCAGCCGCAGACCGCGGCCGGCGCGTGTGCCGCGGCCGTTGAGCCGCATCCGGCGCCGCTTCGCGAAGTCGATCGCGATCGCCCCGGCCGGTGCGTCCGTCTCGAAGGCCCCGGACAACGGGTCGCCGGGTGCGGGGACCGCGTCGAGGTCCACCGCGTCGGTGCCGGTGGCCCGGGCGAACCCCGGCGGACCGGTGAGCAGCGTGGTCCACAAGCGACCGTCCACTCCGGCCGCGCCGATCACCACCGCGGTCTGGCGGGCCAGGAAATCACGCGCGACCGCGGGGATCTCCGGCCGCAGGGTGCGGCTCATGCGTTCGGCGATCTCCCCGGTACCCGCGCGGTGCTGCACGCGGCGCTCCCCGGCGTGGTAAACGGCCCGGGTCATCAGAAGAACCCGCAGGCGGGCTCGCCCGTGCCCGCCGCCTGTGCCGGCACCCCGGAGCTGGTGACGATCTCGACGCGGATGCTGTCCGGGTCGGTGAAGAAGATTCCGCCGGACGAGCCGTCCTCCCCGTGCCGGACCACATCGTCATGGTGGAAGGTCACCTCCCGCTCCCGCAGCGTCCGCTCGGCCGGGAAGGTGCCGGTGCTCTGCTGCCACAGCATCAGCAGCGCGACGCCGTCGTGGCCGATGTGGCCGGGTCGCCGTGGTGTCACGGGAGCTCCCTTTCTCACTGTTGTAAAGAACAGTAGGAGTGAGAACTCCGACCGTCAACCGGTGTAGGAACGATGAGTGGTTATAGTAGCTCGGTGACCGACCCCCGTCCGCTGCGCGGTGAGCCGCTTCCGCTCGACCTCGCGAACACCCGCTGGAACGAGCGCGGTGCGCCCCGCGACCTGCTGGATTCGCTCGACGGGCTGGACATCTGGCTGCGCGCCACCGGCCTCGCGGGCACGGTGGCCGCGACGCGGCCCGCCCTCGAGGCGCTGCACCAGGCGCGTGCCGCGGTACACGCCCTGCTCGCGGGCGAACCCGGCGGGCGCGAGCTGCTCAACGACGTGCTGCGGCACGGCCGGGTCCGCCGGGAGCTCGGCCCCGACGGCCCGGTCGACGTCCCGGAGACCGGTGATGCCGCGTGGTACGCGGCGTGGCTCGCGGCGGACGGCTACCTGCGGCTGCTGGAGCGCGCCCCGGACCGCATCAAGGCGTGCGCCCACCCCGGTTGCGTGCTGCACTTCTTCGACACCTCGAAGAACGGCACCCGGCGATGGTGCTCGATGGCCGGGTGCGGCAACCGGTCCAAGGCATCGCGTCACTACGCCCGCAGGCGCCGGACCGCGAACTGAGCACGCTCAGCGGCCGCCGGGCAGGCGCCGCGCGGTCTCGATCGCGTCGTCGAACAACGGGCGTGGATCCTCGGCCAGGAGCAGGGCCAGCCGGGTGAGGAATCCCTCCCGGCCTGCGGGGTCGGTCTCCTCGAGCGCGCGGGACAGCGCGAGCCAGTGGTGTTCCCGGGGGTGCGCGATCTCGGGGGTGACCTCGACCGACCCGACGGCGGGCGCGTCACCGCCGTCGGTCAGCGCGGTCACCGCAACGCCCTCCGGATCGGTGTGCCTGCACCACAGCAACCCGTCCGGGCGGATCACGAACACCTCGCCCGCGCGGGCGCCGAGCGTGCGGGCCAGTTCACCCTCGGGGTCGTCGAGCACCCGCAGCTCCTCCGACGGTGCGATCGCCGCGCCCGCGGCGGGCACCAGCAGGGCCCGGACCGGTTCGGGTGCCAGGTGCGCGGCCAGCCGCTCGGTCAGCGCCCGGACGCGGCCGGCCACCCCGGCGTCGGCTCCGGTGCACAGCACCGTGACGCCGCAGCCCCGTTCGGCGGACAGGGCGGACACCCGCGTGCCCGTGCCGGTGCGCACCCGCACCACCCGGTCCTCGAGCGGTTCCCCGGGCAACAGCCCGGGCGTGCCCGGCGGCGCCGGAACGGTCAGCGGTGAGGAGCGGGCGTGGGTGGCGCTGGACTGGCGGGGATCGAGGAGTGCGGCGAACTCAGGCCGCTGTTCGGCCAGTACCAGCACGGCGTCCCGGGTGACCCGGTGCCCGTGCCCGCCGGGCGACATGACCAGCGTCGACTTGGCGGCGTTGGCGACGTTCTGCCGCCACGCGTCGTGCCGCTCCGCGGCGTAGGCCCGCAACAGGTCCGGGCCCGCCGTGCCGTGCACCACGGCGGCCAGTTGCCAGGCCAGGGTTTCCGCGTCCTCCATCCCGGAGTTGAGGCCGCGCACCCCGAAGATCGGCACCAGGTGCGCCGCATCGCCCGCGAAGACGACGCGGTCGTGCCGGAAATCGGGCAGTGCCAACGCGTGCGCGCGGTAGAAGCCGTGCCACTCCAGCGTCCACGGCACGTCGTTGTCGAGCCACGCGAGGTGCCGGGTGATGCGGTCGCGGATGCGTTCCTCCCCGGTCTCGACCTCCGCGTCGGCGTCCGCGTCGAGCTGGTAGTCGATGCGCCAGATGTCGCGCGGCTGGCGGTGCATGATGATCGTCGATCCGGGGTTGCTCGGTGCGTCGAACCACACCAGGCGCTCAGCGGGCAGCGCGGAGGGCCAGTGGATGTCGGCGATGACGTAGCTGCCCTGGTAGCTGGTGCCGGACAAGCGCAGGCCCAGCAGCGACCGCAGCGCGCTGCGTCCGCCGTCGGCGGCGACCACCCAGCGCGCGCGCAGGGTGCGCCTGCCCGTCGCGGTCGACACGTCGAGGTGCACCGCGTCGGTGTCCTGGCGGCACCCGGTCACCTCGGCCGCCCAGTACAGTGAGATCAGCGGGTGGTCCTCGACCGCCTCCACCATCACCTGTTCCAGTTCGGACTGGGACACGTTGACCATCGGCGGCCGTACCGCGTGCGGCGGGTTCGGCATCGCGAACCGCAGCACCTCGGTCTCCCGGTGGAAGGTGCGCCCCCCGACCCACGGCAGCACGATCCGCTCCAGGCGGTCGCCGAAGCCCAAGCGCTCCGCGACCTCCAGGCTGTGCCGGGACACGCAGATCGCCCTGCTGCCGAACGACACCTGGTCGCCCGCCTCCAGCAGCGTCACCGGCACGCCGCGGCGGGCCAGCCCCAGCGCGACGGCCATCCCGACGGGACCGGCGCCGGCGATCACGACCGGCAGGGTCTCGTCCCGCTCGGGCACCTCCGAGGGCGGGTGCTTCTCCGGGTGGAAGTAGCTGCTCGTCACGCAGGCGCTCCGTTCTCGTTCCGCTTGCCGAGGTCGTGGTCCTTGGTCTCCTGGGCGAACACCAGCGCCACCAGGCTCAGCACGCACATCACGACCAGGTAACCCACCACGTAGGCGGACGACCCGCCCGCCGCCGCGGCCAGCGACGCGACGATCACCGGGGTGAACCCGCCGCCGAGGAGGCTGCCGATCTGGTAGCCGAGCGAGGCCCCGGTGTACCGGGCGCCGGTACCGAACTGCTCGGAGACGAACGCGGCCATCGGTCCGAAGGTCAGCGACTGGCACACCGACAGCGACAACACGAACCCCGCGATGACTCCCGCGGTGTCGCCCGAGCCGATCAGCAGGAAGGCGGGGTAGGCGAGCACGATCATCCCGAGCAGGCCCAGGCGCATCACCGGTTTCCGGCCGATGCGGTCGGACCACCAGGCCGCGCCGAGGATGGCGAAGATCGCGACGAACTGGCTGATCGCGAACGCGGCCAGCCCGGTCGACTCGTCGACGCCGTGCGCGGTGGCGTAGTTGACGCCGAACGTCGAGAAGAGCGCCTGGATGACGAAACCGGCCGTCACGACGAGACCGGCGAGCAGCAGGTTCTTCGGCCTGCGCAGGATCTGCACGAGCGGGACGCGGGAGCGCCGGTCCTCGTGCCGCTCGCGTGCGGCCGCGACCTGCTCGAACAACGGGCTCTCGGCCACCTTCGCCCGCACGAACAAGCCGATGACCAGCAGCACCGCGGACAGCAGGAAGGGGATCCGCCAACCCCACGCGAGGAAGTCGGCGCGTGGCAGGAGCGCGGCGAGCAACAGGGCCACGGTGCCGAGCGCGGCGCCGGTGGGGCCGCCCGCGTTCGCGAACGCCGCGGCCAGCCCCCGATGCCGCCCGCGGGCGTGCTCCAGCGACATCAACGCGGCCCCGCCCCACTCGCCGCCGACGGCGACGCCCTGCACCGCGCGCAACACGATGAGCATGAGCGCGCCCCAGGTCGGCACCGGCGGCACCAGCCCGACCAGGAAGGACGCGGCGCCCATGACGGTCATCGACAGGATGAGCATGCGTTTGCGGCCGATGCGGTCACCGAAGTGGCCGAACACGATGCCGCCGAGCGGACGGGACAGGTAGCCGGTGGCGAAGGTGGCGTACGAGGCGACCAGCGCCACGCCGGGACTGAGGTCGGCGAAGAACACCGGGCCGAAGACCACGGAGGCCGCGGTGGCGTAGAGGATGAAGTCGTAGAACTCGATCGTGCTGCCGAGGTAGCTCGACACCACCACCCGGCGCAGGTCCTTGCGTCGGGCGGCCGCGCGCTGTGTCTCATCGGTGAGAGTCATGGCGGTTCCTCGTGAGGAGAAGGATCAGTTGGGGGAGCCGTACGCGGGGCGGGTGGCGTGCGCGATCGCCGCGTGCGCGGGCCGCGTCGGCGGGCCCGGGCACTCGTCGGGAAACACCATCATCAACTCCTTTGTCAATGTCGGGTGGGTGCCCGGGGCTCAGCCCGGGCTGGAGAACGCGCCACCGGCCAGCAGCGCGTCGGCGTCGGCGACGCGCCAGTCCGCCAGCACCTCCTTGGGATCGGTGGCGCCGGGCGCGCTCGGCGGTGCCGGTACGCCGGGAGGGGTACGGCTGAACCGCGGCGCCGGAGCGGGCTCCGGGTGCCCGTCCCGGTCGAGGAACGTGCCCCGGGCCACGAGGTGCTCGTGGTGCGGTGCCTCGCGCAGGGACAACACCGGCGCGACACACGCGTCGGTGCCCTCGGCCAGCCGAGCCCAGTCGTCGCGGCTGCGGGTGGCGAACACCGCCGCGAAGCGGGCGCGCAACCGCGGCCACCCCGCCCGGTCCCACTGCTCCGGCAGGTCCGCATCGGACAGTCCCAGCAACTCCAGCAACCGCGCGTAGAAGGGCGGCTCGAGCGCGGCCACCGCGACGTGCTTGCCGTCGGCGGTGTCGTACACGTCGACGAACGGAGCTCCGCTGTCGATGAGGTTCGTGCCCCGCTCGTCGTTCCACGCGCCACCGGCCAGCAGCGAGTACGGATTGGCCATCAGGTGCGCCACGCCGTCCACGATCGCGGCATCCACCACCTGACCGCGTCCCGATCGCTGCGCTTCGTGCAGTGCGGCGAGCACACCGGCCACCAGGTACATCGCGCCGCCGCCGAAGTCGCCCACCAGGCTCAACGGCAGCTGCGGTGGGCCCCCGGCGCGCCCGATCGCGTGCAGTGAGCCGGTGATCGCCTGGTAGGTCGGGTCGTGGCCGGCGCGCTGCGCGAGTGGACCGTCCTGGCCCCAGCCGGTCATCCTGCCGTAGACCAGCGCGGGGTTGCGGCGGTGGCACTCCCCGGGCCCCAGCCCGAGACGTTCGGCCACCCCGGGCCGGTAGCCCTCGAGCAGGACGTCCGCGCGTGCGACGAGCGCCAGCACCGCCGCGGGCCCGTCCGGGTGCTTCAGGTCGACGCCCACCGAGCGCTTGCCCCGCTGCAGCGTGTCGAACCGGGGGTCGACGGGCATGGTGAACCCGGCCCCGGGGCGCTCCACCCGCACCACGTCCGCGCCGAGATCGGCCAGGAACATGGCGGCGAACGGCGCAGGCCCGAGCCCGGCCAGTTCGACCACCCGCACCCCCGTGAGCGGTCCGGTCATCGGACCGTGCGGGCCGGCTTGCCCGGGGTGCCGTGCGCGGCGATGAACTCCTCGTTGAGGTCGATGCCGAACCCGGGCCCCTCGTTGGGGTAGAGCTTGCCGTCGGCGAACACCGGGACGTTGCGCGCGATGTCGCCGGCGACGGGCTCGTCGCCGGTGGACCACCGTCCGTGGATGATCAACGGGCCGAGGTTTTCGTGCGTGAACTGCGCGGTCCAGTCGTTGGCGATCATCAGGTGGGCCGACGGGCTGGCCTCCAGCCCGGACCCGATCATGCACCCGCTCATCACGGCCATGTCGGCCAGGCGCGCCATCGTCAGCCATCGCTGGGCCTTGAGCAGACCGCCCGCCTTCTGCATCTTGATGAACAACCCGTCGGCGGCGCGGCGGTCGATGATCTCCTTGATGTGGTGCAGTTCCTGCGCGGACTCGTCGGCGAAGACCGGGGTGTCGATCCGCGCCCGCAGGCGCGCCATCCCCTCGATGTTCCAGTGCGGCACCGGTTGTTCGATGCAGTGCAGGTCGTAGCGGTCGAGCTTGCGCATGGTGCGCAGGGCCTGCTCGTAGTTCCAGAACCCGTTGGCGTCCACCACGATCCGGGCCGCATCGCCCAGGGCGGCGCGGACCTCGCGGACGTTGTCGACGTCGTGGTCGGCGTTGCCGTCGGACTTCAGTTTGATCAGTGAGAAGCCCTTCTCCCGCGCGGTCACCGCCTCCTGCACCACCGCTTCGACCGGTCCGGCCGAAGCGACCCAGCCCTGTTCGGACGCATCGGTGCACTTGCCGCCGAGCAACTGGTAGACCGGAACGCCGAACGCCTTGCCCTTGAGGTCGTGCAACGCGAAGTCCACCAGCGCCTTGGCCTGGTTGTTGTCCCGGACGAAGGTGTCCATCCGGCCGACGATGTGCTCGATGTCGCGGGGGTCGGCGCCGATCAGGAACCGGGGCGCGATGTGGTCGCAGATCATCGCGATGATCGAATCCTGCGTCTCGCCCCGGTACCAGGTGGAGGTGTCACCGCAGTCGGCGACACCGACGATGCCGTCGTCGGTGGTGATCTTCAGCAGGACGCTGTGGATGTCGGTGATCCGGGTGCCCGGCATGAGGAAGGGCCGGGTCAGCGGCGTGGACACGGGCAGTGCGTCCACCTGGATGATCTTCATGCGGATTCCCCTCGTCGGACGGCGCCCGCGGCGCACAACGATTCGATGGCGTGGTCGTCGAAGCCGGCTTCGTGCAGGACCTCCTCGGTGTGCTCACCGAGCAGCGGTGCGCGCCGGGCCACCCGGCCCGGTGTCGCGGACAACTTGACCGGCACGCCGGTCACCGCGATCGGTTCGCCGGTGCCGGGATGTTCGACGGTCGGCAGCATGTCGCGGGCGGCGAAGTGCGGATCGGCGAAGATCGCCTCGGCGTCCATCACCGGCGCGAGTGGCACCTCGCCGCCCAGCAGATCGACCAGTTCGGCCACGGTGCGCTGCTCGGTCCAGTCGTTGACGATCTGGTACACCGCCTGCCGGTTGACCCAGCGGGCGTGGTCGGTGCTGAACCGTTCGTCGGTCGCCAGCTCCGGCCGCTCCATGACCGCGCACAGCTTCGTCCACTGCGCCCGGTGCGGCGCGCCGAGGGTGACGGTGCCGTCCTTGGCCCGCACGGTGTCGAACGGGGCGAAGCCGTGCAGCTGGTTGCCGATCGGCCGGGGGGAGGTCCCGGTCGCCGCGTAGGTGTTGACGACCACTTCGGACACCGCGAGCACGCTGTCGACCATCGCGACGTCGACGTACTGGCCGCGGCCGGTCCGTTCGGCCTCGCGCAGCGCGGCCATCGTCCCGAACGCGGCGAAGAGGCCGGGGACGGTGTCGCCGATGCCGGAGCCCGCGCGCACCGGCGTGTCCGCGTCCGGCCCGGTGATGCTCATCAACCCGCCCATGGCCTGGGCCACGATGTCGAAGGCGGGCCAGTCCCGGTACGGGCTCGCCCCGCCGACGGTGTCGCCGAAGCCCCGGATGGAGGTGTAGACGAGGCGGGGGTTGCGGTCGGCCAGGGTCCGGTAGCCGAGTCCGAGGCGGTCCATCACCCCGGCGCTGAAGTTCTCCACCAGCACGTCCGCCTCGTCGACCAGGCGCAACAGCACCTCGCGCGCGGCGGTGGTCTTGAGGTCGAGCACGATGCCGCGTTTGTTGCGGTTGGCGGAACCGAACACACCGCCGTAGGCCCGGTGCTCGTCGCCGGACGGGAACGGCCCGGCGTTGCGGAGGAAATCACCGTGCGGTGACTCGACCTTGACCACATCGGCGCCGTGATCGGCCAGCAGCGAGGTGCAGAACGGCCCGGACAGCGCCTGGGTCAGGTCGATCACCCGCACACCGTCGAGCGAGCCGCTCACCGCGTCACCTCGCGGCCGAGCAGGGCGCGGCCGATGACGACCTTCTGGATCTGCGGGGTACCTTCACCGATCTCCAGCCCGGACACGTCGCGCAACATGGCCTGCAGGGGCAGTTCCTCGGAGAAGCCCAGGTGACCGTGCAGCACGATGCAGTCGCGGATCGCGCGCAGGGACACGTCGGTGGCCATGAGCTTGGTCATCGCGGCCTCCTTGGTGAACGGCTTGCCCGCATCGGCCAGCGACAGCGCCCGGTAGGTGAGCCAGCGCGCGGCCTCCAGCTGCGTGGCGTGCTCGGCGATCGGGAACGACACGCCCTGGTTGGCGGCGATCGGACGGCCGAACGCCTGCCGGTTGGTGACGTGCGCGATGGTGATGTCCAGTGCCTTGCGCGCGACCCCGGTCGACATCAGGCCGATCACCGAGCGGGTGTAGTCGAACTCGGCCATCACGAGGCGGAAGCCGTTGCCCACCCCGCCGAGCACGTACTCGTCCGGCACGAACACGTCGTCGAGGAACACCCCGGCACGGCCGAGCGGTTTCCAACCGGGGTCGTGGAACTTCTGCATGCTCACACCGGGTGCGTCCAGCGGCACCAGGAACGCGGTGACCCCGCTGGTCTCGGGGGTCTCTCCGCGCGCCTTGGCGAAGGTGATCATCGCCTTGGCGTGCGGGGCGAAGGTGATCGAGGTCTTCTCACCGGACAACCGCCACCCGCCGTCGGCGCGCTCGGCGCGTGCCCGCATCGCCATGGCGTCCGAGCCGCTGCCCGGTTCGGTCAGGCCGAGCGCCACGACGTGCCGTCCCTCGACGATGCCGGGTACCCACTCCTCGGCCACGTCCGGGGGGAGGAAGCGTTCCAGCAGCGGGCCGGTGAGGTTGTCGGTGTAGGCGAGCTGGGACAGGTAGAAGTCGGCGTAGGCGAGCTCCTCGTGGGCGATGCCCAGGTGGACCTTCGTCAGGTCGTCGCCGATGCGGCCCTGTCCGCCGAACCGCTCCGACACGCCCAGTCCGAGCAGGCCCTGCGCGGCCATCTTCCCGGCCAGGTCCCAGGGGAAGTCCTCCTGGTGCGCGCGGCCCAGGTAGCCGTCGGCGAACGGGGCGGCGAAGTCGCGCACCCAGCGGGCGAACTCGTCGTACTCGGCGGCGAAGAAGACGGGGGGCGGCAACGACGCGTCGGGCATCAGTGCTCCTTCGGTCTCGGTGGAAGCGGGCCGGGGTCAGCATCACCCGCCCGAACAACCCCCGAAAAGCACAGAAACCACGGGAACTATATGAGTGGAACTAGGGAAGTGGTTCCTCCGCGGCGCGCACGCCGAACCGGATGAACTCCTGCGTCACGCGGCTGAGCATCGCGTCCTGCTTCCACGCGATCAGCAGCCGCACCGGGTCCAGCGCCGGGTCCGCGATCGGCAGCGGGACCACCTCCAGGCCGCCGTAGGTGGTGTTCACCTGCGGTTGCTGCAGCATGATCGTCCAGCCCAGCCCCCGGCCGACGAACGCGCGCACGGTCTCGAAGTTGGCGGAGCGGTATCCGATCCGGGGCCGGAAACCGGCCGCCGCGCACACCTGCATCGCGTGGTTGGCGCTCGGGTGGGTGTCGAAGAGGACCATCGGCTCGTCGGCGACGTCGCGCAGGGTCACCGGGCCGGGGCGTGCGGCCAGCCGGTGGTCCTTGGCGACGACCAGGGCGGGCCTGCGCACCAGCAGGGTGGCGCTCTGCCACGAGGCAGGCAGCTCGAGGTCGTAGACGATCGCGGTGTCCAGCTCGCCGCTGTCCAGCTTGGCCGTCAGCTCGTCGGCCATCGCCTCGTGGAACCGGATCGTGACGCCCGGGTGCCGCTCGGTGAACTTCGCCAGCAGGGGCGGCAGCACCGTGGGGCCGACGGTCGGGTAACACCCGAGCGACAACGGCCCGGTGAGCTCCCCGGCACTGCTCGACGTCTCCTCCTGCAACTGGGCGGCCTGCTGCAGCAGGCCGCGTGCGCGCACCAGCACGGCTTCGCCGGTGGGTGTGAGCTGCACCCCGTGCGCGCGGCGGCGGATGCACAGCCGGGTGCCCAGGGCCTTCTCCAGTTCGGTGATCGCGAGGGAGACCGCCGACTGGGAGACGAGCAGGCGCTCGGCCGCGGCGCTGATCGTCCCGGTCTCGGCGACCGCGGTGAACGCGCTGAGCTGGCGCAGGGTGAACGACGGTGTTCTGTCGAGCGGCGACACGCCGACGAGGATAAGCCAGGTGTCGCGCCGGGCCGCGGCCTCAGCGGTCCGCGTGGTCGATCAACCGGTCCAGCAGCTGGGGGAACTCCGCGCGCAGCGCCTGCACCTCGTCGTCCACATCGGACAGCCGGGCGAGCAGGGCGCGCTGGAACAGGCCGTCGAGCATGGAGTAGGCCCCCGTGGGGGAGGTGGCCGGCCGCGCGCCGCTGAGTTCGGCGTACCGGCTGACCACCCGCCAGATCATCAGCTCCCTGCGCTCGTCGATCTCGCGCACGTCCTTGCGGAACTCCGGGTCGAACGCGCTCTGGTTGCGCAGGTCGTACCAGAGGCGGTGCAGCTTGGCGTCCTCGTGCAGGGTGGCGAAGAACATGTCGCGGAACTCGTCCCGCAACTGCCCCGCCGTGGTGGAGTGCTCCACGACGTCGTCGTAGCGCGTGACGCAGATCGCCTCGTACTGGCGCACCGCCTCGGTGACGAGGTCGCGCTTGTCCGCGAAGTAGTAGTGCAGGACGCCGTGGGAGAACTCGGAGTTTTGCGCGATCTCCCGCAGGCTGGTGCGCGCGTAGCCGAGTTCGGCGAGCGTGTGCAGGGTGGCGACGGCGAGTTCGGTGCGCCGGGCGTCGAACTTGTCGACCTGACGGCGCGCGATCCGGTCCCGTTTGCGCTCGGCTACCTCGGTCACCACACGTCCCGTTCCTGCTCGCGGCCGCGGATTCCACGAATCCGCGGGCTGTCCCGCACAGTCTAGCGCCCCGGGACGCGTCGGCAGCGCCGGTTTTGACAACCGTCAAGAAATACCTTGACGGTTGACCAAAAAAAACTTGACGAGTGTCCAGACTCTGCCTACCGTGAGTCGCACGTCACACCGGGGGTGCGGCGGGCAGCAATCTCAAGGAGGAGATGTCGCATGACGAGCTATGACTTGACCGGCCGGAAGGCCCTGGTCACCGGGGGAGCGCGTGGTCTGGGCGCCGGGATGGCCGAAGCGCTCGCCGCCGCGGGCGCCGCGGTCGCGGTCGCCGACGTGCTGGAGGACGTCGGCAAGGAGACGGCGCAATCGTTGCGGGACGCCGGCGCCACCGCGGAGTTCGTCGCGCTCGACGTCACCGAGGACTCCAGCTGGGAGCAGGCCGTGCCGTCGGTGGTCGACGCGCTCGGCGGCCTGGACATCGTGGTGAACAACGCGGGCGTGGAGATCACGAGCCTGCTGGCCGACCTCGATCCCGCCGGGTTGCGCACGATGCTGGAGGTCAACGTCCTCGGCACCGCACTGGGCATCAAGCACGCTTTCCGCGCGATGCGCCCCGGCGGCGCCGCGGGCGGCGGGGGAGCGGTCGTCAACATCGCGTCGGTGGCCGCGACCATCGCGTTCCCCGGCATCGCGGGCTACTCGGCCACCAAGTCCGCCATCGACCGGCTCACCAAGGTCGCGGCCGCCGAATCCGGCAAGCTCGGCTACGGCGTGCGCGTCAACTGCATCTACCCGGGACTCACGCCCACCACGATGGGCAACAAGCTGGCCGTCGACGTCGCCGAGATCGGGCTGTTCCCCTCGCCGGAGGAGGCCGCAGCCGCCGTGATCTCCCTGACGCCGGGCGGGCGCCTCGGCCAGGTCGACGACATGGCCGACGCGGTGGTGTTCCTCGCCTCCGATGCCGCCAAGTTCATCACCGGCGCAGGTCTGCCGGTCGATGGCGGCATGGGCATGTGACCGGTCGCGACTCGGACGAAAGGACAACCCATGCCCACTGACAAGCCCGTCGTCGTCTACGGCGCCTCCGGCTACACCGGCAGGCTCATCTGCGAGTACCTGCGCGAGTACGGGATCCCGTTCCTCGCCGCGGGCCGCGACCTCAAGCGCGTGCAGGAAGCGGTGGCCGCGGTACCCGGCATCGACACCGTCGAGCACGAGGTGGCCGAGGTCGAGCACAGCGCGGCCGCCTTGGCCGAGGCCTTCCGCGGAGCGCGGGTGGTGCTCAACACCGTGGGGCCGTTCGCCCGCTGGGGGCACGAGGTCGTGCAGGCGTGCCTGGAGATCGGCGCGCACTACACCGACACCAACGGCGAGCAGAACTGGATGATCGACGCCGACGAACGCTACGGCGCCGACTTCGCCTCCCGGGACCTCGTGATCACGCCCGGTCTGGCCCAGATGTACACGATCGGCGAGATCGCGGCGAACATCTGCCTGGAAACCCCCGGGCTGGACACCCTGGACATCGAGGTGTTCTGGAAGGGGTATCCGACGGTCGCTTCCACCAACACGATCCTCACCAACGCGGCGTTCGCCAAGGCCTACTACCTCGAGCAGAACACCTACGTCGAGTGGCCGCCCGACGGCGGGCTCTACGACGTCGTCGTGCCCGGGCAGCACGAACTCGGCCTCGCGCTGCCCTGGGGCGGCACCTCGCACCCGCTGTGGTTCAAGAAGGACCCGCGCGTGGCCAACGTGCGCGCGCTGGGCGGGGTGTTCAACCGGCCGTTGATGCAGGCCGTGCCGCAGATCGTCGCCGGTGCCCTGCAGCAGATGGAGGGCAAGTCGCTGGAGGAGAAGTACCGGATCATCGACGAGCAGTCCGCGGCGGTGCGCAGCGAGATGCCGCCGCGGGAGAACCCGCGCATCAACACCTCGCTCGACTCGGTGCACGCCTCCGGCCCGCTGGGGCGCGCGCACTGCGTCATCCACGGCAACTGCAACTACAAGCAGACCGCGCTGCTCAACGCGCACGCTGCCGCGCACCTGCTGCAGGACCGGCCGCGCCGGGCCGGGTTCGCGTCCGGCTGCCAGGCCTTCGGCTACCGCGAGCTGCTCGGCACGTTGCGCGCGTTCGGGCTCGTCCTCGAGCCGGTGCTGGAAGTCCACCAGTGAGCCCGCCGTGCCGGCCGTCGCAGGGGGCGGCCGGCACGGACTCCATTCCGACAGCGAGGTGTGCCGTGCGGCTGGCCGACTACCTGGACAAGGGTGCCTCCCTCGGGGGCGACGCCCCGTGCTTGACGATGAACGACACGACGCTCACCTACGCGGAGGTGGTACGTCGCTCACGGGAGGTCGCCGGGGCGCTGCAGGCGTCCGGCATCGGGCGGGGTGACCGGGTGGCGGTGCTGTCCGGCAACGACCCGCTCGCGCTGATCTGCGTGTTCGGCATCTCCCGCGCCGGTGCCGTGTGGTGCCCGGTCAACCCGCGCAACGAGGCCGAGGAGAACCGGCAGCTGCTGGACCTGTTCGGCTGCCGCTGCCTGCTGTTCGCCCGGAAGTTCGCGCCGCTGGTCGAGCGCATCCGCGACCGGTTGCCCGACCTGACGGTGCTGGTGTGCCTGGACGGTGACGTGCCCGGCGCGCGGGACCTCGACGGCTGGCTCGCCGCGGGCACCGAACCCCAGGAGAGCCCCGTGTCCGCCGACGAGGTGTGCATGCTCGCCGGAACCGGTGGTACCACCGGCACACCCAAGGGGGTGCGGCTGACCGGCACCAACATGGCCACCACCACCGCGCTGACGTTGATGAGCTATCCGTTCGGCGACCGCCCGCGCTACCTCGCGCTCGCTCCGCTCACCCATTCCGCGGGCGTGCTCACCTTCCCGGTGCTCACCCTCGGTGGCGAGGTGGTCGTGATGCCCGACCCCGATCTCGGCGAGTTCCTGCGGCTGATCGAGCACCACCGCATCACCCACGCGTTCCTGCCGCCCACGGTCATCTACGGGCTGCTCGACCACCCCGCGCTCGACGCCACCGACCTGTCGTCGTTGCGCTGCCTGTGGTACGGCGCGGCGCCGATGTCGCCGACCCGGTTGGAGGAGGCGCTCACCCGGATCGGGCCGGTGCTCGGCCAGTTGTTCGGTCAGACCGAGGCGCCGAACATGGTCGCCACGCTCGCGCCCGCCGACCACTTCCACCCGGACGGGACGATCGCCAGGGAGCGGCTCACGTCCGCGGGCAGGCCCACGCCGCTGACCCAGGTCGCGGTGATGGACGCGGCCGGGAACCTGCTGCCCCGCGGCGAACGCGGGGAGATCGTGGTGCGCGGGCCGCTGGTGATGGCGGGCTACCACGGCGACCCGGAGGCGACCGCGGCGGCGAGCGCACACGGCTGGCACCACACCGGTGACGTCGGCTACCTCGACGAGGACAACTACCTCTTCATCGTCGACCGGATGAAGGACATGATCATCACCGGCGGGTTCAACGTGTACTCCGCCGAGGTCGAGCAGGCGTTGCGCGCGCACCCCGCCGTGCAGGACTGCGCCGTGCTCGGATTGCCCGACGAGAAGTGGGGCGAGCGCGTCACGGCGGTCGTGCAGTTGCGCCCCGGTCGCGACGCCGATCCGGCCGAGCTGATCGGTTTCGTCAAGGACCGGATCGGCAGCGTCAAGGCGCCGAAGCAGATGGAGATCTGGCCCGACCTGCCCCGGTCGAAGATCGGGAAGGTCGTCAAACCGGAGATCCGCACGCGGCTGCACGCGCCCGGGCCGGCGTGACGCCTCAGGGCAGACCGCCGCCGCATCCCGCGCCGCGCCCGTCCGCGCTCGACGGGGGTGGACCGTAGTCGCGGTGGGGCTCGACCGGGCGGATCTTCTTCGCCGGCGCGGTGCCCGAGGCGACGAGCACCGCACGCAGCCGCTCGTCGGGGTAGGCGTCGAGCCCCTCCGCCGCCACCCGGTCGGGGCCGGTGAGCGTGCGGCGCGCGAGCACCAGCACGGGGTCGCGGCGCCACGGGCGGGACGGCAACGGCCACACCGCGAGGTAGAACGCCGCGATCACGGCGAGGCTCACCATGAGCAGGATGATCAGGTACGCCACCGGCCGCCCGTGGGCGACACCGTCGGCCACGCGCACCACGCCGACGACCACGACGAGTGCCTGCAGGGCCATCGACCCGTACTTGGCCAGCGCACGGGCCCGCGGGGAACGGCCGGTCCGCGCGGCGGCGAGGCGATCGGCCAGGGCCCGCACCTCGGGCATCGCCCGGACCCGCTTGCGCAGCATGTACAGCTTCAGCGACCGGGAGCCCAGGGCACGCCAGACATCGGCGTCAACCGGGTGCTCCGGCTCGCCGCCCGGTGCCGACAGCACGCCCTTGCCGCTCAGCCTGAAGTGTCCGCTGTGGACGAGACGGGCCGCCACGGTGTCGACGAGCCGGTCGGTGCCGCCCGCGACGAGGGCGGCCTCGGCGAAGTCCACGGCGGACGGTTCGGTGGCGGGGCGGGTCCGCGCCGACCAGGACCGCGCCCACCACGCGACCGCGAGTCCGGCGAGCACGGCGAGCGAGTAGAGCAACAGGAACGCCGGACCGGACAGCCCCCAGGGCGCTCCGCCGTCCGCGAGCGTCACGGTGCACCGCCGCCGCAGCCGGCGCCCGTACCGCCGCTCGGCGAGGTGTAGTCGTTCTGGTACGCGGTGGAACTCGTCGGTCTGATGCCGGACAGTGGGTCGAACCCGCCACCGGAGGCGTAGCGCCACGCACCACCCGCGGTCGCCGCGACCGCGCCGGCGACCAGCCCCCGCCGCACCTCGGTGTA
>Ga0164243_10002128_pt1 | contig 33137 bp, 50 predicted proteins | sample OricompcompostOP_FD_108781 | JGI IMG/M metagenome (GOLD analysis project Ga0164243, IMG submission 108781) | Organic Plus compost microbial communities from Emeryville, California, USA - Original compost - Organic plus compost (OP) | ecosystem: Engineered > Solid waste > Mixed feedstock >... | reverse complement strand
TGACGGCCCTGGCATCCCAGCAGGCGACGTGGGACATCCTGGGACTGAACTACCAGGCATCGTCGGCCAACTGGAGCACGCTCCTGTCATACGGGAAGCCGACGTGGGGCGCGATCATCCCGAACCAGGCTGGCTACGAAACGGTGAAGGGCTACGGTGCCACCTTCGCAATGGTGACCAATCCGGCCACGATCAAGCCGGTGAGTTACTGGAACGGGTGATAAACTAGAGGGTGAAGCCGTTACCCCCTCCCTCCTCTCGGCGGCTTCCTGCCCCGGGTTGTAGCGCTAGCGCTCCCCGGGGCTTCTCTTTGATAGAATGGAAGGAGATACTTAGGAGAGCAATGGTCAATCGCGGAGTAGCCCCACCGGACTTCAGCACCCCCGTGGGACAGTTCAGGGCGGCATACCCCGACCTGACCTACGAGCCTCTTGTCCCGGAGGAGACAGGGTACGGGGACTACGCTGAACTCAGCGACGTGGAGATCGAGGGTCTTCTCGCGATCAGCGGGGGATCCATCAACCGGTCCCTCGGGAACTACTATCTCCAGTTGTCCGGCCAGGCGGCGAAGCGGTCGAAGACCGTCAAGGACTACGACCTTCAGGTGGACCTCACCAAGCGTGCCGCAGACCTCCGGGCCATCGCACAGATGTACTTCGACCAGGCGGATGCGGAGGACGCCGCCGGGGCGGAGGATGCCTTCGAGATCGTTCCGACCGTGGGCTGTGGTGACTTCGTTCCCGAGGCGTCGATTGGAATATGGGGGCGTCGATACGTCCTGGATCGGAAGTGCTGAGTGGCCTGGAAGTTCGAGGATGACGAAGACTGGGCCGAGGAGATTTCCGAGGAAACGACGCGCTCCGTTTATCAGAACGCGCTCATTCGGATTGAGGATCCCAGCATCCTGGGGAAGGACTACGACTACAAGACGGACAAGATGACCGTCACCGGGGATCCGGTTCTCTACAGCGGTCCCGCCCGGCTCATCGGCGTGCGCTGGGGCGTCCAGTCCGGGGGCGAGAGCCAGAGGAACTCCACGACGCTGAGCGATGTCCGGGTCCAACTGCCTCGCACCGTTGCGGTCGCAGGCAACCCGTACGGAAGCGGCCTGTACGGCGAGGGAACCTACGGCACGGCTCCGGGGCTTCTTGGCCGGGTCAAGCGGGGATCGAAGATCTACGTCGAGGTGTGCGAGCGCCAACCGTCCTGGGAGAGCATGGTCCTTAGCGTGACCAGCGACCTCCAGGGGTCCATGAGTGCGTCCCGTACGCTGGAGGCCCGCGTGGACATGGATGCGGTGGTGACCGACTGATGGCGAACTACGGATCCGGCAACAACTTCACGGGTGCCCTGTTCCGGTGGTACCGGTCCAAGCAGACCCGCCTGGAGAAGGGTACCGTCGAGCAACTGAAGAAGGCGGGCGAGGAGGGCAAGCGCCTCACCCAGGAGTACATCTCCACCCGAGGCACCCCCAAGAGCGGCAAGCGAGGCCGTATCGAGACCGGCAAGATGCATGACCGGGTGGGCTACCGTCTGGTCGGCCAGGGGGACTCTCTCCAGATCCGATTCGGCTGGGAGTCGTCGCGTGAGCCGTACTTCAAGTACCAGGAGACGGGGTTCCTCCACCGCGGAGGTGTGACGGTCGAAGGCATGTATGCTCTCTCAGACGCCGCTGACAAGGTGATCCGGGACCTGGAGGCCGACATCAAGAAGGTGATAAAGAGTGCCTAGGCTGAATCTCGATGAGGTGCAGGATGCGTTCCTGAGCGCCCTCGAAACCGCCATCCCCCAGAAGGTGGTCGAGCAGGCGATCCCGGACATCGACACCGTTGAGCGCTACCCGGACGGGAGCGTGAAGGTGTACGTCGCCCTCCAGTTCGGTGACCTGATGGAGGGTCAGACACACAGCGCGGCGGGTCCCATCGGGGACGACTACATTGTACCTGTGTACGTCCAGGCGGTGGCACCTTCAGCGGAGATCGCACGGAAGGTTGCCAACCGAGTGGTAAGCGCGGTCCTGGGGGAGTCGTTCCAGTGGAGCGGGTCCGTGCGCAAGCGTCTCGGCGGCGGGCTGTGGCCCATCGTCGGGTCGAACGGGGCTACCGAGGCGTACCTGGCGCCAGCCTCCTTCAGCGTGCCTATGCAACTCGCATGGGTCGAAGACGACGACGACTAACGTGATAAGATAGAGAGTGAACATGAGTAACGAAAAGGTCTCCGTCCTGAACCTCGAAACCGGCGAGCACGGTTGGATCCGTCGCAAGTGGTTTGACAACCCTGCCATCAACAAGGGTGTCCTTGTCGAGGTCTCCGAGGGACAGAAGTCCTACGTTCCCGAACTCTGGAAGTCCAAGATCGAGACTTCCGAGACCACCGACACTGATCCCACTGAGGGAGAGGACGACTAATGGCACTGAAGCGCCTTCAGAGGGATGAGGTCTACCGGTTCTACCTCGCCTCCCCCCTCGCGTTCGCGGACTGGGAGCACCCCACCTCCGCAGAACTGAACGCCAACCCCAGCAACCTTCCGGACGGCCTGATCTTCAACCTGACGTGTGCCCTGAACACGGACGGCACGCAGTTCGACCTGGACGACCCGGAACTCGATGACAGCCTCACGTTCTGCCAGTCGGCAGGTAACGGCGAGGTCAGTTCGCGCAGTGCGACCGTCGTCTTCGAGTCGGAGATGTCGAAGGTCCGCTGGGATCCGGCTTCGAGCGTGCTCCCGGCTGACGGCTTCAACGTCGCCAACCTGGCATTCTCGCTCCTGGCCTACCGGGGCATCGAGTACTACGCGATCCTGTCCGTGGGTGAGGGGCCGGACGCCCCGTTCGCCCCGGGTGATCGCATCAAGATGGCCCAGGTGTCCACGGACTGGGGCGTGCCGGTGATGGGTACGGGTGAGAACATCCGTCTGTCCCAGACGTTCGCCAAGCGTTCCAACCTCAACTGGAACTACGAACTGGCTTCCTAAGGAGACACGAACATGCCTATCGACTTCGAGAAACTGCCCGCCGACAAGAACGTCACCGTTTGGATCGGCCCGTCGGGCGGTAGCACGCTCGGCATCACGGACATCGCAGAGCCGCTTGCCGCAGAACTGAACAACACGGGTGGCACGAGCGGCGTCCAGCCTGCCTCGCAGTCCATCTCCTGGAACGACTGGGACTTCGGTATCCAGGCGTCGGAGACGCTGAACGAGCCTTCGCTCGCGGACGCGGCCACCTACGAGGAGTTCGGACAGAGCAACTACGGTGGGGCGATTTCGTTCTACCTGCCGGAGGAGTACGACGACAACTCGAACCTCCACAGCATCATCTACGACCTGACCGACCAGCCGGGTCAGCGCAACGACATCGCGGTTCGCATCGACGGCGACACGCACACGTCGGTGCCCGCGGCGGACGGCGACATCGTTTCGGCCTTCCGGGTCCAGGGTGAGGCCGAGGCCAACCCGTTCACCCCGGGCGAGTCGAAGCGCCGTACGGTGTCCTTCATCCAGAAGAGCGAGTTCGCGGCGTGGACCATCGTGGGTGACCACGCAATCACCGCCATCGAGCCTGCCGCATTCGTGGAGGGCGACAAGGGCCGTATCCGTGCTCTGGTGCAGGACCGCGACTACACGAACGCGCTGAACTTCTCGACCGATGACGCCGACGTGATTCAGGTCTACCCGGGTGGCTTCTACGAGGTCACGGGTGCGGACACGGACACGGCGACCATCACGATCACGGACCCGAACACGGGTGACGTAGAGACTGTCGCGGTCACTGTCGTGGCCCCCACCCCCTGATCTGGTAAACTGGTAAGTGCCGCGGATCCCCTGGTCTGTATAGGCCGGGGGATCGCCACTTTGAGAGGATGGAAATGACTGAGGAAGTCACCGAGGCCGCAGGGCCGAACGCTAAGGAACTGGATCTTGTCGCGCTGTTCGCGGGCATGGAGCACCCTAAGAGCACTGTCGATGTCTACCTGAACGCGAAGGTCGCCTACGAGGCGCACCGTCTCCAGAAGGAGATGTCGCGTCTGGCTACACTGGGCGAGAAGGACGCGCTCATCGCCGCCGAGGAGGAATACGACAACCTGGTCAAGGAGAACGAGAAGTACAAGTACACGTTCTACCTGACCGGAACGACGCCGGAGGTTCGCAACAGCGTCCTCACCACCATCGAGAAGGACTACCCGGTGGAGACCGATCTTCTGGGACGAGCCAAGCCCAGTCCGGAGCGGGACGTGGCCTTCGAGAATCGCCTGTGGGCCGTCCACATCGAGAAGATCTCCGGTCCGGAGGGCACTCTTGTGGCTCCGACAGAGGAAGCCATCGCCTACTTCCGAGGCAACGCCCCGGACGCCGCCAGCCGTACCATCGCGAACGCGATTCTGGAACTGACGGAGGGTGTCACCGAGGGCCTGGAGTCTCTCGTCAAGAGCGAAGATTTTTTGTCACAGCCCTGACCCGGGGCAGGAGTCGAGGGTATCTTCCAGTCATCAGGGCGGCGAAGGCGTGGGGCAAGCGTCCTACCGCCGTCCTGATGCGGGATGACTGGTTCGGCCACCGGGACTACCGGAATGGCCGTCCGATAGGTGACAAGGACGAGTGGATCCAGTGGGACTTCCACCTGATTCACGCCCTCCAGATCATCGAGGACAATACCGACGAGTACGGTCTCCTGGCGTGGGAGCGCGATGACGAGGCCGTGGAGATCGACGCGGTGAAGAAGATTCACAAGTTCCGCGCCTCCGTGGACCGCATCACCAAGGGGTCCGCGAAGAAGCCGTACAACCCCCAGCCGGGAGAGTACTTCGTGCCCGACATGTACTCGCGCCGTAGCGACGAGTCGATTCAGACGTACGGGGACTGGGTGCGGAGGATGATGCCCGACCCTGAAGAGGACTGATCCGGTAGAATGGAAGGAGAGCATTTTACTGTAGACGAGGACATGCGTGGCTGGTAACAACTTCGACTGGACGGTAATCATCCGTCTGGCTACCCAGGGCGCCAAGAGTTCCCAGGCCGACCTCATGGCGGTCGCCGCCGCGGCAGATCGACTCGGCAAGCGGAACAAGTGGTCGGAGCAGACGCTCAACAGCCTGTCGAAGGGCATCGGTCGCGCGGCGTCCTCCGCCCAGTCGGCTACTCAGCAGTTCAACCGTCTCCAGCAGGCGGCTCAGGGTGGCCAGAACTACCGGAACATCAGCACGTCGATGGACGCGATGATCGCCGCCCAGGAGCGGGAGCGTCGCATCGCCTCGGACGCGATCAAGGCTCGGATGCAGGAGCAGGCTCGACTCACTGCGGTCCAGCAGAGGGAGGCGGACAAGCGAGCGCGTGCTGAGGAGCGCTCCCGGCAACAGCAGATCCGGGCCGCACAGCGAGCGGCGGCGGCTGAACAGCGCGAGATTCAGCGCCGGGCGGCGGCAGAGGAGCGTGCTCGGCAACAGCAGATTCGAGCGGCGGAACGGGCGCATCAACGGCAGGTAGCGGCGGCATCCAGCCCGGCACTTCGCTACGCCCTCTACGACGTGTCCCGGCAGGCGGCAGTCGTAGCGACGGCCATCGCTGGCATCGGGACTGCGGCGGTCGCTTCTGCGGCGTCGTTCGAGTCCGCGTTCACCAACGTCGAGCGTACGCTGGACGATACGGTTAGCCCGGAGAAGGTCGAGGCGATCCGGCAGGAACTCCTGGACATGTCCACGGAGATCCCGAAGTCGTTCCAGGAACTCTCCAGCATCGCGACCCTCGGTAACCAGTTGGGCGTGTCTGAGGACAAACTGGCGGCGTTCACCGATACGGTCGCCAAGTTCTCCGCCATCTCCGGCGTGTCCGCCGAGGAGACCGCGAAGGCGTTCGGTTCGTTCCGGATCACGCTGGGTCTGAGCGAGGACGAGTTCGAGAACTTCGGCTCGGCGGTCGAACTCGTCGGTCGCAAGTCGGCGGCTACGGACGCGGAGATCATAGCGCTGACCCGAGAGATCGGCCAGCAGGCGCACCAGGCGGGCTTCACCGCCGATCAGGTCGTGGCCCTCGCCGGTACGCTCGGTGAACTTCGTGTCCCCCCGGAGCGTGCTCGTGGCTCGCTGACGACCTACTTCCAGACCCTCAACGCGGCGGTCGCGGGTGGCGGCAAGGACCTGGAGAACTTCGCCCGCGTCCTTGGCTACACCGGGCAGGAACTCTCGGTGCTTGTTCGCAACGGTCGGGGCGTAGAGGTCTTCCAGCGCTTCCTCGCGAACCTCAACTCTCAGGACACGGTTGAGCAGACGGAAGCCCTCCAGGAACTCGGCCTCTCGCAACTTCGTGTGACGGACACCTTCCAGCGACTCGGCTCGGCGGCGGGGGTCTTCAACGAGTTCCTCCAACTGTCCTCAAACGCCTACACCGAGAACACGGAACTGGGTCGCCAGTACGCTCTCGTCGTGGATGACATCGCGTCCCGCTGGAAGATCTTCCTGAACTCCCTCCAGGGCTTCGCCGCCGCTGTCGGATCCGTCATCGGCCCCGCGGTGGTCACGGTTCTCGACGGACTGAGCAAGATGCTACAGGGCATTACCGCCTTCGCCAATACGAGTGCGGGGAAGGGCATCATCGCCGTTGCCGCGGCATTCGGTGCTGTGGTCACCGCCGTGGCGGGAGTAGTCTCCGCTCTGGCTCTGGGTGGTGCGGCGCTGGTCGCCTGGCGATTCCTGATGAGCCAACTGAGCATCGCGGCGGGAACGGCCACGGGTCAACTCGCGGGCCTCGCGGGTGCCCTCTTCGGTGTCGGTGGAGCCGCAGGTGCTAGTTCTGTGGCCCTGCGCGCGTTCCGGCTTGCCCTCATCTCTACGGGCATCGGTGCCCTCATTGTCGCTCTGGGTACGGTCATCGGACTCTTCGTGGACTTCGAGGGTACGGTGAGCCAACTGGCGGACGTTCTCGACTTCGCGTACGACTACCTCTGGAAGTGGGTCGGCCAACTGGCGCAGGTTCGCTCCCTCATCGGGGGGCTGTACGGGGTCGTCGCGGTTCTGCGGGAGATCACGGGCATCAACGTGACGGTTGCGGGTTCCTTCGAGGCGCTGGGGAACATGGTCAACGACGTGTTCACCTGGATCGGTGAGCGGGTTCGTGAGGCCGTTCAGGGGTTCATGGACTTCGCACAGGGCGTCTACAGTACCGTCGAATCTGTCATCAAGTTCCTTGGGCCGATTGGCGAGGCCATCGCGGCCCCCTTCGTCTGGGCCGCACAGGTCATCGGCAACGTGCTCGGCCAGATCGGTCGAGCCGCAGAGGCGTTCGGTGCCGGATTCGCTGAGGGCACTTCCTGGTTCGATGACTACGTACACAGCATCACCGCCTCCGTTAAGAGTGCCTCTGACGCGGGCAAGTCCATCACGGATCTCGGGGCGACGATGGGCGCGGGTGCTCTCGCCGCGAAGGGCCTGGCCGAGGGGGCGGGCGGCGCCGGAGACAAGGTGGAGGATCTTGGCGACAAGGCCGGGGGTGCCGCCAAGCAGGTCCGCACGCTCGTGGACTACGCGAACGACCTGAAGCAGGTCTGGGACCGCGCGTTCAGCATCCGGTTCGATAGGGAGGTGGCTCTCGATAAGATCACCTCGAACTTCTACGAGGTGGCGGACGCCACGGCTGAGGCGGAGCGGAACATCCGTAGCCTGAAGGCGGAGATCTCGGGCCTACAGTCGGACCTCAACATCCAACAGCAGTTCCTCGCGGTCGCACAGAAGTACGGTGACACGACCCGGGCGGCGGCGATCCAGGCCGACATCGCGAAGACGCAGGCCGACCTTGCGGACAAGACGGCTGACCTGAACGATGAGCAGTCCAAGAACAGCAAGACGCTGAAGGGCAACTCGAAGGCGGCTATCGCCAACCGCGAGATCCTGCGCGGCATGGCCCAGGACCAGATGGACTACATCAATGCCCTGGCGGCGAGCGGTGCGTCCCAGAAGCAGTTGGACGCCGCGATCAAGGCCGGGAAGCAGGCGTTCATCGACCAGGCGGTGGCCCTCGGGTACAACCGCAACGAGGTCGAGCGCTACGCCAAGTCGTTTGACGACATGGGCAAGATCGTCAAGGGCGTGCCGAAGGATGTCACGGTCAAGGTCAACGCGAACACGGACCCCGCCCTGGCGGCTCTGCGAGAGTTCGAGGCCACGGCGAAGAAACTGGGCGGCAAGACCTTCACCGGCCCGACAATTACGGCACCCAAGAGCGACCCGGTGAACAAGAACCTGCGCGACCAGATGTTTGCGCAGTGGATCAACGACTTCCGCAAGAAGTACGGCTACAGTCCCTACCAGTCGGTCGGGCAGTTGGCCCAGTTGCGCAAGACGTGGGACCGCGGACTCCTCGCTCAGTTCGCAGAGGGTGGCTACACCGGCCCGGGCGGGAAGTACGAGCCTGCGGGTATCGTCCACAAGGGCGAGTACGTCATCCCGAAGAAGGATGTCAACCAGGCCACGGGTCTCCCGTACGCAGACGCTCTGGGGCGTCTCCAGCGGGGTGTGCAAGGCCGGACCTCCTACGCGGGTGGCGGTTACGTCAGCGGAGGCGGCGGCGGTCGTCAGACGGTGGACCTCAGTGCCTTCTCGATCCAGCAGTTGGCCCAGGTCATGGACAAGTTCGTGGTGGTCAACGGCAGGGTCGTCGCGGAGACGGCCACCAACCAGTTCGGTAGCCAGACGACGAACGGAGACTACTGATGGCTTACAACCCCAAGCGGTGCCTGTGGTTCGGCACGGAGGACTACATGCAGTGGTTCCCGACGCCACTCCAGGGCGCTGACTCGTCCCCGGAGGCGTGGGGCGTGGACGGCACTCTTCTGAACGGCGGCGGCTACGGCCTCGGGTCGTGGGGGAGCCACAAGACGTACACCTACGAGTGGCCGAGTTACTCCTCGATGGAGGTGGCCCAGATGATGAAGTCCTACGCGGATGGAACCTATGGGCGCGGCCTGATCTACTTCCTGGACCCCCTGACCTACAAGTACAACATCCTCCCGGCTCGGATCGCGGACCCTTCGATGGCGTGCGGCGACGAGGGCGGGTCGATGGTGTACGGCGCGGACCCCGAGCAGGTGAGCACGAGCGGCTGGCAACAGAACCTTCTCCCGATCAGCGCGGCGTACTACGACCTCGGCGCAGTGCCGAGTGGCTTCCGCGGCAAGGAGGAGGCGACGTTCATCCCTATCCCGCAGGGCTACACGCTTCTCCTCGGTGCGTTCTACGAGACCACCGGGTCGGGCGGCATCTTCGTCTCCCCCCGGCTTGCGAACGGGACCATCGGCTCGGCTGTCGAACTCGACGCCAAGTCTCCTTCGGACTCGGAGATCGTGGACCCCTCACTGGAACTCTCCGGCATCCCCGGAGTTTACCTCTGGCTTGGTAAGTCTTCGTCCGACGCCGCGTCTGTGACGGCTCGTGCACTGATCGGTCGGCTGGTCGCGAACGAGGACCTGTCGTCCCCGGCGAAGATGGCCCAGGTCACCGCAGGCCCGTGGATCGGTGGCATGGGTCACAGCGGATGCCGGTTCAGCGGAAAGCCTACGTTCTCCTCGATCTCCCCCCTCGACGGCGGGCGGGCGGAGTTCGCCGCGTCCTTCCGGGAGGTCGGGTCCTGGGCCTTCGGGTAGAATAGTACTAGAGGAGTAATCACACTATGCCATCTATCTCACTTCCTACCGACGGCCAAGTCCCCTACGGGGACACCCTTCGTACCGCGATTGAGACTATTAACTCTGCTGTGGATACGGCTACCGCAGATACGGGGTGGGTCACCTCGGGAGTCATCACGGCAAGCCCCAACTGGACCGTAAACAGTTACGCTATCCGGAAACTCTTCAAGACCGTCCACCTGGCGTTCCTCAATGTCACCTACACCGGCTCGGGGATTTCAGTCCCCACCAGCGGGGATGTCACCAACACGCCTATCGCGGTCGTCGGTTCGGACTTCCGCCCCAACGGGACTCGCGGGGGGTTCGCTAACGTAAACTCCGGGCGCATGGCGTCGGCGTACATCACGAGCGATGGAACCATCTCCCTCTCCGCCGTTGGAGGGTCCGGCGACATCGCCAACGGCGCCGTCTTCAGTTTCGCTGGCGACTGGCTCATCTAAGGGGGTCCAGTGGGCGTTCGTATCCTCGTAGGAGGCTACTCTTTCGAGGCCACTGACTACTCGGTTGACGAAGCGGCGACTCCGCTGGCGGCGGGCGATTCGTCAGGTGGCGTGGGCACGATCTCCCTGACGATCCCCCGGCCCGACCCGGATGCGACCGTGGGGGCACCAGTAGCCGACAAGTACGCATTCGGCCTGGGACCGTTCGGGGAGGAGCCGTTCGGTGGCTATGGCCGACCCGGGTGGTACTGGGTTAACAAGTTCGGCCCGGACATCCTCCTCGACAAGGAGATCACCCTTACGGATTCTCGCCGGGGGTACACTCTGGGGTTCGTGAATTCTGTCAGTCGCTCCGACGACAGCGGCACGCTCTCGATCAGCGGGCAGTCCCGCCTGTCCCTGCTCAATGTGTACGGCATCCAGGCTCAGCCGTTTGCTGGAACTCTCGAACAGGCTTTCGAGTACTACCTGTCGCTGGCGAACGTGGACACGGGGCTTCTCGTGGACGACGAGATCGCAGACCGGCAGGTGGTCTTCCCCGGCTGGAACGGTGAACTCTGGTACTACCTGAAGCAGATGGCCGTCGCGCAGGACTGTGACATTTCCCTCGTAAGCGGCGTCATCCTTCTCCGCCCGATCCGTGCTCGCGTCGCCTCGCGGGGCCGGGACATCGGTCGCACCCGTGACCTCCCGGCGGCGAACCTCGCTCAGGCCGTGGAGGTCTATCTCTACAACAACCGGGTCATCACCAACGAACTCGTGTACCCCCCGGGCGGGTGGAACGAAGAGGTCGAGGTGCTGAACGTCAACGCGGGCGAGACGGCGGAGTACACGCTCGAACTGTCGGCCAGTGTCTCCTCGATCCAGACCCCCACCTTCCAGACCTTTGTGGGTCCCACCGACGACAGCGCGTCCGTCTACACGGTGATCGCCAACGACGGCCTCCCTATCTCCCAGGCCGCCTGGGAGCAGAACGGCGGCTCCCTGAAGGTCGAGATCAACCCCGACACCACGACGCTGAAGGTGACCCTTCGCGGGGCTACGAAACTTCCGACCGCTACGGGTGAATGGGCTACGAACTTCTCCATCGCCCTGGCTTCCGACTTCTCGGGCAACCGCTACTCGACGCTCCGGATCGTCGGGTCGGGGGTGGCGTTCGACAAGGTGAAGAAGCGCATTCGGACGGGAGTCCCTGCGTCACGCACGGCAACGGAGATCGGTGTCACCATCGACAACCCGTTCATCTCCACCGTGGACGACCTGTACCGGGCGGGTACCCGTGCCGCCAAGGCGTACGCAGGCCCCACTCCCGCCCTCAGCGGCAACATCCTCTCGATCAACCGGCTCGGGGACAGCGGGTCTGCCGTCTACCCCACCTACGGGGACGTGGAGGCTCACCTGACCGCGGAGATCGGCGGCACCCCGACGTACGAGGACGTGGAGGACTACTACACCGTCACGCAGGCCCTCACGACGTACCGGGACGTACAGGACTACTGGTTCGATCTGGTTCGGGACGACTTCGCCAACCAGGTGTTCGGCAACGTCAACGGTGCCCGCATCTACGACAAGCAGAGTCGCCGCTGGTACCGGATCCGCTCCGGGACGATCAATGCCGCGACCATCACCTTCGATGCCGAGGACGATCTGACCTACGGCGACATCGAGGATCTCTACGCGGGGCAGACCTATGGCGACATCAATGACCTGATGGCCGCCGACAACCTCACGTACCGGCAAGTTGACTTGGCAGGACTCTACAATGGCTGATCGAGACATCGTATTCCCTCCCCGTGACCTGGGCGGTCGCGCACAGGAATGGGGCCGCACGCTGGAGAGCGTTTACCGCGACGTGGCCCTGGATACGGAGACTCTGAAGCAGTCCCTCCAGGGCCTCAACCGCTCGACCGCCTCCAGCCTTCAAAGCATCTCCGACCAACTTCAGGCGATCTCCGACCAGAACCTCCGGCTCGAAGACGCCTCGAAAGCCTACTACGCGGACAGCGGGTCCACAACGTGGACGCTGAACTCGGGGGCGTGGGCCTCGTCCCCCCCCTCGGTAGTGGCATCCTCCCTCTCCGGGAGGTTTCTGGTCACAGTGGGGGCGGGCGCTAACAACGGTGACGGGGCCGTGACGTTCGCAACCACTGGGTACGCCCGCGCCCGGATCGCGGGGAATAGCGGTGCCGCCGTTAGCCAGCGAGCCGGAGTGTCGGGTGGGGCCAGTTTCACGCCCAGCGTGTCCCGTACGTGGGCCATCGCCCTAGATCCAGGGGTAAATTACACCTTCAGTTGCGAGTTCCTGTCGTTCTTCACCGGGACCGTGGCGCTGGGACTTTCGATCCTTGTCCAACCCTTGCTGTAGAATTGAATGAGAGGATACAATGGCCACGACTTCACCTGACAACATCTGGACTCCCGACTCGGGAGACAACTACGCCCTGACGACGGATCTCGCCGCGACGGCGGACTCTATCCAGGACGCTATCTCGGGTCTCCGCCTCAACGGTGCCACCGGGCTGATCGACACGACCGCTAACCGGCCTGCGGCGGGTGTCAAGGGCCGCACCTTCTACGCGACCGACACGGACATCTTGTGGTTCGATGACGGGAGCACCTGGAAGAACCGTACTCCGGGGATCTATGTCGGGGCGATCTCTCCCACCGGAACGATCAACGGAACGAACACCCTATCCTGGCTCCTGACCGCATCCGCGTTCAACGGGGTTGACACCGGGGGGTTCTATTCTGCGGCGGAGCCTACCCGGATCACTCTTCCATATACTGGGGCCTATGAAATCTCCTTCACAGGACGCACTAATGGTGCGTCGGGAGTTACCTGGGGTTGCTCCATTAGCGGCGGTGCCGCCAACGCCTACATTTCGGCTTCAGGTGTCGGCGCAGCGGGAGCCGCAACGGCAGGCTCCCGGACAGCCATCATGACTTTTACTGCCGGTGATTATCTGACGTGGGCGCAAACCTCGACAGCCACTGCAAGCGGTAATTCCACCGTTTCAGTCAAGTTCCTCGGGGAGGTCTAATGGCCAACCACAACTGGGTCTGGCCCAACGGACTGAAGAAGATGCCCCGGGTCATCTCGGCGTGGGGTTCGCGTATCCACCCGGTGACGGGCAAGCGCACCTTCCACTACGGGACGGACTTCGCCAAGGGAGACTTCCCGGACGGCTACAACCGCGCTATTACGGATGGTGTCGTGGAGAAGGTGGGCGTCGTCAAGTACTGGGAGGGCGGCGGCAACGGCGTCTGGATCCGGAACTACGACGGCTCGCTCACCAAGTGGTTCCACGGCAAGAACGGCTCCATCCTGGTCAAGAAGGGACAGAAGGTCACCCCCGGACAGCCGCTCTCGAAACTGGGCGACACCGGGACGGCGGCGGGTGTACACTGTCACCTGGAGCACTCGCCCAACGGCGAGCCGGGCGGGCAGGTTGACCCTGTTCCGTACCTGAAGAAGAAGATTGAGTCCTCCTCGCCTGCGGGCGGGGGCGGAAAGCCCATTGACCCCCCTAAGGAGGAAAGTGAAGTGATTCCCTACCACCGCGAGGACGCCCTCGCACGAAAGACCGGTCGGAAGGTTGCGCCCAACACGCACTTCTACCTGCACACCGACCCCAAGGCGGCTACGTACAACGCCGTCAACGTGATCGGCGCCAAGGGTGCGTACGACATCACGTCGCACATCTACGCGACCGGGACGCCCGGAGACTCGATCTACCTGACCGCTGTCGTCCAGTCCGACCCCGGCACGAACAAGGCGAAGAACTCGAACAGTTACACCGAGATCTTCACGTTCGGCCCGAACGGCGTGATCCAGGGCGACGCCAACTGGAAGTTCGACTTCTCGGCCAAGAACCTGCGGCCCATCGCGGTCTACATCCGGGCGGTTGCCCCGGCCACAAACAAGGGCACCGTGAGCATTTCCGTTCTCGATTCTGACGCCCACTGCTACAAGGTCTAAGGAGGACCAATGACAACCGCAGTACAGGACATCTGGTACAAGGGACAGCGAGTCCTTCGCACGGCGCTCACCACGGCGCTGACGGTTCTCCCCCTGATCCCCCAGGTCATCGCCATCGTTCAGGGCGAGTGGTCGGCTGAGTGGCTGACCGGCATCGCGGTCCAGGCCGTGGCTATCAACTCGGCTCTGACGCGCATCATCGCGATCCCGGCTGTGAACGGCTGGCTGACGACCATCGGCCTCGGATCGGTCCCGAAGGCGGCAGTCAAGCCGCACGAGGACGACGACCTTCACGCCGCCTAAGGCTCCGACAGGAGAATCCTAATTCGCTACCTAGGATGAAAGGAGGATCATCGCTTGTTCCCACGTAAGTGAACGGAGGTGGTCCCATCTAGAGAGAACCCCCCGAGGCTCAACGGCCCCAGGGGGTTCTTTCTGTGTGTCGGTCAGGACACCGCGCGGGTGTCTCCCACCGGGACGCGCTCGGTTCCACGGTTCCAGGTCCCGCAGGACTGGCAGTGGTAGCGGGGGTACTCCCCCTGGAGCGTCTTGGCCGTTCCACGCCTCTGCATGTGCGTGCCGCCACAGTTGCGGCAGACCAGACCGGGGATGTTCGACACCGGGTGGGGCATCTTGATCCACGGCTTCAGTTCCTCGAACAGCGGCCACATCAGTGCCGTGTCCTTGATCGCGTACTTCTTCATCAGCGCCCACGCGCGCTTCTTGGTCGCCTCGTCGCCGTCGATGCAGTCCCGCCAGAGGCCGAAGCCCTGGTGCGGCACCTTCTCCTCGTCCAGCAGTCGCGACACGACCGTGTTCAGGTTCTTGTGGACCCACCGGGAGTGCTTGCGCATCACCTTCAGCAGGTCCACCTTCATCACCGGACTCGGCGGGGGCATGTGGTTCGCGATGAACTCCCCCTCGACCCACGGCAGGTCGAACCGGTCGCTGTTGAAGCCCACCACGAGGTCGGCCTCATCCAGAAGCGCGTGCAGTTCCTTCAGCATCTCCTCGTACCCGGTATGGTAGTCCGAGTGGAAGATCACCTGCTTCTTGCCGTACCACTGGGCCGTGAATGCCAGCATCCGTGGGTACTCGATCACCTTCTCCGCGCTGATGTTCGTGTTCCACACGTCGAAGAAGTACGCCTTGCCGGGCCGTGTCTCGATGTCCAGCGCCAGCATTTTCAGGTCAGTCATATATCTCCTATTCCCCCTCTATCCAGTCTACCCTGCTCGCGGGCGCCAGGAGAAACGCCGCGTACGGTAGCCGCTCAGGCGCACTCATGTCCCCAGATCACCTCGAAGTCATGCTCCCCCTCGGTCTCCTCGATGAGGCGCCGCGTCTCGCGCTTGGCCGCGTCCGAGTTGGTCGCGGTGACAACCAGATCCAGGTCCGGGATGTAGGCGAGCCACTGTCCGCGCCGGATGTGGTGCAGGTCCACTGTCACGTATCGCATCAGATCACCTCCCATCCCTGCGCCCGAATGGTCTCCTCCAGATCGGTCAGAGCATCCTCTGTCAGGGTGATGTCACTGCGGTTCACTGTCGCGCTCATGTGTCTCCTCCGTTCTCCTCGCCCCACGCTGAGATCATCTCAAACGTGGGCTTGTGTCGCCGGGTCTTCGCCAGGTACGACAGCGCGTGACCGATGGCGCTCCGGGCGTCGTCCGCGTTGGGAGCACCGTCGAGGTGCTTGGCTCCGGTCACGTAGAACTCGCCCGAGTCCTTCAGGAAGGCGTGCAGGCGCTTCTTCTTGTCGTCCTTGTCCTTGCCTCCGACCACGTACTGATACTTCGGGTCGCGCCACTCCTTAACACCCGGCTGGTAATCGGGGATCACGCCCTTGGCGATCAGGACGCCCTCGCCCCGGAGAGGCTCCAGGCTGGCCGTGGTGTACGAGAAGCCCTTCGTGTTCCGGGCGGTGAACTTCTCCGCGATGACCGTCAGGGTAGGCTCCACCATTGCCGGGTTCCCGTACTCGTCCAGATATCCGTAGTTCGCGTGCGGCTCGGCGTACAGGGACTCACCTGCGCCATCCCGGATCACGAGATGAGCGTACTCCGGCTCGTCGTGGTAGTAGTTCCATCCCGACTCTACCCAGTTGCGGCTCAGCCACCTCGTCAGTGCGCCAGCGCCCCCCGAGAACTGCCACGCCTTGACCAGCCACACCGAGTCGTCGTTGTACCCGACCAGAGCGATGCCGTTGGACACGCCCGGGTCGAACGACAGCACGTACTTATCCGTCGTCACCGATCTAGTCAACGACCTTTCCTCCTCTTAGGTAGTTCGCCAGATCCCACGCATACGCGACGGCTCCGTGCTGGGGGCACAGGGTCATCGTCTGTCCATACATCCACTCCGCGAAGTCCTCGTACCGGTCTCCGAGGATCTGTAGCAGGCTCTCCTCCGTGTAGCCGTACACGCAGTCTGGGTCAGGCAGTATCCTAGCCGAGCGATACGACGAGTCCATTGGTCACCGCCCCGATGAGTCGGTTCCGCCACTGAAGGATCTCATCCTCCCAGACCTCAGTGACGATGCTCGTCGTCCGGACCGTGGGGCCTCCGCCCTCCTGACCGTGGTCGTCAGCGCCATAGCCCGACAGGCTCTCCATAACCAGCACGGCTCGGAAGCCCTTCTCGACGTGGGGGTCGTTGAGGAGTATCTTCCACTCCCCATCAGCCCGCTTCGTGTACTCCGGGTTGAGCCTACGCACGACGGTGACGGTCTTCTGATCTTCGTCCAGGCCGTCCCGGATCTCGTACGTGGACCCGCTTTCAGTCCTGAATCTCATTGCTTCCTCCCTTCGGCTCCAGCATACGCCAGATCGAATCGGTGATGTCCTTGGCGTCCAGCAGGCCGAAGACCAGTCCCCGGATATCCGCTCGGACGTTCTCCTGGATCCAGATGGCCTGGTCCTTGCGGGTTGAGTAGGTGCGCGCCCCGTCCGCGTAGATCGACGCCTGCTCGTGCCGGTCCACGAACTCCAACTGGAGGCCCCGCGCCCACCCCTCGGCCAACTCGTAGAGTTCGTCCGGGAGGTGCTTCACGTACTCACGGTAGGTGCCCGCGCGCAGTTGGCGCCACACCTCCTTCTCCGTCAGGTTCGAGACCATCCGATGGAGTTCTACGTAGTCCGCCTGCTTGATCTTGACCGCCTTGGTGTGCGACAGCCAGACGACCCAGCCCTCCGCGTTCTCCCGGGACAGATCCGTGAGGAGGGAGTGCATCGTGCGGCTCTCCTTCTTCTCCGGGGGCATGAACGTCCCGGTCTCGATGTGCATCTTCCCGAGCGGTGCCAGGAAGTTCTCGTCGTAACGCAGGACGATCCGGTTGTCAGGGCCGCAGATCTCGAACAGTGGCGTGTACCCCTCGGGAATCCACTCTGCGTACACCCACGCCATCCCGGAGGAGTGGAGGATCTTCGTGCCGAGTGCGGCCTGCTCGGACGCGAACGATCCGCGCGTGGCGATCCGGGGGTGACCGGTGGGATCGAGGTACAGGATCCCGAGGGACCCGTCGTACTTGTTGTCCCAGTGCCACACCACCTGGCCGTCCAGGATACGCGGAGCCTCCTTCTCGTCCCAGTTGAAGAACTTCGGGAACGGGCGCGCCAGCACCTCTCCGGTCTCATCGTTCCAGATCAGTCCGCGGCAGGTGCGCGTGGTGTCATCCCACACCCGCTCGTACGCCGTCTTGTCGGTGTAGTTCGCGATCTTCAGCGCCGGGAACTCCGGGTGCTCGCGGATCGTCAAGTAGCCCTGCTCAGCGTAGCCCCTGATGTCGTCCGGGTTCACGATCTCGTGCAGTTGCGTCACTTCTCCTCCTTCGTCGTGTGGCAGGGGCAGATGCACCCGCTACTGTAGTCTTGCACAAGAAAGAACTCCGCGCAAGTCCTGTGGTGGCCCGTGAGGCACCAGCCGCTCGGGGCGGGTTCACCCTTGTTCATCGAAAGGACTCGGGTAGTGCGTGATCTTCACCCAGTCACCGTATCCGAGAGCCACCAAAGCGGCCTTCTCTGCGAGTTCCCGGGACGGGTACGGCACTGAGGACCCTCTCTTGAAGGTCTCCGTCCCCATGTAGAACCCGTTCTCGTCCACGTCCGCGTCCCAGTACTCCGACTCGACTCGCCAGAACTCGTCCCTATGCAGTCGCTCCATCTTTCGCTCCTCTCCTAGAAGTCCCCCGGCGCCACCTGGGCAACCGTCATGCCCTTGCCCCGGAGCGCATCCACGACCCGGTTGCGGTCATCGAAGTGAACGATCACGTCGTAGACCCCCGAGATGTGCTCGTCCACGAGTTCACTCTTCACGATGGCGTCGGTGCGGGTGTCCCCGGCGGGGCGCATGAACAGCGCGTCGAGGTAGATCCCCCACCCTGCCGCCCACTCCAGCGTCACGTCCTTGAACTCCTCACTGCGCCCGGACAGGCCGATCAGGCATGCCTCAGGGTCCCCCTGTCGGAGACCCCACATCAGGTTCACGATGGGGCGATTCGGCAGGTCCTCGTGGTAGCGGCTTGTCTCGTACGGGCCGCGACCATTCATAAGGGCCAGCGTACCGTCGATGTCGAACGAATATGCGACGGTGTTGCCCCGAACGTACGGCTTGAACTCGAACGCCTTCCCGACCCCTTCCAGGTCGATCTTCGGCAGACGACCGTCAGCCGGGACGTGGTACCGCTTGGCCAGCCCCCGGATCACGTCGGCCCCCACCGCACGACCGCCCGCCAGAGCGCGGAGACGGTCCCGCTCCACCGCGGTCTCCACGGGCACGGGGAACGACTTCACCTCGATGTCCCCCAGTGCGGCCCACTTCTTCACGTAGGCGGCCTTCAGGTGCGTGGCGTCGATCACCACGTCCTTGCCCGCGGCGAGAGCGGCCTTCACGGCGGCGGTCTCCACCTTCGAGACCTGCTCCTCGTCCACGCCCCAGTACTTGCCGTACAGCATGAATCGGATGTCGTCCCGGTTCACACGCACGCGGTTCGACGGGTCCGCCGCCACCCACGCTCCCGCCCAGGTGCTCTTGCCGCTACCGGGCAGGCCCCGAGTCACGATGATGCTAGCCAAGAAGTACCCCCTTCAGATCGTCGCCCGTGAAGGCGTTTGCCATGTTGTTGACGAACCGGATCTCCTCCTCGTTCAGTCTCGGATCGAACCTACCATCCCTGCGCAGATCGCGCAAGTTCAGGAACAGCCGAACTGCATGGCGACGACGCTTGAACTCGTCAGAATACGAGAACTTCTTGATCGTGCGCTCGTACTTGGCGAACACGTTCGACCCGGTGATCCGGTAGTCGTCCAGCATCGGAGCCAGCGAAGCGTACTTCGGGTTCCACTCCTTGTACGGGCTGAACAGGGCCTCGACGCTCTGGTGGCTCCCCTCGTAGATGCGCCGGAGGAACACGTCCCACGGCACCGTGGCAGTGTCCTGCTCCTCGCCCTGGCGGTGCCGAGCCTTCGTGGCGAGAGAGGTGGTCACGAGGTACACGTCGCGGTCCGAGCCAGCGTGAGCCAGGCCGTACAGGTGGGAGCCGTGGATGGTCTCGAAGATCGTCTCACTCATCGGCGGTCCATCCCCAGGGCAACCGCGAACCCCCACGAGAATACGATCAGTGCGCCGAGGAAAAGGGAGATGAACGCAGGCACGCCCCACCACTGCGTCAGTGCCCAGTCGAAGAACTCTCTGGGGATCATGCGCCCAGCCACCTCCTCCAGAACGGCTCTGCGGCCTTGCGGTCGAGTTCCATTTCCTTGTCACGGATCCGCGTTGCGTCACTGATGTAAGAGCGCTTCAGCCACTCCGCACGAGTCTCGATCATCTCGTCCGTGACCCATTCATCCCCGTATCGGAAGACCTCTCGACCCCCGGCACCGAACCCCGGATCGTCCGGGTCGTCTGCCAGGCGCCAGCCGTAGTCGAAGTAGTAGTCCCTGGCCATCAGTGCCCCGCATCCTTCCATGTCTTGCCGTACCCGTACCCCACGGGGAAACGGATCGGAATGCTCACGTTGGTCTTCGGGTCGAAGTCCGCCTCCATGCACTCTCGAATCACCTTGATATCCTCCTCCACTCGGTCTTCGTCCAACTCTAGCAGAAGTTCGTCGTGGATGATAGCCCGGAGCGCACGGATGTAGTACTCGCCGCGCCGGATCAGACGGAGGATCGCGTCACCCATCATTTCTCGCGTGGCGCTCTGACCGTGCAGGGCCGGGGCCTGAGTGAACTCGCGGCCCTCATCCACCGTCATCCGGCGACCCCACGAGTTGGTGACGTAGCCGTTCTCCTCTGCCTCTCGCACGGCCCAGTCCTTGAACCGCTTCAGCCAGACGTAGGTCGCGTTGAAGTTAGCCACCATCTCCGGCGTCTCGATGGCATCCTCCGGGTGGGGGAGCGCCTTGGCTCCTCGCCCGTTCGGTGCCCAGAACGTCAGCCCCAGGCCCTCCTTGCGGGACGCCTCGTTCAGAGTCACCGCGAGTTTGTAGGCTCCGATGTTGTAGTTCTGAGCGTGCCCTCCCACCTTGGCCACCGGGCGCAGGGTCGGCTTGCCGTTCTTGTCCACCCGGGACCAGTAGATCTCCTTGCCGAACATGGCCTCGCCCGTCAGGTTGTGGCCGTCATGCAGATCGTTCCCGTCCTCGTCCGTCTCGAAGCGGCGCGCGAACTCCTCGTCACCGGACAGTGCGGCCATCGCTCGTGCGTCCGCGGAGGAGTAGTCGAAGCCTGCCATGACCTTGCCTTCGCCCGCGATGAACAGGGCCTTGTCCTTCTTCAGGGCCTCGGTGCGCTCCCCGAAGATCGTTACCCCCGGCTTGGTAAAGGACCAGCGTCCGGACCGCTGAAGAGAGGTGACATCGGGGTGGACCCGGCCATCCGGCTTCATGTTGTCCATCACCAGTTGCGCCAGCGTGCGCTGACCCTTCATCTCAGCCAGGGCGTCCACGAACTCCTCGGCCTCCGGCCCGGCTCCAGCGGCGACCAACTTCAGGTCCTCGCCACCCAGTTTCAGGGACCCCTCGGGGTTCTTCGCGGTCGGCTTGTTGCGGGGCCAGTCCGGACGGCTCTCCGGCGTGATGCCGAAGTCCGCCAGCGCTCGGAGGGTGGCCTCCTTGCCCGCGTCGGATGCCCACGGCGACTTGCCCTCGGTCGGGAAGCCGTACTTGTCCCGGAGGAGAGCCAGCACTTCTTCACGGCGCTTCGCCTGCTCGTTGATGCGCTCCTCAGCGTACTCCTTGTTGACCAGGATCCCGTTCGAGGTCATCTGGCCAGCCGTGGCGGACATGAGTTCCATCTCGCGCCACACGTAGTCACCCGGGTACTCGACCTGCTTCATCCGAGCCAGGAGATAGTCGAACAGCCCGCGCACCGCGATGACATCCTGCTCCGCGTACATGCGGAAGTCCTCATCGTCCGTAGGGATGAGGGAGTAGTCGAGGTCGGCCACGCGAGTCTTGGCCGGGTTGTACTTCTTCGCCATCTCCTTCAGCGAGCCGAACTTCCCCGCGATCCCGAACTGGAAGCAGAGGTTGTCGAGGCTCAGCCACTTCTTGGCCTGGATGGGACTCGCCGCGTCGAAGTAGGTGTGCCCCGTGCGGTCGGTGTACGAGTACGGTGCCGGAGTCAGCAGTTGGGCCAGGTAGAACGTGTCAATCACCTTGCGCTCCATCGCCATGTACAGCGGCTCCAGCGAGTCCCGCCCGAACAGCACCGGCAGGTCGAAGGAGATGATGTTGTGGCCGACAACGTAGTCCGCCTCCCGGATAACCCGGATCATCTCGTCGTAGTCCTCGGTGAGGGTCACGGGTCCGTCGTTCCAGGCGTACTGGCCGAGTCTGAAGAACTCACGCGGCGTCATCGAGTACTCCGAGCCAGCGTTGTGAGTCTCCAAGTCCCAAAACAGGTACCTCTTACTCGTCACAGCACATCCCTCCGCTGGTTGAACCCGGCGTCCCGGTTGGCTTGGATCTTACCGCGTCGCTCGAACTCGCGCAACTTACGGTTCGCCTCGCGGATCTCTGCGGCCACGCCGCCTCCGCCACGGGGGAGGGGCTGGTAGTCCGGGAAGTGCCTCTTGACAGTCCGGTGGTCCACGCCCATCGTGCGGCGGATCTCGTTCAGGCTGACGCCATCCTCTACCAGAGCGCGGAGTTGCTCCCAGCGCTCCGACCCCTTCTTCAGGTTCGCGGCCATTACTGCCAGCCTCCTTCCGTATTCGCGTTTGGCCACACCAGCCGGATCGCATCCTTGGTTGCATCTGCGATCTCTCGCGGGACGTGATCGTTGTACTTGCCGAGCAACTGCCGGATGTCACCCGTGCGGGGATCCAGTTCCATGTTGGCCACCATCCGGTCTCCCTCCATCACTGCATACAGCAGGGTCGATCCCTCCGCCGCTCGGTTTCCGTACCCCGAGATGCAGTTGCTCATGTACGTGCCCCAGTCCAGGAGGTCGTGGGTGTCCTGGGGGGCCACGATCTTGATGTCTCCGTAGTCCCCGGGCAGTTTCCCGCCCTTCCCCTTGTAGGAGATCTCCTTGCGGGGGTACTGGATCCTGGTCGCGTCCCGGGCCAGAACATCGTGCAGTTCCCTGAACGTGCCGAACTGGAGGGCCGACAAGCGGTACCCCGGGTCAGCATCGCGCAACCGGTGGAAGTCGTTCGCAGAGTCGTTGAGACCCGTTAGGGCGGGCTTCTGGTCCTTCAGCAGGCGGCGGAGTTGCTTCTGATCGGCGGTCCTGAACATAGCCCGGCCCTTTCGAGGGTTGGGATCCGTCCAGAACGGCAGGCGACCGAAAGATAGCCCTCGATCCTTATCCCCCGTTTCCATCCACGCGATCAGCCAGTCGATGGGGACGAGATTGTTCAGACTCTTTGCCGTGAGAAGAACCGTGGAGGCAGACTCAGCCCTGAGGTTCTCCGACAGACCCGCGACCCGGCGCACCAGATCCTTGCGGTAGTTGCTCTTGCCGAAGAACTCTCGGGTGAACTCCTGCACGTTCGGCTGAGCCAGGTAGGCCATGATACCGGGTGCCCCCCGGAAGTAACCTAGCAAGGGGTAGTGCTCGTCCACCGCTTCGGCGTACGTCTTGCCCAGGGCCATCTCAAATCCTCGGTCACGCAGGTCGCCCTCCTGCCTGAGGCTCACTAGCCCACGGACCGCGTAGAGGTGGGTCACGTCGCGAATCGCCTTCCCGTTCTTCGAGTACACGCGGAGGCGTCCGTTCCGCCAGGAGTAGAACACGTTCGACGTGTCCTTAAACCGGGCGTACGTCTTGCCGCTGTACCGGTTCGTGCCGCGGACCAGTTGGGATTCCTTGACCCCCACCATGTCGTCCTTGACCAGCAGGGTGAGCCAGTTGTCCCCCCACCGCCCCTTCTCGGTAATGACCTCCTTCACAGGTCCCCCTTCCTTCGCGTCCTACGAGTAGTATGTCTGAATGTGCTCCCGGATGATGATCTCTGGCTCCGGCTCGATTACAGTGTAGCCCTCCGCCCGCACTACCTCGATCATACGCTGGATCATCTCTTCGCGCAACCCCACCCGCTCCAGAGTCTCGTAAGGGATGTACGTGGTCCAGCCGAACTCGTCTCGCTGACAGACGAACATCAGTACTCCTCGATCCATGCGGTCCGGATGCCCCGCAGGACATCTGCCGCCTCCGTGAAGGCGTACGCCGCTCCGAGCGCGACCACGCTTCCCTTGTCCCCGATGTCCTTCTGCGCCGCCGCCCGCTCCAGAAGTTCCCGCTCCCGGTCCGCCAGCACGATCTCCAGGGTTCCCACCTGGAGTTCCGCGCCCTTCAGGCCCTTCAGGTCCTCCCACTTCCTCACCACTGCTACCTCCTATTCCGCCGTGCCGTTGAGAACGTACACGAGCCTCTTGCCGTTGTCCACCAGTTGCCTGTTGACTCTACCAGAAATCACTAGGAAGTCAATACGGTCCTGGAGTTCGCGCGGCGAGTATCGAATCATCGAGCGGAATCGGTGGTTGAGGCGGGCCTGCGTGACCTCGCCACCCTGTGCCTTGATCCAGTTCTCGATCTCGTTCACGTCGGCGCTGAACTCGCCCTCACTCGTCGTCTCTACCACGCGGATGAGGGTGTGGTACCACTCGGTCGCGTACTGGATCGCCACCAGGGCGTCGCCCTTCTCGATGATCGTGCGGCCATCGTAGAGAGCCACCAGAGCGGCGCACTTCCACAGCGTCTCGCGTCCCAGTCGCGTCACGGCAGGCTCGATGGCGTCGTACTTCTCGTGACCGTGTGCGGCCTTGTCGAACGCGCGGAACGCATTCTTCAGCCGCTCCATTGCCTCCGGGGTGGCCCCCATCGCGATGGGCTGGGACCCCAGGACCGACCCGGCGTGGGCCAGGTCCGACGCGAGGTCGAACACGACGGGGTTGACGTGCTTGGCTCCGACAGCCGTGAGCGTCCCCTCGTACTTGTAGTCATCGTTCTCAGCAGGGGGTGCCCACAGCCAGTTGAAGCGCGCCAGGAAGCCGGAGCGGAACATGTCGGTGTCCAGCAGGCCGGTCAGCCGGTCGGGCGTACCCAGCATGTGGATGTTGAACGACGTGTGTGCGCTCTTGCCCCGCAGTTCCTTCAGCCGGAGCGTGTTACTCGGGTCCACCTTGCCGACGTACCACTTCGCGAAGAGGTCTTTGAGGCTGGACATCCAGTCCTTCTTGCGCAGGTCCTCGAAGAAGTCCGATGCCTCGTCGTGGTGGATGATGCTCGCGAGGTTGTCCCGCTGAAGCAGAGCCTCGTGCAAGCCCTGGGGCGACGACCCGGCACCGAGATTGTAGTACGTGTCCCCGCCGTCACGGAGGAATGCATCCAGCACGTTCGTGAGGAAGTCGTCCTCCGAAGACTTTCCCGTTCCGGAATATCCGAGCACGATGAACCACATGTTCATGCCGATGTTGATACCCTTCGGGATGAACGCCTTGCATCCGAACGCCATGCTCATCGCCGTCCATGCCGCAGGGATCGCGTACTGCTTCGTGTAGAAGCCCTTCGTCTTCGATCCGTCCAGGTACTTGTCGATGTACGTGCGGGTGCCCGACAGGAACTCGTTCTCATCCGGCGTCAGGAACTCGCTACGCGGTCCCTCTGACATCGGCTTCGGGGTGTCCAGGGTCGGGTTCTCCCGTACCGGCTCAGGGCGCGTACGTGCCGCCTGCACTCGGGCGTGGACGAACTCCAGCCCCCACTCACGGGCGATGTCCCGGGTGCGCGGAGCGTTCCACAGGATGCTTGTCACCACGAGGTCGTCGTCAACGGACGCCAGCAGGGCGGAGAGGAGTTCGCGGAACGTCTCCTTGTCTCCGGGGTCACCGACGAGGAGTCGCTCCGGGATGCTCGCCGGGACCATGCCGATCTCGTACGGCGGCAGGTTCTTCCGGAGTTCGATAGCGTCGCCGTACTTCTTGATGCCGGACGCCAGGCCCTCCTGGAACTCGTGCGCCCACTCAGCCTCAGGACGCGAGTGCGACCCGGTGCGGGTGAGGAACAGTTCCTCGATCAGTTCCAGCAGAGCCGGGACGCCGGGGTGCCCCTCCGCTCCCAGACGCACGGCCTCGAACTGACGCTCGATGACAGCGGCGTGGTCGAAGTCGTTGCCCGCCTGCTCGAACGCCTTGCGGGTACGGTCCATCGCGGCGCGAACCACCACGTTCGGCTCACCCGGCTCCAGGCCCTCGTACCAGTCCTTGACGGTTCCCTCGAAGTGCTCGGCGGACCGGACCTTGGACTCGTCCAGAAGCCAGTCCGGGGCAGGGGCGAACGCATTCCGGGACGTGGGGACGGGACCCTGCCAGACGGAGTACGATCCCCCGCCGCGCCGGTCCACGCCCTTGATGCCCCGGTAGTTGCCCGCAGGTCCCAGGTTGACACCCTCGGGTGCCGCGTAGAGGTACTGCTTGCCGCCCGCCCCGGACACGGAGTCGAAGTTGTGCGTCTCCGGCAGGTCCAGGAACTCGCGCTCGAACTCCTCGAAGCCGTCCACGAGGACGTTCCCCTCGGGGTCCCGCTTCACGTCGATGTCGGCGGCGACCAGTCCGGACGCCCCCATCCACACTCCGACCTCGGCCTTCGGGTGCTTCTCGAAGAGATCGTAGACGTAGCCCGGGTCGAGAGTGGCGCCGTAGACGCCCTCCTTGATGCCCGGCTTCTTGGTCGTGCGGTAGGGATTCTCGGGGTCCGGCTTGACGTACACGGGGAAGACTGCTACCCCGATTCGAGTGAGAGCCTCCGCGGTCTTGATGTTGTCAGCGATTGCCAAGTAAGCCCCTCTCGTTGTCCCTCTACTAAGTCTACCGGTCTCCCTCTAGTTCCGTATCAACTTCACACTGGTTTCGTAATTCTTGCCTGGGCGGGGTCTCGGGATCTCCTCGATCCGGCGACGGACCCCCTTACGGCGAGGTCTGCCCAGGACTTCTGCGAGGGTTGCAACTACCCGGCCTCGCATTGTGGTCACCGAGAGACTTGCGCTCTCCACCTCCGGGTTTTCAATCCGGTGTTCCGCTATCAGAACTTGGTGACCCCGGCCCTTATCGCGGGCTAGACGGGCAGTGGTTTGCCAGACTGTGTGCTCACCGTCGTAGGGGGAGCGCGCCTCTTATGTTGCCTCTCTAGTCTATCAGCCGCCGCTGGCGATCTGGATCAGCGTCACCAGTGACTCGATGGCGTTGACCAGCGCGAAGATGAACCACCCCGCCGCCGTCACAACCGCCACCACGAGGCCGACGACTGCGATCCACGCCTTGTCGAACTGGGTCGCGATCACCGCGCCGACAGCCGAGACCAGCCAGAAGACCAGTCCGGTCAGGCCGAATGCGCCGAGACCCCAGAGGATCATCCACAGGATTGCATCACCCATGCTCTAGCCCCCTCCTTAGAACGGACGGTCCGCGTCGTCCACGGACGAACCCGAGGACTCCAGGACGGTGAACGATCCGAAGCGGAGCGTGATGCCCAACTTCTCGTTGCCCTCGCGGTCCGTGTACGTGCGGACCTCCTGACGGGCATCCTCGATGCGGATCTTGTCGCCCTTGTGGACGTTCGCCAGCACGTTCTCCGCGAACTCACCCGCGCCGGAGTACGTGTACCAGGTAGTCCCGGTCTGCACGAACTCTCCGTCCTTGGTGTAGCCCTCGTTGATCGCGAAGGGGACCTCCAGGACGCCCCGGGTTCCCTCCTTGTCGTACGCCGGAACGCGGGCGTCACTCGCCGCGTAGCCGACCAGTGTGGCGTTCACGCCGATGTAGTTGTTCGGGTTGGCACTCATTTGTCCTCCTTGTTGTTCTGGGTCTTGGTCTTGCTCATCGGTTCTTCCTCCGGCTCAGTCGTGCCGTCTTGTTCGCCTTCCGGCGCCGCGCCTTCTCCTCCGCCGTCACGGTCCCCCCGTAGACGTGCTTGCCGAGGCGGTTCAGCCCCCGCAGGATCGCGAACTGGAACGGGTTGACCCCCGCCAGCGTGCCGTCGTGATTCGTCATGCGTCCTCCTCCGGCCAGTCTACCACCCAGCCGTTTGCGATCAGTTCCTCTGCCAGTTCGTCACGAACCCGGGCGTCACCCTCCCACTGCTCCAGAGAGTTTGACAGGTCGTCGCGGAGTGCCAGTACCTTCTGCGGGGTCCACTAAGTCGTCGGCATCGTTGCCCTCCAGATCCTCCTTGGTCAGATCCAGGGTGTCCAGCATCTTCGCGATACTGGGGTCGTAGGCCAGTTGGGTCACAACCTCCAGGATCGCCCCGGGCTTCGAGAGCGCGTACAGGGCGTGAAGACCCAGCACCGCGTTCCCCTCCGGGAAATCCACGGTGATCGTGACCTCATCCCCCTTGCTCGTCGTGCTGACCACCTCGAAAGCGTCTCGCTCATTCGTCATCAGATTCCTCCTTCTCTCCTCGTGCCTTGGCCATTGCTTTCAGCCTAGACTGTGCGTGGCGGATTGTCAAGGCCCCCTCGAACATTTCGTAGGCCACGTCGATCTCCTCCTGCGGGATAACCTTCAGTTCGCAGAACGCCGGGACGAAGTTCCCGTCGTTGTCGTAGTCGTCCGGTCGCAGGTGGAGGATCGCGTACTGTTGGATCGGCGGGACCTCCGTGGGGACCCACCAGGACGTGGCCTTCACGCCCTTGCTCGTCCGCTCGTGCTTGAACGCGCCAGGAGTGCCAGCCGGGACCTCGCGCATCCAGGTGTCGCACGCCCCCAGAGCCGCCAACTGGGCCTTCTGCTCGTCCCAGGTGGAGCGACTGGTCTTGTTGTCCACCATCGTCCACACGCCGTCGATTTTGCCGATCCAGTCTGCCGTCCCTGCGTAGCCGGAGCCGAACAGGGTCGCCTCCGTACACGCCACCTCGATGTCGTGCTCCGACTTCCAGATGAGGTACTGCTCGACCATCTGAGCCTGCTCGTCCCGGAACAGGTCCGGCTCGAACCAGTCGTTCAGGTCCGCCTCGATGTACTCGTGGACCAGATCCCCGAGTTCAGCCAGGTCGTTCAGCACCCCCGTCGAGTAGTCGTGGATGTCGATGGCCGGGTTGTCGAAGTCCTTCGGCTTGAAGCGCTTCGTGTAGTACCGGAGGAACCGGTACCCCTCCTCCTCGGTCCGGCTCAGCAGTTGGTCCACCGACGCCACAGCATAGGCCGCCGTGTTGTCGATGTGCCACTGCACGATACCGGGCTTGTCGATCACGGATAGAACCGTTGTAACTCCGGGGACTTTCTCACCTGTGACAGGATTCTTGTAGCCCGACCCACCGAACCCCGAGGCGGGGATCCTCAATTTCGGATCCGTCATCGTACCCTCCTGCTCCCGTGGTCCCTCTGGCGCGTTCTAATCCGGCAGGTGGTAGCCTCCCCCTCAGTCACCGATCCCCAGGTCCTTGATGAGGCGCTGGTGAAGCGGGACGCCCTTCAGCCCCTCACCCTGGAGGGCCTTCATGGTGTCGTTCACCGCGTCCTTTTCCACCTTGCCTCCGTCGATGGCCGCGCGGATCTGGGCCTTCAGCGCGTTGAGGTCAGCGCCACCCGGCTTGCTCTGAGCGGCCTTCTCCTGCGCCTGCTCAACGCGACGCTGAGCGGCGGGCTTCTTCGCGGCGGGACCGTTGCTCACGGCCTGTGCGTCGGCACCACCATCCTGAGCGTCCGGGTCCGGCTCGCCCGTGATGATGTTGTACAGCAGGATGTTCGCGATCTTCTGCGCCTGCGTGGTCGCCTTGCGGGTGCCCTTGTCCTGCGAGTCGATGCCCTCACCCGGAACCGACACGTCGATGAACGAACCATCCTCGACCGCGACGTAGCGGAACACGTAGTCCGTGAGCGCCTGGACGTTCTCCTTCGGCACGCGACCGTCACCCTTGTCGGCGGCGGTGTTGTAGTGGAACGTCACCTGGTGGTCCACGGGGTACGAGATCACGCCGTGCTCGTCCTCCAGCGGCTTGACCTTCTCCAGGATGTCGTCAATCGACAGGAACTTGTACGACCCCTGCGTCTGCGGTCCGACACCGTTCTTGGCCAGCACCGGGAGGGCCTTGCGGATCTCCAGGATCTTCTCGTAGATCTTCCCCGGTCCGGTCTCGATCTTAGCGGTCGCCATGTGTTCTCTCCTTCTCTCAGTAGTCCAGGTAGCGCTGGAGGATCGTGTCCAGCGTGTTGTAGATGCTCTCTCGAACGTCTACGAACAGATCATAGTCGTCTTCGTTGCGCTCGTCAAGGAACTCCTGGAGTTCCGTGTTGTCCACGTCCGACTGGAGGTACTCGGTGAGGAATCCTCGCGTGTACTCCTCCACCTTCTCGTCGTAGATCTCCTCGGCTGTCTTCATCAGTCGTCCTCCTTCTCTCGTAGCGGCCACGTCTTCTCGATGGTGACCGGCCCCTCAGTGTCCTGGTCTCGCTGGTTGTTGAGCCAGATCTCGAACTCCTCGGCCCACTGACGGTGCCAGCGTGCCTGCTCGACGTTTCCTGGGACTCCGTACTTCTCGACCACCTTCGCGGCGAGTTGTGCGGTGACCTCGACATCGTATCGAGCGTTGTGGAGTTGTCCCTCGTCAACAACGATACCATAGTGTGGCGCCAGGTCCATCAGTCGGCGCTTCCCTCGGCGCTTCCGCACCTTGGCTCGGTCGATCACCAGGGGATCCAGCAGTCTGATCTCACCTCGCGTGAATGCGTTCCCGAACGACGGGTCTACCCCGTGCCTAGCCATCTCTGCCGTGAGGATGGACGCATCGTAGTTCAAGTTGAACGCCGTCCACACCGCGTTCCGGTACGTGCCGAAGAACGTGCGGGCCTCGGTGAGCGCGTCAACCGGGGGGACCCCGTGGGCTTGGAGGTACTCGGTCGAGAACCCGTGTACATCCGACGCCTCCTGCGGGACAGGTACGCCCGGGTCGATGAGCCACTCCTGGTAGACCTTCACCCGGCCATCCGTATCCGCCAGAGCCGCGACCAACTGCACGATCCGGTCGTTGTCGGTGTCTACTCCCGTGGACTCCACGTCGAACACAAGCAACTCAGGCATCTCGGCGCTCCGCTTTCCAGTCGGTATCGTAGTACGTGATGTCGAGGATCTCGAACTGGGCCTCCGCCTCCGTGAGGGCGAACTCCTCCCACTGCCAGTCCTCCACTGGGTCACCCGGGGGTACACCGTAGAACTCCCGGACCCACTCCTCCCGGATTGTCACGTTGTCGCAGAGGACGGCCTGTACCGACCCCTCGATGAGGTACTTGCGTGTCTCGCTCATGCTGGCTCCTCCACGTACATCTCGAACGGTGTCCCGTGCTCCGAACAGAACAGCCGGAACTCATTGTTCTCGAACCACTTCTTGGTGGTCTGGAGCGGATCCTTGCACTCGGGGCACTGCATCAGGTACTTACGCTGTTTCTGGGTCTGCGCCGCCTGGATCCGGGGCACCCGATACTGGGTGATCGCCGCGTCCAGTGCCTCGATCTCGTCGGCGTAGAACTCTGCCGTGTCATCCGGGACGGTCGTCACGCTCCAGCCGATCACGTCAGCCCGGTCGATCACGAGACCGAAGTCCTCCGCGATCTCCTTGAACCGCTTGTTGTGGTAGCGGTTGCCGTTGCTCGTGTCCTGGATGTCGTTGGCGTGAGCGTAGGCGTGGGCCAGTTCGTGCAGGATTGTGCCGAGGGTCTCCCGGCCTCCGCGCTTCAGTGACTCACCTGACAGCAGGAGTTCCCCGTAGTGCTGGGCCTCCTCGTCCTCCTTGCGCTCGGTCCACGACTGGGGGGCGTAATGCCCGTGCTTCTGGCCCTTCCGCATCACTCCCGAGGCTCCGAGAACGACAGTCACCTCCGGGATCTCGGGGTGGGTCTCCCGGGCCTTGTCGATTGCCGCGTCCACTGCGGCCAGCATGTTCAGTGTGGCTGTCGCCATGTCCGATCCTCCTCTAGGTAGTTGTGCAGTTGGTATGCCTCGATCATACCCCGGCTGTCTGCGTTCCGCAAGGCCCATTCGTGCAGATTTTTCTTGGCGACTTCGAGTGCCTGTTCGATCTGTGCGTCAACGGCCTCTCTTACCACTCGGTTGTCAAGAATGCCCCCCACGATGCGCCTCACGCCGTCCCGGACCATGTACCGGGGGAGGTCGTGGATCGGGTTGTTCGCTTCCTCCTCGGTCAGCAACCACTTCGTCCGCCAGAGCGGGGCGTGGAGCGTGTACTCCTGCTCGCCTGTGCCGATGTTCACCCGCTGGTCGAGTGTGAAGCCTTCAGGTATTACGCTCATCGTCCGGATCCATGTCCTCGGTGAACGTGTTGAACCACTTCAGGAACCCTTCGATATCCTCTTCGGAGATCGGGGTGCCCGGGTTCTCCTTGGCGTGAACCTGACCGTCCGGGGTGACCTCCACCGTCTCGTCCTCCTCGTCGTCGTAGCCCTGCGGGAGGATCGTCGGGATGTACACGCCGGTCAGCGAGATCTGCGCCAGCATGTCCAGTTGGGTCAACTTGGAGAGCGCCTTCTCCTGCGTCAGGTAGATCACCTGCGCCCGGATCGCGGCCTCCAGGTTTTCGTGCGGGGCGTGCTTCAGTGCCGCCGCCAGAAGCCACTCACGGCTCAGGAAACCGTAGAACCGGGCGTCCAGCACCACCTGTGGATCGTCACTCATCACTCTCTCCTCTCTCCGGAGCCGTGTCATGCGGCCACCCGTACTCTCGTCGGTCTCGCTCCCCCTCGCACCAGCATCCGTCACATGAGTGCGGCCACGGGGGGTGGTGGTACCCGTGCGGGCACTGGCGGTACTCCCCCACGACGGGGAACTCGATGGTCCTAGGCATCGCTGTCCTCCTTCATGGCCTCGGCCAGTTTCCGTCCGTGTACCTGACCCGAATACACGCCCCAAGCGGGGTGCGCAAGCCTGCGATACACTTCACATGCCTCGAACGCGGGGCATCCGGCGCACATCAACTGGGCGTCCCGGTCGCTGGGAAGGTCATCCCCCGTGAACTCGTCCTCTCGACCCAGGCAGTTGGCGCCGTTGCTCACGGCCTCTCGCCACAGATCTTGCAGGGCGTGACTTCCCTCCGCGCTCAGTTTCAGGTAGTCGTATGACAGTTGCTTGTCGGGCTTGCTCTCTCCGAGGATCCGGTATCCGCGAACTGTCTGCTCACTCACGCTCTGCTCGTGCCCCCTCCAGAACGAAGTACTTCCCCAGGTAGTCCTCGATCTCGTCAATGCGCTTGAACGATGTCAGGTACGTGCCGTCGATGTACAGCGCGTAGTCGTCGGGGGAGTGCCCCCACCCTCGTCCGACGATCTCCACGTCAGACTGGAGTTCTCGGCTCCAGTAGTTCTCGATGTTGTCCAGTGTCATGTCTCCTCCTTCTCTCGTTCGTTCGACTCTACCACACGGTACTCCGTAACCCCGTATCCCCACTCGCGTTCGGTCACGTTTCGTCTCCATCCTGCCGCGCGTATGTGACTTTCCAGATCGGGCAACCGCGTGCGGCCGCTCGGGCTTCGTCCTCGGTGTCGTAGAAGTCCATAGATCCGGCCTCGTCCAGTTCGACGCCCCACTGCTCCATA
>Ga0164243_10002127_pt1 | contig 33152 bp, 33 predicted proteins | sample OricompcompostOP_FD_108781 | JGI IMG/M metagenome (GOLD analysis project Ga0164243, IMG submission 108781) | Organic Plus compost microbial communities from Emeryville, California, USA - Original compost - Organic plus compost (OP) | ecosystem: Engineered > Solid waste > Mixed feedstock >... | reverse complement strand
TGCTAATTCTAACACGCCCAACTTGTTTTTGATGATTTTTTGTTGTGTAGTCATAATACTTAATCTTGTTTTAAAGTTATTCAATTTTATTGTAACTGTCAGATTAAGTATTGACTAATTCACCTTAATCCCATTATTTCTAGCCCTTATAATCTTCTCATGCCAACAAAAGCAAGAAGATGCTTTAATAGCGCAAAATTGCCATACCGAAGCCGAAGCCACATGTACAGGCAGCAAATCGTGCAACGCCTGTAAAAACTGCAAATACTGTAAACATTGTTCAAAAAGTGGCAATAGTTGTGGTGTTTGTAAATAATGTTCATTTTTGTATTTTAAAATAAGCCACATGAAACATTTTTCTTTACTCTTTTTATTTTTATCCTTAACCTTTTGCAGTTCTAACAAAAGCGATTTTTCTGAAACTTCGGAACAATTTCAGGAATGGTATCCGGTAACTAAAGTAGTCGATGGCGATACCTTTTGGGTAGATAACGGAACATCAAAAGGAATCAAAATCCGGCTAACTGGTATAGATGCTCCTGAATCTCAAAAACGCTGGAAAAGGGAAGAAGGTTATTATGGTAAAGAGTCCAAAGCGTATCTAACTAAACTATTGAAAAATAAAAAAGTCCCTTTAGAAACAGACATCGATTCTTTGGATCGATACGGTAGAACATTATCCTATGTATATTTAGAAAATGATACTTTTGTAAATGCAATTATGGTAAAAGAAGGTTATGCCTTAATTATGACGGTGCCACCAAATGTACGATACAGGGAATTATTTCATAAGTTTCAAGTAGAAGCACGTGAAAACAACCGCGGATTATGGAAACGATAATCAAAATGAAATATATACAATTATGATTGTCAGCTGTTGATAAGAATGTTTTTTAACCTATAATGTGTCATTCCGAGGAACGAGGAATCTCTTTAATAATCCTGAGATTCTTCACTACACTTCGTTACGTTCAGAATGACAAATTAATAGTTGTGCCTAATAACGGATATTCAATAAACAATAAAAAAATCCTCTTAAAAATTTTAAGAGGATTTTTCAGTTTATAAATTAGGTATTCTTAAAACCTGACCCGGATAAATTTTATCAGGATGCGTTAACATGGGTTTATTTGCTTCGAAAATAGTGTTGTATTTGTTGGCATCACCATAAAACTCTTTAGAAATTTTAGATAAGGTATCGCCACTTACAACGGTATAAAATTGTGCTTGTGGAGCCGGTGTAGCAACGGTCATTAAGTTATCAACCTGATCAACACCTTCTACGTTTCCAATAGCCAAAACAATTTTTTCAGCGTCAGCCTGTGCAGCTACCTCACCTTCTACTTTAACATCGTCATCGGTAACAGATAATTTTAGTCGGTTATAAGTTAATCCCAAACTTTTTACATAATCAAGCAATGCCTGAGCCTGTAATTCTTTTTTCTCTTCAATTGGCGCATCTTCTTCTTTTTTACCAAAAATTTTAGCACCTTTTTCTTTAATAAATGAAAATAATCCCATAGCGTATATTTTTAAAATTCAAATAAATATAAGAAAAAAATAAAAACAGTATGTTACAATTCTATTAAATCATTTCTGTATCGCAAAATTTAAGTATCTTCGCTTGTAGATAAAAAATTAACTAAATAATGAAAAAATTAAGCTTATTTCTTTCTTTGTTTATGCTTGCAATGCCTTTGGGAATGTTTGCTAACGAAGGGATGTGGTTTTTAATGTTCATTGAACGTTTAAATTACCGCGATATGCAAAAAATGGGGTTACAGTTGACTCCCGACGAAATTTACAGCATTAACAACCATTCATTAAAAGATGCTATTGTTCAGTTTGACGGAGGTTGTACCGCCGAAATCATTTCAGACCAAGGTTTGGTATTAACCAATCACCACTGCGGGTACAGTGCCATTGCAGAACTATCTACGCCGCAAGACGATATTTTAACCAACGGTTTTTGGGCAAAAACCCAAGCCGATGAACGCAAACCTAAAGATGTTTCGGTGCGTTTCTTTGTTCGTATGGACGATGTTACCAAGCGTATTTTAAACGTTGTTAACGATAATATGACCGAAGCTGAGCGTGAAAAAGCCATCAATCAGGAAATAGCTAAAATCGATAAAGAAAACAACGAAGGCGGAAAATATACCGTTTCGGTAAAATCATTTTTTCAAGGAAATGAATATTACTATTTCGTATATCAAGATTATACCGATGTTCGTTTAGTAGGAACTCCGCCAAACAGTATTGGTAAATTCGGTGGGGATACAGATAACTGGGAATGGCCACGCCATACGGGTGATTTTTCAATTTTCCGCGTATATGGTGATGCCAACGGAAATCCGGCAGAATATTCGGCAGATAACGTTCCGTTAAAACCTAAACATTTTTTACCTGTAAATATCCAGGGATTAAAACAAGGCGATTTCTCAATGATTTTGGGTTATCCAGGAAGAACAAACCGCTGGATGCCGGCAGAAGGAATTGAACAAAACGTGGAGTTTGCTTATCCTGCTTGGGTTGAAGGGTCACGTTTGGGAATGGACGTGATGAAAAAATACATGGATCAAAGCGATGAGGTTCGTTTGGCGTACGCAAGCAAATATGCAGGTGTTGCTAATTACTGGAAAAATCGCCAGGGAATGATTGATGCCTTAAAACAGCACAAAACGGCTGAAACAAAACGCACAGATGAGGCAAAATTCAATAAATGGGCAAATGAAAAGAAAAATAAAGAAAAATACGGAAACGTAATTGCCGATATTAACGCGTATTATGCTGCTACAAACGAAAAAGCACGTCACGATAATTATTTAATGACTATTTTACGTACGTCTAATTTAGCGGCAATTCCTTACAGTTTTGGAAATGCTTTGATCCAATATGCCAATGAAAACGAAGCAAAACGTGCAGAGATGCGCCCAAGATTAGAAGAAGCAATCAATGATGCGTACGAAGGGTTCTATGCACCGTTAGAATCAGAAATGCTGGCACGTCAATTAAATTTATATGCCACAAAATCTACAGGATATGCCATTGCACCGTATGTAAAACAATTGGGTGAGCAAAACAATTACGATTATTCTAAATTGATCGACAAAGCTTTTGCCGGAAGTATTTTTTCATCAAAGGATTTAATGATGAAATATTTGAACAATCCGGAAAAATCAATGATTGAAAACGATGAATTGTTTAAAATTTCGACTGATTTATTGACAAAATACCGTGAGCAACCAGAAAATTTAGCTCCGTTAAAAGAAAAATACGATACCGCTTTCCGCAGATTGGTTGACGGATTAAGACAAGCAAATCCAAAAACAAAATACTATCCTGATGCCAACTCAACGTTGCGTTTAACTTATGGAAAAGTAATTGATTTACCACGCCGTACCGATCGCCAGAATGATGCAGCAGAGAATTGGTACACCACATTGCAAGGAACCATTGCAAAGCACAAAGCGGGCGATGAAGAGTTTGAAAACCCACAACGTTTGATTGATTTGTATAACGCTAAAGATTACGGACAATATGCAGATAAAGACGGTACATTGCACGTAAACTTTTTAACAGATCACGATATTACAGGTGGTAACTCGGGTTCACCGGTTTTAAACGGAAAAGGCGAATTGATTGGATTGGCTTTCGACGGTAATATTGAAGCAATGGCAGGCGATGTTATTTTTGATCCTGAATTGCAACGGACCATTAATGTGGACATTCGTTACGTTTTATTCATCATTGATAAATACGCCGGTGCTACACATTTAATTGATGAAATGAAACTTGTAAAGTAATTTCTTTTAAATAAAAGTTATCAAACCCCGACAGAGTTCTAAACTCCGTTGGGGTTTTTTGTTTATTTTCAAATTTAACTATAGCATATTTTATTAAAATTCTTTAATTTTAGATGGAATTAAATATTTAAAGCTATGAAGAATTTAATCACAATTTTAATGGTAATTTGTTGTTGTGTTGCCACTACAGATGTTTTTGCACAAAATAAAAAAGTTAAACGTGCTGAATTTGGTAATTTAACCAAAGCGGGTAAGTTTACAGAATATGTGTCTAAAAATGGAGAAGTGATCACTGTGGGCGACAGTTTACAAATTGGTAATCCCAGCAATTTTGAAAAGTATGTTTTTCTTACGCAAAACGATACCTATTTACGTGCTGATCAAATGAATAAAAAATTGCAGCTAAAAGCCATAAATGTTTCAGGCGATGATAAAAAAGGGTATGAAGTTTATTTTACTTTTAAAGGATTGGGTGCAACGCCGGTTTTTGTAAAATACGAAGACGCTTTACAGACAAATGAGATTAAATTATTAAAGCCAACTACCGAAAATTTGCAAGAATAATCCGTTCTTTGCTAAATGAAAAAATGGTTGACAATTCTAATCTTTTTTATAGTTCTTTCGTGTTCTAAGCCCGAACTCATTCCTGTGTCTTTCTATTATTGGCGGACTTCTTTTCAATTGACCGATTTAGAAAAAGAATACATAAACGAGTTAAAAGTGAACAAACTGTACATTCGTTATTTTGATGTGGCATTAAACAACAGTGAGCCCGTTCCTGTAACTTCAATTGTTTTTAATGAAAAAATACAAAAGATCGAAATTGTACCGGTCATTTATATCAAAAACGAAGTTTTTCTTCAAAATACAGATACCAAAGATTTAGCTCAGAAAATATACAATTACATTGCACAAATCAATAATAAGAACGGATTTAGAACAAACGAAATTCAGTTTGATTGCGATTGGAGCTTAAAATCAAAACAGAATTATTTTCAATTCCTTGCCGATTTTAAAAAACTCCATCCAGAATTATCAGCAACGATCCGTTTGCATCAAATCAAGTATCCCGAAAAAGCAGGAATTCCCGATGTTGATAAAGGCGTTTTGATGTATTACAATATGGGCGTTATTAGTTCTGGAGATAATAATTCTATTTACGACCGCTCGGTAGCGCAACGATACATAAAATCGTTACAAAATTATTCCCTCCCTTTAAATATTGCTTTGCCGGTTTTTAGCTGGGGCGTTCACATTCGCGATAACAAGGTGGTAAATTTAATTGGCGGATTAAGCAATAATGACCTGCAAAAACATCCTTTTGAAAAGGTGTCAGAAAACAGGTATCGGGTCATTGAAGATTTTATTTACCAGGGGCGTTATCTGGCTAAAAATGATGTTGTGAAAATAGAAGAACCATCAGCCGAACAATTAAAAGAGATGATGAAAGATTTGAAGAATCACCTAAAAAAGAAACCAAACGAAATTATATTTTACGATTTAAACGAAAAAAATGTAACCAAATATGAAAAAGAAACTTTTAAAACTGTTAGCCGTTGGTAGCTTTGCTACTATTTTTGGCTATGGAATATATGCTTACGGTTGTGCCGACGGATGGTGGGGAGCTGGATATTCATCGATATTCTCGCCAGAAATTACGGTGAGTAATAAAGATTACGAACCGTTTTTTTACGATGATTACACCATTTTTTATAACGGATACAACGTACAATCTACCACCGATTTGTTTAAAGAAGAAACCATTGCCGATTGGGCAGCATATCTTGAAAAATACGATACAAAAACAGTTGAATATTATTTATACGATAATGAATTGAATACGGTTTTGGCTGAGGTGTCGTCTTCAAAAAATCCAATAGAGGCTTTTAATACGCACGTTTCAAAACAATATGCATTAAACAGTAAAGATGCCAAATCTAAAAATTTATTTGAATTTATGCTCTTGTCACGCGGTATTGAAACCTATTCCAATCAAACCTATAATTATTGGGATTATAACAACCGTACACAGTTAAATGCCGAACAAAATGTGGTACAGAAAATAGAGCAGACATTCAATAAAGCTTCAAAAAAAGATGTTTTTTATAAAAATCGTTTGTGGTTTCAGGTATTGCGTGCAAAATTCTATTCAGACGATGTAAGTTCGGTTATCACATTTTTTAACCATACAGAAAAAGACCAGCCCAAAAACAGCTTATATTACCGTGGATTAAGTTATGTGGGCGGTGCCTATAAAAATGTAAAGAATTATGAAAAAGCAAATGTGGCTTTTGCACAGGTTTTTTGTCAGTGTAAACCATTAATGCCTTCTGCTTTGTTTGATTACCGTGCTTTAGACGCGGCATCGTTTAAAAATAGTTTAAATCAGGCAAACAATCAACAAACTAAAGAGGTATTGTATGCTTTGCAAGGATATTACACCAATGAATTCAGTGCTTTGCAGGATTTGTATCAATTGAATCCTAATTCGCCTCACGTAGATTTTCTATTGTCGCGCTGGGTCAATATCAACGAACAGAATATCAATATTTATACAGAATATGAAAAGATAGACGTTGATCCTAAAAAAGTAAAAAAAGATTTTAAAGATAAGGTTGATTCAGCCCAGATTAAATGGATTAACGAAGTGGCTAACAAAGGCAATGTTCACAACCCGTATATCTGGAAAGCTACCGCGGCGTATTTTAATTCGTTAACAGGCGACTATCAAAAATCTGATGAGTTGTTGAAACAAGCACATACATTAGCTAAAAATGCCGAACAAAAAGGGCAGGTACGAAATTTACGACTGTTCAACAATTTGTTAAGTATTGATAAAATGGATATCAAAGCCGAGGGCAAGTTAATAGAAGATACCAATTGGTTGTTTTATGACGAATCAAATGTGAATTATTACACATCAACAAACAGGGTTGGTTATCTGCAGGAGTTTACCAAAAAATACATCAGTGCACTATATAAAAAACAGAACGATCCGTTAATGGCAGAATTGGTTTATCCTGTAAATGGATTTTTTAAGGATCAGAAACAAAGCATAGCAATGGAACAATTGCTTTTAAGCAACAAACGCTCTGCCTGGCAGGATATTTTTGTAGGAATTTATCCTTACAAACTGGCTGATATATATGAAAGTCGCGGAATTTATCTTTTTTATCAGGATAAGGTTGACGAAGCCATTGCCGAGTTTGAAAAGATAGAACCTTTTGAAAGGCGACAACACAATTGGAGCGAAAACCGGTACGAAACAATAATGGTTGATTATAAAGCAACGGAATTACCCGGAAATCCGTTTAACGGAAAAATAAAAGATTGCAATGATTGTGATCACGTAGCAAAACAATCGGTTAAATATTCGCAACTGCAATTTCTTAAAAAAGTAAAAGAAATGCAGGATAAAATTGCTGCCGGAGAAGATGTGTACAACAACGCCTTATTGGTTGGGAACGCGTTTTACAATGCGTCGTATTTCGGAAATGCCCGCACGTTTTATTACAACAACATCATCAGCGAATATGGGAACAGTATTTCAAACGAGCACGAAAAAATGCTTTACGGAATGGATCATGTTAGAAAATATTACACAATTGCTCAAAAAAATGCCGAAACAAAAGAGCAAAAAGCGAAGATGGCGTATATGCTTGCCAAAGTTGAACGCAATGATTTTTATGCTGTGAGCTATTTTATGCCCAACGATTATTTTTATCCTTACGGAGATTTTGTAAGTTTTAAAAAATGGAAAGGATTTGAAGAGCTAAAGAACAATTACAGCGATACCAAATACTATCAGGAAGTGATTAATGAGTGTGGTTATTTCCGGAAATATTTAGGGATTAATTAAACTGATTTTATGTTTTATCCTGCAATATTTTAATGTTTTGCAGGATTTTTTTTAGATATTTTGGTGAATATAATCACTAAAAAATATATTAATTTGGTGAATGTAATCACTAAAAATATATTAATTTGGTGAATATTAAAAATAAATGTACCTTTGAATAAAGTTTTTAAGCTATGATACAAAGGGAATTTATAAATGTTTTACAATCAAAACTCCATAAAGGAAAAGTAATTGTATTGATAGGTCCCCGGCAAGTAGGGAAGACCACGCTTATAAACACATTGCTTAAAGATAAAGAGTTTCTGTTTTTGGATGGAGACGATCAGTCTGTGGTTGAAATTCTGTCTAACGCCAATACAGAAATTTTAAAAAACATTATTGGAAATTATAAATATGTTTTTGTTGACGAAGCCCAACGCATTCCTAATATCGGATTAAAATTGAAAATCATGGTCGATCAGATTAAAGGTGTTCAGATAATTGTCAGTGGATCATCGGCATTTGATATTAGTAATGAAATTCAGGAACCACTTACCGGACGTAAATTTGAATACCATTTATTCGCTATTTCTTGGAATGAATTTGAAGGCAATGTTGGATACATCAAAGCTCGGCAACAATTAGAATTACGGTTGCTTTATGGAATGTATCCTGATGTGATTAATAATTTTGGCAATGAATATGAGATTCTTAAAAATCTGGCATCTAGTTATTTGTATAAAGACATTCTGGCATTGAGCAATATCAGAAAACCTGATGTTTTAGAAAAAATTGCTCAGGCATTGGCGTTTCAGGTTGGGAGCGAAGTCAGTTACAATGAAATTGCCCAGTTGGTGGGCGTTGATAAAAATACGGTCAGTGATTATATTGATTTGTTAGAGAAAGCTTTTGTAGTTTTCAGGTTAAACAGTTTTAGTAAAAATCTTCGTAATGAAATAAAAACCAACCGGAAAATTTATTTTTACGATAACGGTATCCGGAATATGGTGATAGGTAATTTCAGTCCGTTTGAATTGCGACAGGATAAAGGAGCCTTGTGGGAAAATTTTATGATTTCAGAACGACAAAAAGTACTGAATTTACAACAAAAACCGGTTAAATCATATTTTTGGCGAACCACAGCGCAACAAGAAATTGATTATGTGGAGGTTGAAAACAACAGAGTGAACGCATTTGAATTTAAATGGTCAGAAAAGAAAAAGACAAAGCTTCCTAAATCATTTGCAGAAGCTTACGACCCTGATTTTTTAGTAATAACAAAAAATAATTTTAGAGATTTTTTAAAGTAAAATAACCCTGCAAGGTTTTAAGATTTTGTAGGCGTAGTAGACTGTTATGATTCTATCTTAATCTAGTAAAGCACGTCTTTTCTCTTTATTCTACTTTTCTATTCCCCTAAAAAAATGTAGTTTTGAAGTGAGAAAACAAAAAATATAATGCGCATACATTTTATAGCAATTGGCGGGAGTGCCATGCACAATTTAGCTTTGGCTTTGCACGATAAAGGAGAACAAATTTCAGGGAGCGATGATGCTGTTTTTGAACCTTCAAAATCGCGGTTAAAAGCCAAAGGTTTGTTGCCCGAAAACGAAGGCTGGTTTCCTGAAAAAATCACTGCCGATATTGATGCGGTTATTTTAGGTATGCACGCAAAAGCCGACAACCCGGAATTGTTAAAAGCGCAGGAATTAGGACTGAAAATCTATTCGTATCCTGAATTTATCTACGAACACTCTAAAAATAAAACCCGTGTAGTTATTGGCGGATCGCACGGTAAAACAACCATTACCTCAATGATCCTTCACGTGATGAATTACCACAATGTACCGGTTGATTTCTTGGTAGGTGCCCAGTTAGAAGGTTTTACCAATATGGTACATCTCACAAAAGAAAACGATTTTATGCTGATTGAAGGCGACGAATATTTGTCTTCACCAACCGATCTGCGCCCAAAATTTCATTTGTATCAGCCCAATATTGCCTTAATCAGTGGTATTGCCTGGGATCACATCAACGTGTTTCCAACGTTTGAAAACTACGTAGAGCAATTCAAAATTTTTATTGATAAAATTACCAATGGCGGTATTTTAATTTACAACGAAGACGATGCCGTAGTAAAACAAATTGTAGAAGATGCCGAAAAGCCCATTCGTAAATTATCATATTCTTTGCCTGAATATTTTATTGAAAACGGGGTAACTTATTTAGAAACGTTAGACGGACCAATGCCTATTGAAGTTTTTGGAGCACACAATTTAAGCAATCTGGCAGGTGCCAAATGGATTTGCCAGAATATGGGAATTGATGAAGCCGAGTTTTACGAGGCTATTGCAAGTTTTAAAGGAGCGTCTAAACGTTTGGAAAAAATTGCAGAAACCAAAACCACCGTTGCCTACAAAGATTTTGCCCATTCGCCAAGTAAAGTAAAAGCTACAACCGAAGCCGTAAAAAAGCAATATCCCAATAAAAAATTAATTGCCTGTTTAGAATTACACACGTATTCCAGTTTAAATGCCGAATTTTTAACGGAATATCAAGGAGCATTAGACGCTGCCGATACAGCCGTAGTGTTTTATTCGCCCGATGCTGTAGCCATTAAAAAGTTGGAAGAAGTTACAAAAGAGCAAATTGAACAGGCTTTTAACCGCGAGGGGCTGATTGTTTACACCAATCCCGAGGAATTCAAATCGTTTTTAGTGGTTCAGGATTTTAAAGACTCCGTTTTGCTGTTAATGAGTTCCGGTAATTACGGCGGACTGAATTTTGATGAGGTTCAACAGATGATTGAATAATTCCAACACAGAAGAAAACCCAAAGTTTGTCATTCCGTAGAACTCTAAAAAGATGTTTACAGCATGACAAACTTGATGATTTACGAATAAAAATAGTACTTTTTATCTCTTTCACCAACCTTATAAACGGTTTGTACATCGTCTATACCCTTTAGACCTTGTAACACAATGGGCGTTAAAGAATACCAGTGATTTTTTAAGTTTGAGAAAAAATTCTCAGAAATCAATACGTCGGCATTATGCTCTTTGCAGTTTTTTTGCAACCGCGAACCTAAATTTAATACATTGCCATGATAAGCAATTTCTTTTTTATAATCGCCCACTAATGCGGCAGATACCTCTCCGCTATGTATAGAACAGCGAAAATTGGGTATATGGTTGTATTTTTTTAAATAAAAATGTTTCTTTTGATCTAATAAATCTTTGTAATTAAAATACAGCGCAATGCATTTTTCGTAATCAAAATCCTTTGAAACCTTCCAGGTAATAACAGCTTCATCGCCCACAAACTGATAAATTTCTGCACCGTGCATCAATGTAATATCCGATAAATCCCAAAAGCAATCCTGAATATATCGGCTAAAATTCAAATGTCCCATTTCGTTAGCGGTAGGGGTAGAGTCTTCTAAATCTAAAAACATAAATACCCGGTGTTCTTCTTTTGGGTTGCGGTAAGTGTTTTTAACAATATTCACAAAATATTTCCGTCCTAAATTTCTTCGCAGCTGAATAATTAAACTCACCACTGCTTCGGTAATTAAAGCATATAATAGTATGTTTATTGTAGTGGGTTCACTAAAAATTTGTGAAATCAGTTCTACATTTATTGTAAACCCATAAATGTAAAGAATTGTTAGATAGACAAGATGAGAAAGCATCACAAAAACGCTTATACGCAATAAAATATTATAAGCTAATTTTTGTATACGCTCTATATATGGATACACAAAAACGTGTAAAAAACCCATCACCAAACCAAACGATGCACCAATAAACAATGCTATCTGATACAGCCATTTTTTAGGTATTTCAGTATTTAGTCTATAAATCTCTGTGAGATATTGCTGGGGAATATCGTAAAACTTAATATAAACAAAAAAAAATGTTACAAATACCCAGATGGAAACAATGTACAGAACTTGTCTTACGTTATAAGCCAAATTATTCTGGATTTTACTTTTAAACCAATAGCTGAAATCATTAAACATAAAGTGCGTTTTTTTAAGTTATTCTAATTCTTCACAAAGAAAACCGCATGAATCAAGAAGCACAACAACATCGTTGGTACTAAAATCAGAACCTTCCATTCTAAGAATGTTGTCGCAGTCTTCTAAATCAAAATTAATCTTGAAACCGGGATATTTCTCCATTAATACTTTTTCTAAAAGGTAATCTGAATCAGTTGGATGATTGACATTTGTTTTAAAAACCTTAATCATATTCTATTTGTTTTAAACAATAAAAATTATTTTAATTGATGGATGGTCGATTCAAAAAAACGAAACAAAAAAATCTTACTGTAATAATCTTTTAACTTATGTTCTTCTATAAAATCGGTAAATTTTTTAAATTGTATATGGGGCGTTTCTTCGACAAAAACAAACCAGAAATCATGAATATTTGCTTGTTCTCTAAAAAAGTCAGAAGTGAAAGGAGTGTATAATGACGGATGGAACGAACGTTTTTTTAATTTGTTCAGATCACAAAATAGCACGCCGGTTTTAATGCCGTTATTCTCAACGATGTTTATTTCGTATTGGATGCAATCCATAAGCACCAGGTTTTCGCTGTAACATTCGGTAAATTGGCTTGACTCTGCAATTTGTATGATTTTTTCTTTCCTTTCGTCTTTGTTTAATCGGGGGTCAATACGTTCCACGAACTTCTGAAAATTCACAATATTCATAAGCTGTTTTTTATTTCATTTAACTGTGCAAAGAAACCACATAGAAAAAAGGTATTTTAACTTTTTAGATGAAACACCTTGTTTTTTATACGAAATCGAAAATTGAAAGAAGTTTATATAATAAATAACGGCGTTTGTATAATAAGCAAAAGCGGTTATAAAAGATGTTTTACATTTGTAACTTAAAATTAAAATGAATTTATGACTGCAGTTTGTCAGGATTATAGAGATAAAAAAGTGTTGGATTTTTTTATCGAAAAACGCTACCGTTTAAAACGGCACCTACTGTTTTTAACAGTGTTTTTGTTGTTATTGTACGGTGGCGATTTCATCAGTGCCTATGGAACACCGTACGGATATTATGCGGCAGCTATGGTTTATGTAATATTTGTAGGAATGTTTTATGTAAACATGTATGTGCTGGTTCCTACTTTTTTATTCCGGTCTAAGTACCTTGGATATGCTATTTTTCTGATACTTTTAGCGGTGTTTGGTGTTGGTGTTTTAAGTTATCTGAAAGAAAACTATTTAGATTCGCATTTGCATCAAAACTATATTGAAGCACACAAACTGATGAAGCGCGAAACAATTAAAAAATCAGATTTTTACGGAGTTATTGTAGTTTGTGCGTCGCTTGTTTCGGTTTCTACCACCATAAAGTTATTGCAACGCTGGCTTAAAGACAACGAACGCATTACCGAACTAAAAAACATCACCTTTGATATGGAAATGAATGAGCTGAAAAATCAAATCAGTCCGCATTTCTTGTTCAATATGCTCAATAACGTTAAAGCCTTAATCCGTACCAATCCTGAAATGGCAAATACCGTTATCATACGTTTGTCTGAATTTCTTCGCTATCAATTGTATGAAAACAGCAGCGACAAAACACTTCTGGCATCGGAAATCGAATTCCTTTCTAATTTTTTGAACCTGGAACAAATACGAAAAGATAATTTTAAGGTTGAAATAGAAAACAATATTGATAAAAAGACTTTGAATAATACGTTTATATCACCGGGCTTGTTTACTGTTTTTATAGAAAATGCCATTAAGCACAGTGTAAACCCAAATGGAGATGAAACCTACGTGAAAATTATTATCGAAATAAAAGATACAAAACTCCATTTTGCCTGTGTAAACTCAAAAACCCAAGAAAATCATTTTGCCTCAAAAAGCAAGAGTAACGGTTTGGGGTTGGCAAATATCAAACGGCGTTTAGAACTGTTGTACCGTAATGATTACCAGTTGCATATAACATCGAACAAAAATGAATACATTGTTAATTTAGAAATTCCGTTATGAACTGTATTATAATTGATGACGAACCTCTGGCACGCGAAGAATTGCAGGCACTTTTAAATGAAGTATCGGATATTGAAATTAAAGCAAAGTTTTCTTCAGCCATAAAAGCATTGGAATTTCTTCAGGAAAACGATGTGGACCTTATTTTTTTAGATATTGAAATGCCGTTGTTGAACGGTTTGGAATTTGCCATGCAGATACCTGAAAAAACATTGATTATTTTTACAACAGCTTATGCCCAGTACGCCTTAAAAAGTTACGAGTTTGACGCTGTTGATTATTTGCTGAAACCAATAGATAGTAACCGTTTGGATAAAGCAGTAAGAAAAGCGATATTATACAGCGAATTACTTTTAGAGCAAAAAAATACCATAGAATCAAACACGCATGATTTCTTGTTTATAAAGGCAGACCGGCGTTTTCACAAAATCTATTTTAAAGATGTGTGGTTTATAGAAGGGTTAAAAGATTATGTGATTATTCATACAAAGAATCAAAAGTTGATTACGGCAATGAATCTGAAAAGCATGCATCAAAAACTGCCTGTTGAAAGTTTTTTGCGGGTAAGCAAATCGTATGTGGTAAATTTGGATTACATTGATTCATTCGATAACCACACATTGTATGTTAACGAAGTTGAAATTCCGTTAGGTGAAGTTTATAAAAAAGATTTTTTTGATAAATATTCTAATGGATCATTGAATATCGACTAAATAAAAAACAACTTTTCTGTTGTTTTTTTATATTCGTGAAAAATATTTGTATGAGAACATATTCCGATGAAGGTTTAAACCTTGTTGAGGTTCTAAAGCAACCACGAAATAAATTCTATGATATTATAGATAAAGGATTATTCGTAGTTATTGGTATGATTTTTTTATCCTTGTTTTTCTTCGAATATTTTTCTGATTTGATAATAGATATTTTTTCGATTTTATTTTCTCTTTATTTTTTAATTTACATTTTCTATGTACAAATAGGCAATATATTCAGAAGAGAGAATATAGCTTATAATATAATTGGAAAATTACATTTTAAAGATGATTCAATTATGGTTTTAAATAATCGAATTGATTTGTTCGAAATTGATTCGATAGAAATTTCATCTTTTGATTTTGAAGGTAAAAGTAGATTTACTAATCATTTATATTTTCCTACTGTGTCTTTAGGTATTAATAACTATCTTACTATCTGTTTTAAAAATGGAACGGTTGAAAAGTACCAATTCAAATTAATCTATGACACCCATATATTAAATTTTAGAAAAGAATTAGTTCATTATTATAAATTAGGATTAATCCGTGAATTGAATCTTCACGATATTCTTGGTAACCATAGCTTTGAAAGTAAAAGTGATTTTAGAAAGCATAATCCCAAATACAACGCTTAGTTTTCATAAATAAAATACCCAACAATAGGTTATTTAAACAAACAATCTTCTAATACTTGTCTATTGCCGGCTTTAACACGATCAACCAGCGTTTATCCTTTTTTGATAAATTAGCTGAAACATCTTCATTAACAGTACCTTTGTTTACCGTTCTTTTATCAGATGAAATAGAAATTTATCTGAACTTCCCTGTGCTTTCAATATCACGAAGTAGTCAATATAGAAACTATAAAAACAAAAATAGTTTCATATATTTATAAATGTTAATTATTTGGTTATGAGTAACGAAAACAAACATTTTTCGATAAAAAACTGGAGCGAAGACGATCAGCCACGCGAAAAACTATTGTACAAAGGCAAGAATGTATTGTCTGATGCCGAATTAATTGCCATTTTAATTGGTTCAGGCAGTCGCAATGAAAGTGCCGTTGATTTGTGTAAACGCATTTTACAACAAAACAACAACCAATTACACCAACTGCAAAAACAAACCATTCAGCAATTAATGCAGTTCAAAGGCATTGGCGAAGCAAAAGCCATTACCATTGTGGCAGCCTTAGAATTAGCAAAACGGTTGCAGTTATCAGAAACCAAAGAATTGACAAAAATCAATAGTTCGGCTGATGCCTGCAAACTAATGCAGCCACTCATAGGTGATTTACCGCACGAAGAATTTTGGGTGTTGCTTTTAAACAACAGCAACAAAGTGGTTTATAAATTGCAATTGAGTAAAGGCGGACTAACTCAAACAATTGTAGATATCCGCTTAATATATAAAACCGCGTTGGAACATCTGGCAACCGCCATTATTTTAGTACACAATCATCCGTCGGGTCAATTGAATCCTAGTCAGGCAGATAATGATATAACGCAGAAAATAAAAAAAGCGGGCAACACTTTAGATATTAAATTACTCGATCATTTAATTATTACCCAAACCGGTTATTTTAGTTTTGCCGATGAGGGGATTTTGTAAAGTTTGTTAAACCTTTTGCAATGCAAAAAACAACTAAATAAAAAATCGTAATTAATCACTATCTTGCGTAGCGTTTAAACATTTTAAAAATGATTAAAACTCAAAACGTTACATTTTCTTATTCTGCACAACAAAACTTTCATTTTCCTGATATGGAATGTGCCGATGGACAAACTTTGTTGATTACCGGAAATTCGGGGACCGGCAAAACTACTTTGCTGCATTTATTAGGCGGATTGTTACAGCCCGAAATGGGAGAAATTCTCATTAACAACCAAAATATTCAGGCGTTAACGGCTTCCAAACAAGATGCTTTTCGTGGGCAATCGGTGGGAATGATTTTACAGAAATCGTTTTTTATTGAAGCACTTACGGTTTTAGACAATGTGGTGCTGGCATCGTGGGTTGCCAAAGGCATCAAAGCCAAAGAAAAAGCATGGAGTATTCTTGATAATTTAGGATTGAAAGATCATGCGTATAAGTTGCCCGGCCAGTTAAGTATCGGTCAGCAGCAGCGTGTAAATATTGCGCGTGCGTTAATAAACAATCCGTCGGTAATTCTGGCAGATGAACCAACATCGAGTTTAGACGATGAAAATGCATTGATAGTAGCCCGTTTGTTAAGCGATCTGGCAAAAGAATACCAATCGTCGTTAATCATTGTAACACACGACCAGCGTTTAAAATCATTGTTTAACCATCAAATTACGTTGTCATGATTAGTAAAATAGCATGGAAAAACACTTGGTTTAAGCCGCTGAACACGTTTTTAAGCATTATACTGCTAACGGCGTCGGTTTCAATTATATCGATTTTAATTCTGCTTCAAAAACAATTCGAAGAAAAATTTTCTTCTTCAATGGATAACATCGATCTGGTATTGGGAGCAAAAGGAAGTCCGCTGCAGTTAATACTTTCATCAGTTTATCAGATAGATGCGCCGCCCGGAAACATTCCGTATCCGCAGACCGAAACCTGGATGCAGAACCCAATGGTTGAAAGTGCGGTTCCGCTGGCTTATGGCGATAATTACTTGGGCTATAAAATTGTGGGAACAAATGATAATTATCTGAAACATTTTAATTTGCATCTGGCTGAAGGAATTCCTTTTTCTAAGGATTTTGAAGTGGTGGTAGGTGCAGGAATTGCAAAAAACATAGGGTTAAAAATAGGCGATACCTTTTTTGGAACACATGGCGATGCCGAAGAAGGCGAAGTACACGACCACCATGCATATAAGGTGGTGGGGATATTAGAACCATCGGGTAAAGTTGCCGATCAGTTAATTTTATCGAATATTGAATCGGTTTGGCACATGCACGATCATGATCACGAAGGTCATTCAGAAGGCGTACATGATCATTTCGAAGATGAAGAGCATCAGCATAACGAAGAAATCAATCCGCACGAAGGAAAAGAAATCACTGCCGTGTTTTTAAAATTGCGCAACAACATGGCTAAAATGACCTGGCCCCGTATCATTCCGCAAAATACCGATATTCAGGCAGCATCGCCGGCTTTAGAAGTAAATCGCCTGTTTGCACTGTTTGGTGTGGGTATTACCGCTTTAAAATATCTGGCATTTGGCATCATGTTTATTTCGGGTATTAGTATCTTTGTGGCGTTGTACAATACCTTAAAAGAACGAAAATACGAGTTTGCCCTGTTGCGTATCACCGGTGCTTCAAAATTTCAATTGTTGTGGCTGGTGCTTTTAGAAAGCGTGTTTTTATGTGTTGCAGGATTTATTCTTGGTATTATTTTTGGAAGAATAGGATTGTATTTCTTGTCGGTTTCTTCGCAGGAAGAATTTAAAATGGCGTTTAATCCCTTTGAGTTTTTATGGAAAGAAGAAGGATTATTGTTTCTGGCAACATTGTCTGTCGGAATTTTAGCAGCCATCATTCCGGCAATTAAAGCATATTCGTTAAACATATCTAAAACATTGTCAAATGCTTAAAAAAATAACCTTTGCGGTTTATTGTGGATTAGCTGTTTTTTTAATGAGCTTTTCTGCAAATAAAAAAGAAGAGAAAACAACTTTTGAATATCAAAAACCAGCCGAAGTTACCTGGCAACTTTTAGGTCAGATTGATTTTATTAAAAAGAAAAATCCGCATTACGGAGAAGTCATGTACCCCATGATCAACAGCACATTGAAAGCCTTGCAAGGTAAAAAAATTACAGCAAGCGGATTTATTGTACCTATTGACAGTAAAACCTATGCATTGAGTAAAAATGTTTTTGCACAATGTTTTTTCTGCGGAAATGCCGGTCCCGAAACCATTATGGGTATTCAGTTTAAAGGCAGTACACCCAGATTAAAAACCGATACGTATGTAACCATGGAAGGTACTTTTAGATACAACGCTGATGATATCGATGACTGGATTTACCATATTGAAAACGCTGTAATTACACATCAGAAATAATGAAGGCTAAAGAACATATTACCGATTTGTTTTTTGATTTGGATCATACCATTTATGATTTCGATAAAAATTCGGCATTGACGTTTCACGCCGTTTTTTCTGATTTAAAATTAGAAGGAACACAAGACTTCATGACGCATTTTAAACCAATTAACGATTATTATTGGGAAAAATATGCACGTGAAGAAATTACCCATGATTTTTTGCGCTACGGCAGATTAAAAGATACCTTTGAAGCAATTGACGTAAACGTTTCTGATGAGCATATCTATCATATTGCCGATTATTTTATTGAAAACCTTACTAACTACAGTCATGTTTTTCAGGATGCATACGAAACGCTTGATCAGTTAAAATCAAAATACCGTTTACATATCATCACTAACGGACCTGAAAAGGTTCAGGAAAAAAAGCTGAAAAATTCAAAACTCGAACATTATTTTGAAACCGTAACCAATTCAGAGAAAGCAGGGGTGAAAAAGCCGCATCCGGGTATTTTTCAATACGCTTTGTCGCAGGCAAATGCCGATCCACAAAACAGTTTAATGATTGGCGATAATATAAAAGCCGATATTCACGGAGCATTAAATGTGGGTATGGACGTGATCTGGTTCAACGAATTTCAATTAGAAAATGCCGGCAACATCACCGAAATTTATCATTTAAAACAACTTTTAGATCTATTATAAAATGAAGAAATTATTATTTTTAGCACTTTTCAGCATATTTGCTCTGGGTGCAAAAGCACAAGGATTGAATGCAAAGTACATTCAGATAAAAGAAGTATATAATTTTCAGGAAAAATTTAACGAATACCGTGTAAATTCATTTTTGAAACACAAATTAGAAGAAGCCGGATACACCGTTTTTTATGAAAGTAAGGAATTACCTGACGAAGTAAAAGCCGATCCGTGTAAACTATTGAAATGCAATGTGGAACGCGATAAATCAATGTTAGCCACCAAATTGCAAATTACATTGGTTAATTGTAAAAACGAAACAGTGTTTACCGCTAATGGAGAGAGCCGTTTAAAAAAACGCGACAAATCACATGTCGATGCTATTAAAAATGCATTGGAATATACCGTGTTGAATAAAAAGAACTAAAAAATAACTCCGACAGGTTTTTAAATTCTGTCGGAGTTAAAATATAAAACTAATACCTATACTTTCCTTGCCGGCGTTGGCGTAGAAAATCTTTGGTTTGTTTTTCACGGGCGTTCTCGCCGGATTCATAAAAAAGAGTATTTGTCAAATCGTCCGGCAAAAATTCCTGATAGGCAAAATTTTTCGGATAATCGTGACTGTATTTGTAATCTTCGCCGTCTTTAATCATTCAGACTAACCAAGTCACTTCCTAAAAAAATTATGGAAAACATTTTTTTTACAATTTCTTGTATGATTTAAATTATAAATCGTAATATTGCGATATAAATGTATGGATAATGGGAATTACAAAGACACAAATATTTACAGATGAACAAAACAGATTGGCTGTATTGTTTAAAGTTTTGGGACACCCTGCACGAATTGCAATATTGCAGCATATCATCAACCAAAAGGCTTGTATTTGTAATGATTTAGTAGATGAGTTGGGGTTAGCACAAGCTACCATTTCACAACATTTAAAAGAACTTAAAAATATAGGCATCATACAAGGTAGAATAGAAGGTAAATCGGTTTGTTATTGTATTGAGGAAAAAGTATGGAATGAAATTCAAAACGAATTAGTTATTTTCTTTAAACAAGATGTAAACGTAAAAAAATGCTGTTAACTGCGTTTTTTTAAAACGTAAAGATATCGTTATATTGCTATAATACGTTATGATAAATAAAGAAAATAAAAGCTTTTAATTAGAATCACTTTATTAAAAATTAAAATTCAGTTATTATGACATTAGAACAAATCAAAGAGATCCTACCAACATTAGAAAATGTGGAATTTCAATTAGAAGACGGAACTTTTGTACCAGAATATTTTCACGTTACAGAAGTAGGGCAAGTCACTAAAAAATTTATTGATTGTGGCGGAACAATTCGTAAGGAAAAAGTAGTGAATTTCCAATTATGGAATGCGAACGATTTTGAACACAGATTAAAACCAACCAAACTATTAAACATCATCAAACTATCTGAAGAAAAATTAGATATAGAAGATGCCGAAATAGAAGTAGAATATCAGAGCGAAACAATTGGTAAATACGATTTGGATTTCAATGGAAACTATTTTGTACTGAAGAACAAACAAACCGCTTGCTTAGCGAGTGATGCCTGTGGTATTCCTGCGGAAAAGCAAAAAATAATATTATCAGAACTGAACAGCGCTTGCTGTACACCTAACTCAGGATGTTGCTAAGATCTAAAGATGATAAAAATGTATCCACAACTAAAAGAAAACTTAAATAAGTTTCAAGATTTTGATACCATATCTACCGAAAGAAAGGCTATGTTGCAGCCTTTGGTAGATTACATTCAGCAAAAAATAAATGAAAACCAAGCTGTAAATCTCAATTTTATTTGCACACACAATTCACGCAGAAGTCATTTATCGCAAGTTTGGGCACAAGTCGCAGCTTCTTTTTATCATATTGAAAATGTTTTTTGCTATTCGGGCGGTACGGAAGAAACGGCACTATTTCCAAAAGTTGCAGAAACATTGGCTAATCAGGGTTTAAACATCTTTAAAATTGCAGACAATAATAATCCTGTATATGCTATAAAGTATAGTGAAAATACTTTACCTATAATCGGTTTTTCAAAAAAGTACGATAGCCCTTTCAATCCTGAATCGGCATTTGCCGCCATTATGACCTGTTCGCAGGCAGACGGAGGATGCCCTTTCATTGCAGGTGCGGAAAAAAGAATACCTATCACATTTGAAGATCCTGAAATTGCCGATGGTACAGCACAACAAAATAAAGTTTATGAGCAAAGAAGTATAGAAATAGCAACCGAAATGATGTATGTTTTTTCACAGATAACAAAAATGAAGAATGCAACCAAAACTAAAATTTCTTGACCGCTACCTAACCCTATGGATATTTCTTGCAATGGCAATGGGTATCGGTTTGGGGTATTTTTTTCCTAATATTTCAAAAATTACAAACTCTTTATCTGTAGGTACTACAAATATTCCATTAGGCATAGGTTTAATATTGATGATGTATCCACCATTGGCAAAGGTTGATTATTCCTTGTTGCCAACTGCTTTCAAGGATAAAAAAATAATTGGTATATCGTTATTTCTCAACTGGATTGTTGGTACTTTACTGATGTTCGGCTTAGCCGTTTTGTTTTTACGAAACGAACCCGATTATATGACAGGCTTAATATTAATTGGTTTGGCAAGATGTATTGCTATGGTAATTGTTTGGAGCGATTTAGCTCAAGCCAACAGAGAATATACAGCGATGTTGGTTGCGTTAAACAGTATCTTCCAGATACTTTCTTATAGCTTCTTAGTTTGGTTATTCATCAACGTATTACCTGCAAAATTAGGATTAGCCAACTTCAATGTAAGCGTATCAATGAAAGATGTAACCGAAAGCGTTTTGATATACTTGGGTATTCCTTTTTTGGCAGGTTTTCTAAGCCGTTATTTCCTTATCAAATCAAAAGGTATAGAATGGTATAATAGGAAATTTGTACCCCGAATATCGCCCATTACATTGTATGCTTTACTGTTTACAATCGTATTAATGTTCAGTCTGAAAGGCGATAAAATATTGGAGTTGCCAATGGATGTAGTAAAAGTAGCCATACCGTTAATCATCTATTTTGTATTGATGTTTTTTGTGAGCTTCTTTATCAATAAATCCCTTAAAGTTCCTTACGACAAAAACGCATCAATCGCATTTACAGCAACAGGAAACAATTTTGAATTGGCAATAGCCGTAGCAATAGCGGTTTTCGGCATTCATTCGCCACAGGCATTTGTTGGGGTTATCGGACCTTTGGTTGAAGTTCCCGTATTGATATTGTTGGTGAGAGCGAGTTTGTGGTTGAAAAAAAAATATTAGTCATTACGATATGAAATTTTTTAAAAAGTAGATAAAAAATAACTCTGACAGGTTTTTAAATTCTGTCGGAGTTAAAATATAAAACTAATACCCATACTTTCCTTGCCAGCGTTGGCGTAGAAAATCTTTGGTTTGTTTTTCGCGGGCGTTCTCGCCGGGTTCATAAAAAGGAGTATTTGTCAAATCGTCTGGCAAAAATTCCTGATAGGCAAAATTTCCCGAATAATCGTGACTGTATTTGTAATCTTCGCCGTACCCTAATTCTTTCATTAGTTTGGTGGGGGCATTTCGCAAATGAATCGGAACCGATAAATCTCCTGTTTGTTTAACCGTTTGTTGTGCTTTGCCAATAGCCATGTAACTTGCGTTGCTTTTAGGTGAAGTTGCCAAGTAAATAGCACACTGGCTCAATAATATTCGGCTTTCAGGATAACCAATAACCGAAACTGCCTGAAAAATATTGTTTGCCATGATAATCGCTGTGGGATTTGCCAGACCAATATCTTCTGATGCCGATATTACTAAACGGCGGGCAATGAATTTTAAATCCTCGCCGCCTTCAATCATTCGGGCTAACCAGTAAACCGCTCCGTTGGGATCACTTCCGCGAATTGATTTGATAAATGCTGAAATAATATCGTAATGCTGTTCACCGGTTTTATCATATAAAACAGTATTTTTCTGAACAATCTGCATTACTTTTTCATTGGTAATTTCTATGTCATTTCCATCAATAGAGTTAACAATCAGCTCAAAGGTATTCAGCAATTTGCGTCCATCGCCACCTGAAACTCTGAATAAAGCTTCGTTTTCTTTAATCACAATGTTTTTTGATTGTAGCTCTTCATCAACTTGCAAAGCACGGTTCAGTAAAGCTTCTAAATCGTTTTTGGTAAAAGCATTCAACGTATATACCTGACAACGAGACAGCAATGCGGGGATCACTTCAAAACTGGGGTTTTCGGTTGTGGCACCAATCAGTGTAACCCAGCCTTTTTCAACGGCAGCCAAAAGCGAATCTTGCTGCGATTTGCTGAAACGGTGAATTTCATCAATAAACAAAATAGGGTTTTTAGGTGTAAACAAACCACCGCTGCCTTTGGCTTTTTCAATTACTTCACGCACGTCTTTTACACCGGCATTAATGGCGCTTAATGCATAAAACGGGCGGTTGCTCTCATTCGCAATAATTTCCGCCAAAGTGGTTTTGCCAGTTCCGGGCGGACCCCAAAAGATCATAGACGGAATGATACCGCGCTTGATGTTCTGCGTTAAAATACCTGTTTCGCCAACTAAATGCGACTGACTGATGTACTCTTCCAGCGTTTTTGGGCGGATGCGTTCTGCTAATGGTGCTTTCATAATGTAAAATTAGGAAATAGATCATGTCGTAGCAAAAAATTGTATATTTATAATTAGAAAGTTTATGACGGTATGTTATTCTGAGCTTGCCTCAGAATCTCCTGCCATTTAATGATCCCCTTATGAAAAGAATAGTACTTTTAGTTACGGTTTTAGCATTTGTTTCTTGCGAAAAAGATGACAGTTTTTGTAGTTGTGCACCACCCGGGCATGATGAGGTGTTGACCGTCCGGTTAGAAAATGAGAACGGAGATAATTTATTACTTCCCGATACTTTTGGATACGTAGCTGATAAGCAGTTAACGTTTTATTTGTTAACAGGAGAGCGTACAATTAACCTTACGCAGGCTCAAAACAACAACAGCATAATTAACGAATATATTTCTAATACGGACGGATCAGTCATAAAAAATATTTCGTTAAGCTATAGTTGGTACATGAAAGATAACAATGGTATGAAAGAAGGGAATTATGTGATTGATTATGACGGATTGTATCCTAACGATACTATTTATACAAAATATAAGGTAACCAAATGGACTGAATCTGACCCATTGCTTGAAGTAAAGGTTAACGGTGTGCTTAGGCAACCAGATTCTGTTTCGTTTAACCAAAAAGGCATTACAATTGTAAAATAACTAAAAAGGCTGTCAAAACGACAGTCTTTTTTATTTGGAAGTGTTTTTGATTCAACCATTGCATGAAAACAGACCAACTTAAATTTAGGAAAGAAAGCGTATGGGTACCTTTTGTATTCATTTTAATTATTTGGTTGGTTTATTATATCAATTGGCGTTATTTTTTAGAATGGAACAGTTACGGAATCATTCCCCGCACATTTAAAGGTTTACGCGGTGTTTTGTTTTCACCCTTTTTACACGGTTCCATACAGCATTTGTGGAACAATACCATAGCACTCGTTGTGTTACTGCCCCTTATTTGTTATTATTATTTCAAAAATTGGAAAACCTTGGTTTTTGTGGGCATTTTACTGTCAGGAACAGGTACGTGGCTCATTGCCCAAAGCGGTATCCACATTGGTGCCAGCGGTTTAATTTACGTGTTAACTTCTTATATGTTTTTTACGGGAATCCGCAGTAAGCAATACCGTTTAATGTCACTTTCATTTGTAATTGTCTTGTTATACGGAGGATCGGTCTGGTATATGTTACCCGATATTGAAGAAGGCATTTCGTGGCAAGGACACTTGGCAGGATTTATTTCAGGACTGATCCTTTCTTTTCTGTTAGATAAACCGCAGTTTGAGCCACAATATACATACGATTGGCAACACCCCGATTATAATGAATCAAAAGATGATTTCATCAAACAGTTTGATGCCAAAGGAAATTTCAATCCATTACCGTTGCTAAGGAAAGATGCCCAAGGGTATATTTATAACGATACCTTTCACCGGAAAAACGGCAGCAACCACAGATCTTTTACCATTAGAAAATAATTCCTGGTTTAATCAGTAAAGAGTAAAAAAAAACTATAGTTTAATAGATTTTTAATATCAATATGAAATCAAATAAACATTATTATTGTTAATTTTATGAAAACTTAAAACAATAATAAATGGAAAAAGGAAACGATATTGGTAAATGCCCGTTCCACAACGGAACATTATCTGAAAGCAAAGCGGTAGCCGGCGGCGGAACAACAAATAACGACTGGTGGCCAAATAAATTACGTGTAGATATTCTTCGTCAGCACTCATCAAAGTCCAATCCAATGGATCCGGATTTTAATTATGCAGAAGAATTCAAATCCTTAGATCTGGAAGCAGTTAAGAGCGATTTAAAAGCACTAATGACCGATTCTCAAGATTGGTGGCCTGCCGATTTTGGTCATTACGGACCATTGTTTATCCGCATGGCGTGGCACAGTGCCGGAACATATAGGGTACAAGACGGTCGTGGGGGTGCCGGAGCCGGTCAGCAGCGTTTTGCACCGTTAAATTCTTGGCCCGATAACGTTTCGTTAGATAAAGCACGTCGTTTGTTATGGCCGGTAAAACAAAAATACGGGCGTAAAATTTCATGGGCAGATTTAATGATTCTTGCCGGAAATATGGCATTGGAATCTATGGGCTTCAAAACAATAGGTTTTGCCGGTGGTCGTGCAGATGTTTGGGAACCTGATATGGATGTTTATTGGGGATCTGAAAAAACATGGCTGGGCGGCGATGTACGTTATGCACAAGGTTCACAAGGGGTAGAAGGAGAAGGTGTATTGGTATCAGATGACGATGCGGATGGAAAAATCCACAGCAGAAATTTGGAAAACCCGTTGGCAGCAGTTCAAATGGGATTGATTTATGTGAATCCTGAAGGTCCGGACGGAAACCCTGATCCGTTAGCTTCGGCAAAAGATATTCGAGATACTTTTGCCCGAATGGCAATGAACGATGAAGAAACCCTGGCATTGATTGCCGGCGGACATACGTTTGGAAAAACACACGGAGCAGCTTCTGCAGACCATGTAGGACCTGAACCAGAAGCAGCCGATATGGAAATGCAGGGCTTAGGCTGGCACAATAACTACGGAACCGGTAAAGGGGGTGATACCATTACTTCGGGACTTGAAGTAACCTGGACAAGCAAACCTACCGAATGGTCAAACTTATTTTTAAGTTATTTATACGGATTTGAGTGGGAATTAACAAAATCTCCTGCCGGTGCACACCAATGGGTTGCCAAGAATGTGGGCGAAATTATTCCTCATGCACATGATGCAAATAAAAGATTAAGACCAACCATGTTGACATCAGACATTGCATTGCGTATGGATCCGGTTTATGAAAAAATAGGTCGTCGTTTTTTAGAAAACCCCGATGAATTTGCCGATGCATTTGCTAAAGCCTGGTTTAAATTAACACATCGCGATATGGGACCCCGCGACCGTTATTTGGGAGCCGATGTTCCTAAAGAAGAATTTGTATGGCAAGATCCGGTACCGGCAGTAGACCACGAATTGGTGAATGAAGAAGATATTGCCCAATTAAAAGCAGCGGTTTTAAATGCCGGTTTAAGCGTTTCAGAATTAGTAGGAACAGCCTGGGCTTCGGCATCAACTTTTCGTGGATCAGACAAACGAGGAGGGGCGAACGGAGCACGCATTCGTCTAGAACCAATGAAAAACTGGGAAGTAAACAATCCTGTGCAGTTAAATAACGTATTGGCTGTTTTAGAAACAATCCGGTCAAACTTTAATAAAGAAGGTAAGAAAATTTCCATAGCCGATTTAATTGTACTGGCGGGTGCTGCCGGAATTGAAAAAGCAGCAAAAGATGCGGGGGTTAACGTAACGGTTCCTTTTGCACCGGGGCGTACAGACGCGTCGCAAGAACAAACCGATATCGATTCAATTAAATGGTTAGAGCCCGTTGCCGATGGATTTAGAAATTACAGAAGGTTGAAAAGCAGAGCGGTTTCTACAGAAGAATTATTGATAGACAAAGCACAATTATTAACATTAACAGCTCCGGAATTAACCGTATTGTTGGGTGGTTTGCGTGCAATTAATATCAATTTTGACGGATCGAAACACGGCATTTTTACCGATCGTCCGAGACAGTTGACCAACGATTTCTTTGTGAATTTATTAACGATGGATACGCAATGGAAAGCAATGGATGAAACAAAAGAAATCTATCTGGGAACCGACCGTAAAACAGGAACGCCAAAATGGACGGGTACCCGTGCCGATTTGGTTTTTGGATCGAATTCTGAATTAAGAGCCGTTGCCGAAGTTTACGCAAGTGCCGATGCCAATGAAAAATTTGTGAACGATTTCATTGCAGCCTGGAACAAGGTAATGAATGCGGATCGATTCGATTTAAAATAAAAACAAATGATTATCGTGAAGTTTATACCAAACAAAATATAACAGATATTCGTCAGTTCGAGCTTGTCGAGAACTTAATTTTTAAAGACTTCTCGATACACTTCACTACGTTACGCTACTCGAAGTGACGACTTATCTTATATATAGTAAGTCAAATATATTTTGTATAGAATTCCAGATAATCGTTAAAAATATAAAAACGGTTTCTAATTTTAGAAACCGTTTTTTATTTAATAATTCTTTGTCTGAACAAAAATAGAAGAAAAATTAACCCTAAATCCGTATAAAATAAATATTTTATTGTTTTTAAAGATTTACATAAATTATCTCCCGATATTACAGAAATACATTCATTTAGTACATTTGTTTCATATTTTAAGCTAACCATTGTGTTTATAATTCAAAAGCAAGTACAATAAGCGTAATAATTAGGATAATGTAATGTTTTAATTTCATTTACTACAACCGCTGTCTAACAGCTTCATATAAAAATGCACCACAGGCAACCGAAACATTTAGTGAAGAAATAGTTCCAAACATAGGTAATTTTGCTTTTTTGTCAACAATTTTTAAAACCGATGGGTTTACGCCTTTGTCTTCGGATCCCATAATAATTGCAATGCCTTTTGTAAAATCAATATCGTAAATATTGTTTTCGGTTTTTTCGGTAGCGGCAACGGTTGTAATGCCCGAACCTTGCAGGTAAAAAACGGCATCTTTGATATGATCTACTTTACAAATGGGAATATTAAAAACCGCTCCGGCAGATGTTTTAACCGTGTCGCCGTTTACAGGAGCCGAACCTTGCTTTTGAATAATGATACCGTCAACTCCGGTGCATTCTGCGGTACGAATAATTGCTCCAAAATTGCGGGCGTCAGACAATTGGTCTAAAATTAAAAACAACGGATGCTCTTTTTTCTCTAAAACACCTTCAACCAATTCTTCTATACTTACAAATTTAATCGGTGCAATAGATGCAACCGCTCCCTGATGATTGTTAAACTTGCTTAATTTGTTTAGTTTTTCAACCGGAACGTACGAAAAGTTAATGTTGTTTTTTTTCAGCGTTTTTAAAAGCTCCTGCATTAATTCGCCCTGAGCTTCTTTTTGTATAAAAACTTTGTCTATTTCTTTACCTGCCTGAACCGCTTCGATAACTGCACGGATTCCAAATATTTGATGTTCGTTTTGCATGTGGCAAAGATATTACAATATAATTATTGTACTGTATGTCTTCAAAAGAATAATTTTCAAAACCGCCAGCCCATTGTTCCACTTCTGGGCCTTCTGTAATTTCAACACCGTCTTTTAAAAGACCATACGACCGTATAGAAACAAATTTATTGGGAATATTCTCTGCGATTTCAGAAACCATTCCGCCTTTAACTCCGTTTTCGTCTGTACCTATGAAAAGTATTTTACTACCTTTTTCCCAATTTCCTTCGTATGTTGAGGTGGGGTTAAATTCGGAAGTCCATGCCTCGTAAGTGGCTTTGTCGCTCAACCCCAGCATTGTGTGGTAAACCTTTGCAGCCGGTGCATTGATGATTGTTTTAAATTGTAATTTTTCCATTGTAACGTGGTTTAATAAGTTTCTGTTTACAGTTTAATATTATTCGACAGGCATATTGTTCATATCCATATAAAAAAGTTCCCACGTGTGTCCGTCGAAATCTTCAATGGTCCGCTGTTGCATAAAACCGTAATCTTTCATCGGGGTAGGTTCTGTTCCACCCGCATTTAATCCTTTTGTTATAACATTATTCACTTCATCTAAACTATTGAACGATAAAGAAAAAAGTGCAGCTACGTTTGATTTGGTATCGGCTATGGGTTTTGTTGCAAACGATGAAAATTTCTCGTGGGTTAAAATCATCACAAAAATACTTTCGTTCCAGACCATACATTTTGCGGTATCGTCAGAAAACTGCGGATTGTTTGTAAAGCCTAACGCAGTATAAAAACCCATTGATTTTTGAAGGTCTTTTACTGCCAAATTGATGAAAACTTGCTTTGCCATTTTGATTGATTTTTATGTTATATACAAATTTAAACCGACGGTTTTTAAACAAACTTGCCCTAAGACAAGAAATTGATTTTAAAGATTATCTATAACTTCGTACTAAAATATATTTATATGACTTAATTGTATTAAGACAAATCGTCACTTTGAGTAACGTAACATAGTGAAGTATATCGAGAAGTATATCGAGAAGTATAAGTTCTCAACAATCTCGATAGCTATCGGAACGAACGGACGCAAATCTGTTATATTTTATTTGGTACGAGCTTTCCCATAATGATTTTGTTTTTTTATTAGGATTCGAGTTCTGAAGGATCGTCATTTAACTCTGTTAAAATTTGTTGTTCAACTTCGGCGCTGGGGAGTTCTTGTACTTTTCGTAATTGTCGTTCAATGGCACGGCTGCGGATTCCTGCCTGATCAATAGTATTTGTCGCTTCTTGCAACTTTTTCTTGGTTTTTTCTAAAACGGTGCCAAATTTGCCAAATTCTGTTTTTACCACACCCAGCAAATCCCACACTTCGCCACTGCGTTTTTCTATTGCCAATGTTCTGAAACCCATTTGTAGACTGCTTAATAAGGCACTCAGAGTGGTTGGCCCGGTAATGGTTATCTTATAATTTTTTTGTATCAATTCAAATAAGCCGGGTGTTCTTAAAACTTCGGCATATAAACTTTCAAACGGTAAAAACATGATACCGTATTCGGTGGTATTTGGCGGATCAACGTATTTTTCTTTAATATCTTTTGCATTTTTGATAATGGCATTTTTAAACGATTTTTTAAATTCTTCGATTTTTTCTGTATTGCCCTCATCATAAGCGTCAACAAGAGATTCGTAATCTTCTTTTGGAAACTTGGAATCAATGGGCAGCCAAAGTGTTTTTTCCAGACTGTTATTGTTGGGCATTTTTATGGCAAATTCTACAATAGCACCGCTGTTTGGTTTGGTTTTAACGTTTTTCTCGTACTGTTCGTTGGTTAGCAGGTCTTCTAAAATGTTAGCCAATTGGTATTCCCCTAAAATTCCTCTCGATTTAACATTGGTCATTACCTTTTTAATGTCGCCCACACTGTTTGCTAACGTCTGCATTTCTCCCAAACCTTTGTGAACCATTTCAAGGCGTTCGCTGATTAAGGTAAAAGAATCGTTAAACCTTTTTTCTAAAGTCGATTGCAGTTTTTCGTCAACCGTAACCCTCATTTCTTCCAATTTTTTGGTGTTGTCTTCACGAAGCGATTTTAAACTGGTTTCAACAGTTTCACGGATTTTTTCAAGCTTTATTTCTGTATCCGATTTTATCTGTTCTTGCTTTACCGCCAGATCGGTGAATTTCTGGCGTTGAAGTTCATTGAAATCCTTGACGTTTTGGGTGAATTTTTCTTCAAATGATTTCAATCCGTTAGCAAGTTCGGTTCTGTTTTCAGCAAGTTTTTCTTCATTTGATTTAATCAGCCTTTCAAACTTTTCATCGTTGTTTTTTGTAAGCGTTTGAAGGATATTAGAAAAAGTTTCTAATTGCAACCGTTGGTTGTTGGCTAAATCATTAATTGTTTTTGATTGTTGTTCTGAAAAATCTTTTAGCGAAGCCTGCAGTTCTTGTCTCGATTCTTTGGCATTTTTTTGATTTTCTTCTCTGTTACTTGAAAATTCTGCCCGAATCAGCGGATCTATTTTAGAAACGTCTAAACTTATTTTGGTTACATCAGTTGTTAGACCGCCGGCAGAAACGGTCGTTTTTTTTAACAGTGAAATAAAAATGTTTACAGCCAAAAGCAGCAAAATAATGATTAAAAGTAGTTCTGATAACGTCATAAGCTTAAGTTTTTGCTAATTTAAATAAAAAAGCACTGTTTAAAACGACACTTTAAAAGGTACGACATTTATTGATAGAGATTTTTTGTCGGGAGGAATGATGTCTAAAGTGCATCATATTGGTCGCAAAACATTTTGTCATTTGAAGGCAGGTAGCTGTTTTTTATTATAAAGGAAGTAAAAACTTAAGCGATTTATTTCCTGAACCACCTTAAGATGAACAGACACCAGACTGTGATAGCCTTGGTGTTTTAGTTCCTTTACCTGAGATCGTTGGGAGTTTTTAAGGTAGGGTTTTGATAATACTTCGCCTTATTTTTAAGCTGTTCAAATTTATTTTACAGTAGTATTTTTTAAAGCAAGTACATTTAATTAAAATGTCTTGTCAATTTTTAAAAGGTTATTTCTTTACTGTTCCTTCTTTTTTAAAGTTGTAAATTCCGATAAACTCTTCCACTGTGATTAAAATGGTAGCAATCGCTAAACCCATTCCGGCAAAAAAAATCAGGTATTTTATAGATTCTGTCATATATCAGTAAATATACGTATAATTACAAAGTGAAAGGTGTTTATTCCAATATAAAAGTAAAAAGGGCTCTTTGTATAGTTACTGCCTATATTTGATACATCCGAAACAATCGGCTAAAATTTTTGCGTTATATGTGATGAGATAAAATAGTGAGACAATAAAAGAATGGTTCCTTGTTCTTTATTATGAATAAAAACGCGCGAAGGAGTTCTTTTGGGAATGAAGTGTTTTAAGTGTAAAATTTTAAATATCAGTAATTTAACGTAATATTGTGATTGAAGTATCTATTTAGAGGTATATTTACTGATATAACAATTATGTTATATTTAAAATTTAAGAAAATGGATAACAATCAGAAAAATGATGGTTTCAAAATCACAAATTGGGATGAATCTTCAAAAAAATTAAAAGAACAGTTTTCACAATTGACTGACGCCGATTTAAAATTTGAACCAGGAAAAGAAGATGATTTGTTAAACCGAATCGAAAAACGGATTAATAAGAAACAACCTGAAATAATTAATATCATTAATAGCTATCAAAGAAAAAGTAAGATCTAATTTATTTTAAATTAGATAGCTTGACAGTTTTTTTTAAAGTGCGTGCAAAAACGCACTTTTTTATTGGCTTTTTTTAAGAATGATCAAGTCAGCATCTAAAGTTTGTTATTGAGCAATAAAATAGAAAATATCTTATCGTTATTAAAAAATACTTCTACAGAATAATCAACAAGGATTATCCGTGATCCTTTCAACTACCCTTTTTTTAAATACGCTCGTAAGTTTAAAATGGGGTTATAAAAATTATGTTATGACAAAACGTTTAAAATTCCCGGCTAAATCTGTTTTCTTTACAACAGTCAGGCAAAGGGTAGACCAATACTTTCGTGAAACAGGAAAGAAAAAGCATGCTGATGCACGTATGTGGTTTAAGGTTGCAGTGTTCTTAACAGGCTTTGTTGGCTGTGTGTGCCCTGCATATGCAGGACACACCCCGAAAGCTTTTCAAATAGTTCAAAAATACAAATTTAGTTTTACGAACCAAGTTTTCGGGGTGTTATTTTTCCAGAGGGTGCAAGTCCCTT
>Ga0164243_10002125_pt1 | contig 33164 bp, 29 predicted proteins | sample OricompcompostOP_FD_108781 | JGI IMG/M metagenome (GOLD analysis project Ga0164243, IMG submission 108781) | Organic Plus compost microbial communities from Emeryville, California, USA - Original compost - Organic plus compost (OP) | ecosystem: Engineered > Solid waste > Mixed feedstock >... | reverse complement strand
TCCTTAACTGAATTACATTTACAACTTAACCCATCTCTTTGCGAACCGCCGAGTACGTGACCCGTACGCTCGGTGGTGTGAGAGGCGCACTCCGTCAGTTACTGGCGGAGCCGTCTACTCGATCTAAATAAGGTTTTTCGCGTTCCATTAATTGAAGCAGGTGATGCTTTAAAGTATCAAGTTCGTCGTCGCTCAATAATTTGTTCTTTGGTGTTTCATTATTGTTTTCAGAGTTATCCAAAGGTTCGATGGTTTTCTCAATATCCAATCCTCTTGGGTAAATTTCTTTTTGTTTAATCGAATAAAAAGTTACCAAATAAACCACCACTAAGAAAAACAGATTGATGTAGAGATTTAATCCGTCACCAGTTGTAAAAGCACTGTATATGATGATTAATACCGATGAGGTTATAAAAGAATAAATGATATATTTTATCCATTTTAAATCGATAAATTCTGTATTGGACGAAAACAGTTCAATGTCTTTTTGATGCTTTTGGATTTTTAAATAAGCAGATACGGTGTAAAACAAAGAATGAGCCAGAACAATTACAATATAAAGAATATTAAAAAGCGATTCTTTTAACAGCGGTTTGCAGAATAATAGGATCAGAAATAGTAAAGGAACAATTAAAAACCTGCAATCTTTAAGCGAATATTTGAAATGCGGATTAATATAAAAAAGCACACTTATAAAAAACGTAACGGGTACTAAAAATTGAATGAATCGTGTAATAGCAAATAACAATGTGTTTTGGTCTAACAAATCGGGAATAATCATTTCGTCTAACCAAAAAGTTGACCAAAGCAGCACAAAACCCCCAAAGTAAATATTCGCCTTCCGGTTTACCTCAATAGCGTTACTAAGTTTAATGAACGATAATAATAACAATCCGCCCACTATTAGTGTACAAATCAACGCATTTAAATCCATTACAGTTTTATAGAAGTTTATTAAATTGTAGTGTCTTCATCATCAAATATAAATATTATGTTTTAAAATGATAACGAAAATTCTTGTAATTTATTGGTTGTAATTATTTTACTTTTTAAATATTTTCAAAAAAACAAAAATCCGGCATTGAGCCGGATCCTGATACATTACTAAATAAGTTACATAATGCGGTAAATTCTGTTAATGGGAATAGTAACACCTTTTTTCAAAACAATATGTTCAGGAGTTACAGCCCAAATGGTAGTGTTTGTTACCCAAAGATCTTTATCGTCTTCAAAGAAAATAGCAATTTTAACATGATCAATGTTTCCCATTGCCATTGCATTTTCTAATTCTCCTTTACGATTTACAATCTCTTGTGGATCTGTTAAAACATCAGTCGCAGGAAAATTTAATCCTTCGATATTCTCTTTTTCAATGGGTTTGAATGCTAAATTCATAAAATCTGTCTTAATCGTATTTTTCTAAAAAATCACGCAAATATATCCTTTTTAATCTAAAAAAATAAATAAAATTGCAAACTTTAGTGTTTTAATTTTTGGTTATACGTATTATTCTGCTTATAAAAGTAAAAAAATTAGTAATCTACAGAATTTAAAGTAATTTTGTAAACGTTAAAAAAGAAAGGTTTACAAATGAAATACAATCCAAACGAAATCGAAGCCAAGTGGCAGAAATATTGGGAAGAAAACCAAACATTTAAAGCAGAAAATCAATCAACAAAACCAAAATATTACGTGTTAGATATGTTTCCGTATCCATCAGGAGCAGGTTTGCACGTGGGGCATCCGTTAGGATATATCGCATCTGATATTTATGCACGCTATAAACGCCATCAAGGATTTAATGTGTTGCATCCGCAAGGATACGATTCTTTTGGATTGCCGGCAGAACAATATGCCATTCAAACCGGGCAACATCCCGCGGTTACTACCGAAACCAATATTAAAAGATACCGCGAACAGTTAGATAAAATTGGGTTTTCGTTTGATTGGAGTAGAGAAGTACGTACATCGAACCCGGAATATTACAAACACACACAGCAAATTTTTATTCAGTTGTTTAATTCGTGGTACAATAGAGCGACCGATAAAGCTGAAAGTATCAGCACATTAATTGATGTTTTTTCTAAAGAAGGAAATGCCAGTGTAAATGCGGTATCCGATGAAAATATTGATATTTTTTCTGCCGATCAGTGGAATGCTTTTTCTGCCGATGAACAAGAACGTATTTTATTAAAATATAGATTGACGTATTTGGCTGAAACCGAGGTAAACTGGTGCCCTGCATTGGGAACTGTTTTGGCGAACGACGAAATTGTCAACGGCGTTTCAGAACGTGGCGGCCATCCGGTCATCCGTAAAAAGATGACTCAATGGAGTATGCGTATTTCTGCGTATGCCGAGCGTTTGTTACAGGGTTTGGAAACTATTGATTGGAGTGAATCCATTAAAGAAGCACAACGCAACTGGATCGGAAAATCGGTTGGAGCGTCGGTTACTTTTAACGTTATTCCAGCATCCAACACCCAGCGTCCAACACCCATCGAAGTTTTCACAACCCGTCCAGATACTATTTTTGGTGTAAACTTTATGACGTTGGCTCCGGAACACGAACTGGTTTCAAAAATTACTACACCAGAGCAAAAAGCTGAGGTGGATGCTTATATAGAAGCTACGGCTAAACGTTCGGAGCGTGAGCGTATGGCAGATGTAAAAACCATTTCGGGTGTATTTACAGGAGCTTACGCAGAACACCCTTTTACCAAAGAACCGGTCGCTATCTGGATTGGCGATTATGTATTAGCTGGTTACGGAACAGGTGCAGTTATGGCGGTTCCGTGTGGCGATGAACGTGATTATGCTTTTGCGAAACATTTTGCAGGTCAAAACGGAATGCCGGAAATCATTAATATTTTCAATCAGGATATTTCAGAAGGGGCATATACCGAAAAAAGTGGTTTTGAATTACAGAATTCCGATTTCTTAAACGGATTGGATTATAAGGCAGCTACTGAAAAAGTTATTGCCGAATTAGAAAAAATAGGACAAGGAAAAGCAAAAGTAAACTATCGTTTGCGTGATGCGGTTTTCTCTCGTCAGCGTTATTGGGGCGAACCGTTTCCGGTTTATTATGTGAACGGCTTGCCAAAAATGATCGATCCAAAGTATTTACCGATTGTTTTACCTGAAGTAGAAAAATATTTACCAACCGAAGACGGTCAGCCACCATTAGGCAATGCAACCACTTGGGCTTGGGATACGGTGAACAATAAAGTGGTTTCAAGTGATCTTGTCATCCCGAACGAAAGTGAGGGATCTCAAACCATTTTTCCATTAGAACTTAACACCATGCCGGGTTGGGCAGGAAGCTCTTGGTATTGGTTGCGTTATATGGATGCAAATAACGAAAACGAATTTGCAAGCCAACAAGCGATTGATTACTGGCAAAATGTGGATTTATACATTGGCGGAAGCGAACACGCAACAGGGCATTTGTTATACTCTCGTTTTTGGAACAAGTTTTTAAAGGATATGGGAATTGTACCAACCGAAGAACCGTTCCAAAAGTTAATCAATCAAGGAATGATTTTGGGGGAAAGTGCTTTTATTCATAGAATTGGATTCATATTATCAAAAAATATGTCAGTAAGTTTCACAACAGATGAGAATGATATTTTTAAAAGACTTCAAGAGAAGGTTGCTTTTATGAAAGATATCATTTATTCTGATGATTTGATGAGATATTTTAAAACAGTATACAATCAACCTTCAAATGAAGAGGAGGTGCTTCATATGCAGAAGAGAGATGAATTAATTAAATCAGTCTCAAAGATTGTGGCACAAGAAATAAAAGATGCTAAATTAGAAGAAAAGGTTGGGTTTGGAAATTTATTTCACTTTTATAAAACACATATCCCAATTGATTATGTTAATGTGAAAAACGAATTAGATTTTGAAAGATTGAAATCAGAAGATTTTCAATACAAGGACTCACAATTTATAACAGAGAATGGTCTTTTCTATGTTTCTAGAGAAGTCGAAAAAATGTCTAAATCTAAATTCAACGTTGTAAACCCAGATGATATTTGCGAAGAATACGGTGCTGATACGTTGCGTTTATACGAAATGTTTTTAGGTCCGTTAGAACAAGCAAAACCTTGGAATACCGCAGGGATTACCGGTGTGTTTGGTTTCCTTAAAAAATTATGGAAGTTGTATGCCGATGATAACGGTTTAATCGTTACCAATGATGAACCAACGGCTGAAATGTATAAATCGTTGCATAAAACCATTAAAAAGGTAACTGAAGATATCGAGAATTTCTCGTTCAATACATCGGTTTCTCAATTCATGATCTGTGTAAACGAACTGCAACAGCAAAAATGTAATCACCGTGCTATTTTAGAACCGTTGGCAATTGTAATTTCGCCTTATGCACCGCACATTGCAGAAGAATTGTGGAATATGTTGGGTCATACCGATTCGGTTTCGCAACAACCGTTTCCAAAGTTCGAAGAGAAATATCTGGTAGAAAGTTCAAAAGAATATCCCGTTTCGTTCAATGGAAAAATGCGTTTTAAAATTGAGCTGCCTTTAGATTTAACCGCAGAACAAATCGAAGAAATCATTATGAACGATGAACGTACACAGGCACAGTTACAAGGCAAAACACCTAAAAAAGTAATTATTGTTCCGGGGAAAATCATCAATCTGGCTGGGTTTTAAAAATAAACCTTCGTCAGTTCGAGCTTGTCGAGAACTTGTAATTAAATGAAGACTTCTCGATACAATTTCTTTGCTATGCTATGAAATTTACTCGAAGTGATGATACGGAGATGTAAAATCAAAATAATTAATAAAAAACCGCTCGATAAAATGAGCGGTTTTTTTTGGCTTACTTTTTGTACGTATAAACCAAATCGCTCATTATGAAAAATATACTACTTTTTACCGCTTTTTTATTTACACAACTATCTTTTTCGCAATCACAACCAAACGATTTAGCTGCTACCATTGGTATTACAACAATACCTAATTTTGGTAACCAGGGCATTGGTTTCGATTTGTCTGCTCGTTATTATTTTACCGATGCCTTTTCTTTAGGTGGTAATTTTTATGCTTCGAGTCCCAGATTTAATCACGGTTTTGGATATGATACCGACCGTACGCTGATTAACATGTACGCCATAAGTGTTCCTTTACAATACGATGTGATTAATACCCAAAAATTCACCATGGGATTTGGTTTTTCAAACGGTGTTTTAATCAATGTGTTGCGCAACAGAAATGAAACCACTGAAGAAGAATTTTGGGATACCGACACAGGAATAGGAACATCGTGGAACGTACCTAAAAAAATTAAAACCGATGTGTATTATCTGTTAACGCCTTATGCCGAAGTTTCTTACAAACTGTTAACGTTAGATAAAGAAGATTTTACTTCGATGTATATCACTGCTAAAGCAGGCTATCAAAATGCTTTTGGCAACGGATTTTATTCCAAACCAAACGATTTTAGAAATTATATAGTATCTTTAGGCATTACTATTAAAGGAACAACAGATTAATTATGAAAAGTACAAAAGCCTTAATAACAATTATTATTTCCATCGGGGTTTTAATTGTGATTTTAATGTTTGGATTGCCGCTTTACAACGTTTGGCAACAAGAAATGGCTGGTAAAGCCGAAATGGCAAAAGCCGAGCAAAACCGTAAAATTTTAATTGAAGAAGCAAAAGCCCGATTAGAAGCGGAAAAATTAAACGCACAAGCCGAAGTAGAACGGGCACGCGGAATGGCAGAAGCAATGAAATTAGAAAACGGAACGTTAAACACTACGTATAATCAATATTTATTCATTCGTACATTAGAGAAGTTGGCAGATAAAGGCGATTTGCCTCAAATCATCTATATGCCGTCTGAAGGTCTGGTGCCTGTAATGGATGTGAGTAAAAAATCGCAACAAAACACATTTGGTGATTAATGGTGGTTAAAGATTATTTAATAATACTGTTAGTTGGTGCAGTCATCTATTTTTGGTTCATGATGCGGAAATACAAGCAAATGATCGACGATTACAACAAATCTACCGGTTATTTGCAACGTAAATATGAAAACATAGAATTGGAAAATATCGATGCCCGCTTAAATCAGCATTTATTTAAAAACGTATTGAATTCTATTCAGTCACACGTTTATCAATCTTATTATACCATTGAAAAGCTGTCAAATGTATTAGATTATGTGCTGTATAAAACGCCTAAACAATTAGTTTCTCCAAGAGATGAAATTGATTTTTTAAAGAACCTTATCGAAATCAATAAAATAAAACTAACACCTCTTTTCGATCTGCGTATCAAAATTTTGATAGATGAACGCGATTTATTCTTGGATAAAAAAGTAATTGCTCCATTGGTAACCGTCGATTTAATAGAAAATGCGTTTAAACATGCCGATATTCAAAGTCAGGATGCCTTTATTTCTATCGTTATCTAATTGAAAAACGGTTTTTTTAACTTGGCGGTTTCTAATAAAATTTCTACTAAATCATCGTTAGCAAAGAAAAACAGCGGTATCGGCGTGAATAATCTGGAAAAGCGATTGAAGCATTTGTATCAAGACCGTTACAAACTTAATAAGGCGGTCGATGGTGATATTTATGCTGTTACATTAAAAATTAAACTGGAAAAATAATGTTGCGATGTGTTTTACTTGACGACGAACTTTTGGCATTACAATACCTGAAACTTTTATGCGAACAGATTGAAGGTGTTGAGGTGGTAAAGGTTTTTAATAATTCAGAAAAATTTATCTCTGAAAAAGATACGCTCGATTTCGATGTTTGTATTTCAGATATCGAGATGCCGGTGATTAACGGTTTGCAGATTGCCAATTTATTGTCTGATAAATATCTGATTTTTACAACGGCATATCGCGATTTTGCTGTAGAATCTTATGATTTAGGCGTGATAGATTACATTACGAAACCTGTACAGAAAAACCGTTTAGAGAAAGCGTTGCAAAAGGTTGAAAAACTTACCAAAGTACAAAAAACAACATCAGATTATATCACGGTAATTTCAGAAAAGGGGCGGAGCGTTATTAACGTTAAAGATATTTTTTACGTCACTGTTTCTGAAATCGATAGTCGTGATAAAATGGTTCATTTTATTGATGAAACGCAGTTGACACTTAAAAATATTTCGTTTGAGAAACTGCTGGAATTACTGCCACCCAAACAGTTTTGCAGAATCAGTAAACGAGAACTCATTGCAATGAGCTGTGTTAATTATTATTCTTATGACGAAATTTTTACAAAAGTTTTAATTAACGGCAAGCCCAAAACATTTACCATAGGAAATAACTATAAGAACAACTTTCTTTCGATGTTCTGATTTTCATTACAATTTTTTCTAAACTTATTACATTGACAGATGGTTATTTTACATCTGCAGATATATTTTTGGTTTTAATTAAGACTTTTGCCACTTATTAAAACGATAAATAAACATGGGTAAATACAGAAATACCATTTTTTATACGATAGTAATAATTATCGCCTGCTTTTTAATGTATTTTACCTTACATCAGGGTAGAATGTTAGAAAAAGATGTAGTTGATGTGGTGTCAGATAAAAGTAATTGGGAAGAGTTTCTTATTTCGTTTACAGACAACCTTCATCATCCATTAGCTTTGCTCTTATTTCAAATCGTGGCTATTGTAATTGTAGCCCGTATTTTTGGGTGGTTCTTCAATAAAATAGGACAACCATCGGTAATTGGAGAAATTATTGCCGGTATTGTTTTAGGACCTTCCTTATTTGGAATGTATTTTCCTGAAGCATCGGCAGCTATTTTCCCGGTAGAATCTTTAGGAAACTTAAATCTATTAAGTCAGGTTGGCTTGATTCTTTTTATGTTTGTCGTTGGAATGGAACTGGATTTGAAAGTATTGAAAACAAAAGCGAAAGAAGCTGTTGTAATCAGCCATTCCAGCATCGTGATTCCTTTTTCATTAGGAATGATCCTTGCGTATTTTATGTATTCAACCTATGCACCTCAAGGGGTTAACTTTTTGTCGTTTGCTTTGTTTATGGGTATTGCAATGAGCATCACGGCATTTCCCGTTTTAGCACGCATTGTTCAGGAGCACGGTATTCAAAAAACAAAATTGGGAACCATTGTACTTACAGCAGCGGCAGCAGACGATATTACGGCATGGTGCATTCTGGCGGTGGTAATTGCCATTGTAAAAGCAGGTTCTGTGGTAAGTGCCTTATACGTTATTGGGTTGTCTGTTGTTTATGTATTAGTTATGTTAAAACTGGTACGTCCCTTCTTACGACACATCGGAAATTTAAATGCAAATAATCAAACGTTGAGCAAACCGGTAATTGCTATCTTTTTGCTGGTATTGGTCGTATCTTCTTATACAACAGAAGTAATCGGGATTCACGCACTGTTTGGTGCATTTATGGCAGGAGCAATTATGCCCGAAAGCCATAAGTTCAGACAAATATTTGTAGAAAAAGTAGAAGATGTAGCTGTTATTTTATTCCTTCCGCTCTTTTTTGTATTTACCGGACTAAGAACACAAATTGGTTTATTAAACGATATTGAATTGTGGAAAGCGGCAGGTTGGATCATTGTAGTTGCTGTAACCGGAAAATTTGTAGGTAGTGCCGTTGCTGCAAAATATGTGGGGCAAAACAGGAAAGACAGTCTTACAATTGGTGCGTTGATGAATACGCGCGGTTTAATGGAACTGGTAGCTTTGAATATTGGTTTTGAGTTAGGCGTTTTAACACCCGAGGTTTTTGCAATGATGGTGATCATGGCATTGGTAACCACTTTTATGACCGGACCTTTCATTGACCTTTTCAATAAAATTTTTAAAAATAAAGAAGAAATCGAGGTTTCTATTGATGAAACAAAATTTAAGATCCTTTTTTATTTTGAACAATTAACCGATGGAAAAAATCTTTTGAAAATTGCAAATACGCTTACAAGAAACAAACAGGAAACGTCAGTGGTAACGGCATTACACATGAGAAACACCAGCGATGTGGATTTACTTGATGACGATTATGAAGAAGAAGTGTTTTTGCCAATTAAAGAAGAAGCCCGCTCGTTAAACCAAAAAGTGATCAATTTATATAAAGTTTCAACCGATGTTGATTCAGAAATTGTAGACGTGGCACATAAAGGTAATTACGATATCCTTTTAAGGGGGTTGGGATCGTCTATTTATGACGGAACCATTCTAGGGCGTTTGTTGGGCTTTACCACGCGCATCATCAATCCCGAAATCATTGTAGATAAAGTTACCGGAAAAGAGAAGTTTTTTGAATATTCTCCGTTTGATGATCGTACCCGTTCGGTAATCACCAATTCTAAAATCCCGGTAGGAATCTTTATCGATAAAGATTTAAAAGAGGTCAATAAAATTTTTGTTCCGTTTTTCCATGAAAGCGATAAAAAATTAATCCCATTTATTTTAAAGTTTATTCAGAACAACGACTCGCAGATTGTCATCATGGATATTAAAGGTCATTTAAAAAACAATACGTTTATTAAAGAAGAGATCCGCTTAATAGAGCAGGCAAAACCCAATCATATCGCTGTGCTGTCCGATGCTGAAATAGACCTTAATTTAATTCAACAACAAGATTTGATTTTAACAACGGTACTTTCATGGAAAAATATGATTGACAAAAAATATAAATGGCTTAAAAACACCACTTCATTATTGTTGATAAAACCATAAATGATAGTGATAAGAACAATATGGGCTTTAATGTTGTTCCTTTATTATGTAATGACAGGAATACTTTTTTGTGCAGTTACCACAGCCTTTTTCATTTATCTTAAATTATGTCCAAAAAAAAGCAGAAACTAAATGTTTCTGCTTTTTTAATGCTTTAACTTCACTACAAAAGCATCGGGATATTTTGAAATTATTTTCTTTAATAAATGTTCTGCTTCTATCTTGTGTTTAAAATTGCCCACTACCAACTTAAATTTAGGGTTTGCAAAAATTATGGTAGCATCAATTTCCGGATATTGGGCAGTGAAATCTTTATACAAAGTTTCTACATCTTCTTTTAAGCCGTTTTTTAACTGAACCGAAAAGTTGGTGTATAACGAAAACTGGTTGTTTTGGCTCATTTTACGGTCTAATAATAAATCAATGGTTTTTTGATCGTTGGTTTCCGTTACATTTATTTGAGCGTGAGATTTTACAACCGGTAAATTTGTTAAAATTAATATAATAAAAACTTTATAAAATCTTAATTTATTCATTATGAGTTATTTTTCAACAAAAATAAAAAATATTCGCCAATACACAATTTAAGAATTTATTTAGAATTGTTATAAATTAACTTTTGGTTTTTATTCCGCTTTCTTTAGTGCGTCTTATGTTGTATTTTTGTCACAGTTTATAAATAAGGTATGATGTACTCTACGATAAAGAGTAGAGGAAATCATGTCAAAATTAGTTGATAATCATTTTTTTAACTATGAAAAAAGTGGGTAACCATACTTCGTTTTCAAGGATTCTTTTCTTGTGTTTAACATTTGTGTTAACATTTTCTACAGGATCTTTTGCTCAAGATGTTGCAAAAGGTAAAGAGTTATTTAATGCAAACTGTGCGGCTTGTCATAAGCTGGATGCTAATTCTACCGGGCCCGCGTTAAGGGGGGTTGTAGATCGCCATCCAACTGAGTGGTTGCATAACTGGATTAAAAACAGTTCGGGTTTAATAAAATCTGGAGATGCAGCAGCAGTAAAATTGTTTAATGAGTGGAATAAAGTTCCAATGAACTCTTTCCCTAACTTATCTGATGAAGATATCGATAACATTATCGCTTATACATCAGAACCAAAACCAGAGCCAACAACTCCAGTTTCACCAACAGGTCCAGGTGGGGAATCGGCTTCAGGTGGCGTTTCTGAAATTGTTGTTTTAGGCGGTTTGGTTGTTGTGCTTGCAATGCTGGTAATTATGCTGGTAATGGTAAGAAAGGTATTAAACAAAGTAGCCGATAAAAATAACCTAACCGTTCAGGAAACAAAATCATTGCCAATTTGGAAAGCTTTTGTTAAAAACCAATTCTTGGTAATAACTTCTGTTGTGGTATTAATGTTGGCAGGTGCGTATTTTGCCTTTGGATTTATGATGCAGGTGGGGGTTGATCAAAACTATCAGCCAATCCAGCCAATTCATTTCTCGCATAAGATTCACGCAGGTGAAAACGGTATCGATTGTAAGTACTGTCACTCTTCAGCAAGAACATCAAAAACTTCAGGTATTCCTTCTATGAATGTTTGTATGAATTGTCATAAAAACATTACAGAGTTTACAGGAAGTGCAGATTCTACTTATGTAGATTACAGCAAAGAGTTCTACACAGCTGAAATTCAAAAGATCTATCAGGCAGTAGGTTGGGATCCGGCAACGCAATCATATACAGGTAAAGAACAACCGGTTAAATGGGTTCGTATCCACAATTTACCTGACTTTGTGTACTTTAACCACTCTCAACACGTTTCAGTTGCAGGTTTAGAATGTCAAACTTGTCACGGACCGGTTGAATCTATGGAGATCATGAAACAACACTCTCCGTTAACAATGGGTTGGTGTGTGAACTGTCACCGTGAAACAGAAGTAAACGTTAAAGATAACGAGTACTATGCTAAAATTCACGAAGAATTATCTAAAAAGTATGGTGTTGAGAAATTAACAGCAGCACAGTTAGGTGGTTTAGAATGTGGTAAATGTCACTATTAATAATAATTTAAGAAGCTAATATATATATACAATGGCATCAAACAAAAAATACTGGAAAAGTGTTGAGGAGCTTAACGAAAACAGTTCTATTGTTGAGAGGCTAGGAAACAATGAGTTTGTTGAAGAAATTCCAACAGAGGATTTTCTTGGGGATAAAAACACTTTGTCTTCTTCATCAACATCTCGTAGAGACTTTTTGAAATACGTTGGTTTTTCAACAGCTGCAGCTTCTTTAGCAGCTTGTGAGGGACCGGTGAAAAAGTCTATTCCTTATGTATTTCAACCAGAAGAAATCGTTCCTGGTGTTGCAGATTTCTACGCAACTACAGTTGCTGATGGTTTTGATTTCGTAAACGTGTTAATTAAAACACGCGAAGGTCGTCCTATTAAAGTAGAGAATAACTTTATGGAGAACGCGTTAACAGGTGCAAACGCACGTGTACACGCTTCTGTATTGTCTTTATATGATAGTTTACGTTTAAAGCAGCCAAAAATTGACAATAAAGCTGCTTCATGGTCTGATGTTGATCAAAAGATTAAAGCAAGTTTAACAAGTGCCACAGGACAAATTATTTTGTTAACAAACACTATGGCATCGCCTTCTACAGATAAGTTAATTGCAGAATTTAAAGCTACTTATCCGGCTGCTAAACACGTTGTGTACGACGCAATTGGATCAGATGCCGCTTTAGATGCCTATGAGCAAGCTTACGGCGAACGTGCATTGGCTGACTACAACTTTGGAAAAGCAGATGTAATTGTTTCTGTAGGTGCTGATTTCTTAGGAGATTGGCAAGGGGGCGGATACGACAGCGAATATGCTAAAGGACGTGTTCCTAAAAACGGGAAAATGTCTAAGCACATTCAAATCGAAGCGAATATGTCTTTAGCCGGTGCAAATGCCGATAAACGTATTCCTTTAACCGTTGCAGAGCAAAAGTTAGCTTTAGTTAAAATATACAATATTGTTACAGGTAATGCTGTATCAGTTGGAAATACAGTTGCCGATGCTGAAATTACAAAAGCGGCACAACAATTAAAAGCAGCAGGTACAAACGGAGTATTGGTATCTGGTTTAGACGATGTAAATGCACAATTATTAGTATTTGCAATCAACCAGGCATTAGGCTCCCAAGCATTTAACCCTGCACAGCCTAAATACGTTCGTGGCGGTAACAATAAAGAAGTTGCACAATTAGTAAAAGATATGAACGCTGGTTTGGTACACACTTTAATTATGAGTGGCGTAAACCCGGTTTATACATTAGCTAACGGTGATGCTTTTGCAGAAGGATTGAAAAAAGTTAAACTTTCTGCTGCCTTTACACTACGTGAAGATGAAACAGCTTCATTGACAAACATTGCAGCTGCTGCACCACACTATTTAGAATCTTGGGGAGATGTTCAAATGAAAAAAGGACATTACTCAATTATGCAGCCAACAATTCGTCCGTTATTCAATACAAAACAATTCCAGGAAGGATTATTAACCTGGTTAGGTAAAACAGCATCTTACTATGATTATTTAAAATCAGCAGGTGCAGGTTATACCAACGGTAAATCTTGGAACCAATTGGTACACGATGGTTTTGTTGCAACAGAAATTACAGGTTCAGCAACCGCATCAGCTGATTTTAACGGAGCAGCTTCGGCATTAGCTTCCTCTAAAAAAGCTGCCGGATTAGAATTGGTATTGTATCCAAAAACAGGTATGGGAGACGGTCAGCAGGCAAACAACCCTTGGTTACAAGAGTTCCCTGACCCAATTACCCGTGTGTCTTGGGATAACTATGTTACTGTTTCTAAAGCCGACGCTGAAGCATTAGGTATTGAAAACCGTAATGTGGCAAACGGAGCATTAAATGGTTCGTATGTTACCTTAAAAGTTGGTGATGCTGTATTAGAAAACGTTCCGGCTTTTATCCAACCGGGTCAGGCAAAAGGAACAGTAGGTTTAGCGTTTGGTTACGGACGTAAATCTGCTTTAAAAGAAGAAATGCAGGTAGGTGTTAATGCTTACAAATTATATAAAGATTTCAACAATACCCAAAGTGTTACTGTAGAGAAAACTTCTGGCGAGCATGAATTTGCTTGTGTGCAGTTACAAAGAACCTTAATGGGACGTGGTGATATTGTTAAAGATACTACTTTAGAAATCTTTAATACACAAAAAGCGAATGTTTGGAATGAGAAACCACATGTTTCAATAGATCACCAGGCAGTAGAAGCTTCTACTGTTGATATTTGGGAATCTTTTGATCGTTCAGTAGGGCATCATTTCAATTTATCAATCGACTTGAACTCTTGTACAGGTTGTGGTGCTTGTGTGATTGCTTGTCACGCAGAAAACAACGTACCTGTTGTGGGTAAAGACGAAGTAAGAAGATCTCGTGATATGCACTGGTTACGTATCGATAGATATTATTCATCAGAAGATACCTTTGCAGCAGACGTTGATAAAAAAGAAGGTTTCTCTGGTTTATTTGGAGACAATGGTTCTTTAGGTGGTTTTGGCGAATTAGAACATCCGGCAGATAACCCGCAAGTGGTATTCCAACCGGTAATGTGTCAGCACTGTAACCACGCACCTTGTGAAACAGTTTGTCCGGTTGCGGCAACATCTCACGGTCGTCAAGGGCAAAACCACATGGCATATAACCGTTGTGTGGGTACTCGTTATTGTGCAAACAACTGTCCTTATAAAGTACGTCGTTTCAACTGGTTCTTGTACAATCAAAACGATGCGTTCGATTATCACATGAATGATGATTTAGGACGTATGGTATTAAATCCTGATGTTAATGTACGTTCACGCGGGGTTATGGAAAAATGTTCTTTATGTATCCAAATGACACAAGCAACAATTTTAAATGCTAAGAGAGAAGGAAGAGCTGTAAACAGCAACGAATTCGAAGTGGCTTGTTCTGCGGCGTGTACTTCAGGCTCAATGGTCTTTGGTGATATTAATAACAAAGAATCAGAAGTAGCTAAATTGTACGATGATGATAGAAGATATCATTTGTTAGAGCATTTAGGAACAAAACCAAATGTGTTCTACCACGTAAAAGTTAGAAATGTATAAGTATAGTATTAATTAAGAAACATTATAAAGGATTATGTCGTCACATTACGAAGCACCCATTAGAAAACCTTTAGTTCTTGGTGATAAAACTTATCACGATGTAACGGTAGATGTTGCTAGACCTGTTGAAACCAGAGCCAATAAACAATGGTGGACTGTTTTCACAATTGCTTTAATTGCATTCCTTTGGGGAGCCGGTTGTATGGTTTATACAATTGGGACAGGTATTGGTACATGGGGATTAAATAAAACAGTAGGCTGGGCTTGGGATATCACCAACTTTGTTTGGTGGGTAGGTATCGGGCACGCCGGTACACTTATCTCGGCGGTATTATTATTATTCCGTCAAAAATGGAGAATGGCAATTAACCGTTCTGCAGAGGCAATGACCATTTTCTCGGTAGTTCAGGCAGGTTTGTTCCCAATTATCCACATGGGGCGTCCTTGGTTGGCTTACTGGGTATTACCGATGCCAAACCAGTTCGGATCGTTATGGGTAAACTTTAACTCGCCCTTATTATGGGACGTATTCGCGATCTCAACGTACTTATCTGTATCATTAGTTTTCTGGTGGACAGGTTTATTACCAGATTTCGCTATGTTACGCGATAGAGCGGTAACACCATTTGCAAAAAGAATTTATTCAACTTTATCATTCGGATGGTCGGGTCGTGCAAAAGACTGGCAACGTTTTGAAGAAGTTTCATTAGTATTGGCAGGTTTGGCAACACCATTGGTACTTTCGGTACACACTATTGTATCTATGGACTTTGCTACCTCTGTGATTCCTGGATGGCATACCACCATTTTCCCTCCATATTTCGTTGCGGGAGCAATTTTCTCAGGATTTGCAATGGTAAATACCTTGTTGATCATTATGCGTAAAGTGGTAAGTTTAGAAGATTACATCACTATTCAGCATATCGAGTTAATGAACATCGTTGTAATGATTACAGGTTCCATTGTAGGGGTTGCTTATATTACAGAGTTGGTTATTGCTTGGTATTCAGGAGTAGAGTATGAGCAGTACGCATTCTTAAACCGTGCAACAGGACCTTACGCTTGGGCATACTGGATGATGATGACATGTAACGTGTTCTCGCCGCAGATAATGTGGTTCAAAAAAATCCGTACGTCAATCTTTGTATCGTTCATTATCTCAATTGTAGTAAATATCGGTATGTGGTTTGAGCGTTTCGTTATTATCGTAACCTCATTACACCGCGATTATTTACCATCGTCTTGGACCATGTTCCAACCAACATTTGTTGATGCGGGTATTTATATCGGAACCATTGGATTTTTCTTTGTATTGTTCTTATTATATTCAAGAACATTCCCTGTAATTGCACAGGCAGAGGTTAAAACAATCTTGAAATCTTCTGGCGAAAAATATAAAAGAGAAAGAGAAAACGGAGACCATTCACATAATCATTAATAAGTTATGAGTACAAAAGTTATACACGTATTATACAACGATGATGATGTATTAATGGATGCAGTAAAAACAACCAGAGCTGCACATCATCATATCGAAGAGGTTTACACGCCTTTTCCTGTACACGGTTTAGATAAAGCAATGGGATTAAAACCAACGCGTTTAGCAATCTGTTCTTTTATTTACGGATTATGTGGTTTATCTTTCGCTACCTATATGATGAATTACATCATGATTCAGGATTGGCCACAAGATATTGGTGGTAAACCAAGTTTTAGTTATATTCAGAATATGCCTTCATTTGTGCCTATTATGTTTGAATTAACAGTGTTTTTTGCAGCCCACTTAATGGTAATTACCTTCTTTTTAAGAAGTAGATTATGGCCATTTAAACAAGCTGAAAACCCTGATGTTAGAACAACTGATGACCATTTTTTAATGGAAGTTGCTTTACACGGTGATGAAAACGAAGCTGTAGAATTCTTTAAAAATACTGGTGCAGTAGAAGTTAAAGTAATCGATAAACAATAGTAGTAGAATGAAGACTTTATATAAAATAGTTGCGTTAGTAGGATTTTCAGCATTAGCTACATCTTGTTTTAATAAGGAAAAACCAAATTATCAGTATTTTCCTAATATGTACGAGTCTGCGGCTTATGAAACCTATTCAGAATCAAGCGCATTTAAAAACGGAAAAGAAGGTCAGGTACCTGCACAAGGATCTATTCCTCGTGGCTTTACACCTGAAGAGTACCCAAATACTCCGGAAGGATTAGCTTTGGCAAAAGCCAATTTAAAATCACCTTTAGATTCAATCTCTGAAGGAGATATGACAAAAGCAAAAGAATTATTTACGATCTATTGTGCAATTTGTCATGGCGATGCCGGCGATGGAAAAGGTAATTTAGTTAAGAGAGAAAAATTCCTGGGAGTACCAAACTACGCTGAACGTGAATTGACAGAAGGTGGAATTTACCACGTGGTAACGTACGGATTAAACGCAATGGGATCACATAAAAACCAGATGTCTCAACACGAAAGATGGTTGGTATCGGCTTATGTGCTAAAATTGAAATCGGAATTATAATTGTAAAACTTATTTGAAAGTTTAGATATGTACACATTTTCAAGCAAATTAAAAACCTTTTCGTTTATATTAATGGCTTTGGGTATCATAGGAATTGTTTATGGATTTCTTGCTACACCAAAAACAACTGAAGAGGTTGAAGTAATTTTAAGCGAGCAACATCACGGTGGTCACGACTCGCACGAAGCACATGCAGCACCGGCACACGGCGATGCAAATGCGCACGGCGATGCACACAACGCTGACGTTCAACACCATGAACACCAAAAACATTTAGAGCACGTTTTACATCAAATGCAGAACAAGCCATGGGCAGCCGTTTATGTTGGGTGTATCTTTTTTATGTTGATTGCTTTAGGAATTTTTACCTTTAATCAAATTCAATACGCGTCATCGGCAGGTTGGTCTCCGGTTTTATTCCGTGTAATGGAAGGTCTTTCGGCTTATTTATTACCGGGTTCGGTATTGTTCTTTTTATTATTGTTAGCAAGTTCTGCTCATTTAAATCATTTATTTGTTTGGATGGCAGATGGAATCATGGATCCTAATAGTGAAAATTATGATGCTATTATTGCAGGAAAAGAAGGTTTCTTAAACGTTCCTTTCTTTTTAATCAGAGCCGTACTTTTCTTGGGAGGTTGGAATATATTCAGAATTTTATCACGCAGAAACTCTTTAGCTTTAGGAGAAACAGGTGATTTAACATATTACAAACGTAACTTTAAATTATCAGCAGGATATTTAGTATTTTTTATTGTAACAGAATCTATCATGTCTTGGGACTGGATCATGTCAATTGATACGCACTGGTATTCAACATTATTCGGATGGTACGTATTCGCATCGTTCTTTGTATCAGCTGTGACAGTAATTGCATTAGCTACGGTTTACTTAAAAAACAACGGATATTTAGATTTCGTAAACACATCACACATTCACGATTTAGCTAAATATATGTTCGGCTTATCAATTTTCTGGACGTATCTATGGTTCTCTCAGTTTATGTTGATATGGTATTCAAATATACCTGAAGAGGTAACTTATTTTATCTTTAGAATTGAGGAATACAACGTGCCTTTCTTCCTGATGTTATTGTTTAACTTTGTGTTGCCTATTTTATTGTTAATGGGTACCGATTTTAAACGTTTATCTTGGATTATTACTATGTCAGGTATCTGTATCTTGGTGGGTCACTATTTAGATTTCTACAACATGATCATGCCTGGTACCGTTGGAACTTCATGGTTCATTGGTGCAGCTGAAATAGGATCTGTTTTATTCTTTGGCGGATTGTTTATCTTTGTTGGTTTCTCAGCAATGGCAAAAGCACCTTTATTGGCGAAGAATAATCCAATGCTTGAAGAAAGTAAACATTTTCATTATTAATATTTAAAGTAATAAACAAATGACGAGTTTATTAATAGTAGTTATTGTAGCTTTATTAGGAATTGCAATTTGGCAATTGACTAAAATTTTCGACTTGACCCAAACCAAGCATTTCGTTGGCGAAGAATATAAGTCACAGGTTGCTACAGACAAAGACAACAATATCAATGGATATTTAATGTTTGGTTTTTTAGCATTCATTTACATTCTTACAATTTATTGTTGTGTAAGATGGGGAGATATGCCTCTTTTAAACAATGCGGCATCTGAACACGGAAAAGACGTTGACCGCTTAATGTGGATCTCGTTAGGAGTGATCTTCTTTGTACAAATTGTTACACAGTTCCTGTTACACTATTTTGCATTCATTAACAGAGGACATAAAGATAAAAAAGCAACTTTCTTTGCTGATAACGACAAATTAGAGTTCGTGTGGACAATTATCCCGGTAATTGTGTTGGCAGGATTGATCTTATACGGATTATATGCTTGGAACAACATTATGCACTATAACGATGAAGAAGAAGTATTGTATGTAGAAGTATATGCAAAACAATTTGGATGGGATATTCGTTATTCAGGAAACGATAATGTATTAGGTAAAGCAAACGTTCGTTTTATCGAAGGTGTAAATGCAGTAGGTGTTGATATGTCAGATCCAAATGCGCAAGACGATAAAATGACAAAAGAATTACACTTGCCGGTAGGTAAAAAAGTGGTGTTAAAAATGCGTTCACAAGACGTATTGCACTCTGCTTACTTTCCTCACTTCCGTGCGCAAATGAACTGTGTACCGGGAATGGTAACGCAATTTGCAATGACACCAACAGTTACTACATCAGAAATGAGAGAACGTCAAGGTATTGTTGACAGAGTAAACAGTATCAACGAAGCGCGTAACAAACACAGCAAAAAGTTAGTAGAAAAAGGTGAGGCAGGTTTAGAACCGTATGTATTTGATTATATCTTGTTGTGTAATAAAATCTGCGGACGTTCACACTACAACATGCAAGCAAAAGTTGTGGTTGAAACAGAAAGCGAGTTTAGAAAATGGTTAGGTCAACAACCAACATTAGGTCAGCAAGTAGCCGAAGAAAAAGCTGCTGCTCAAGCTCCAGCTGTTGAAACACAACCGGAAGTAACGCCTGAAGAGGTACAAGAACCACAAATTGTAGTAGATACTACTGCAGTAGTTGCTCAAGTAATTAAATAATTTGTTTTTTCTCAATAAAAATTATTAGTATGTCAGCAGTAGGACACGAATTAACACATGATCATTCACACGATGATCACCATCATAAAGAAACTTTTGTAACAAAGTACATCTTTAGCCAGGATCACAAAATGATTTCAAAACAATTCCTTATTACAGGTATTGTTATGGGAATCATAGGTATTGCAATGTCTTTATTATTCCGTATTCAGATCGCTTGGCCAGAAGAATCTTTCAAAGTATTCTCATGGCTTTTAGGAGACGATTTCGCTCCGGGTGGTGTAATGCGTAACGATATTTATCTGGCAATTGTTACCATGCACGGTACCATTATGGTATTCTTTGTATTAACGGCAGGTTTGTCAGGTACTTTCTCAAACTTACTGATTCCATTGCAAATTGGAGCACGCGATATGGCGTCAGGTTTCATGAACATGTTATCTTATTGGATTTTCCTTTTATCATGTATCATCATGTTATCTTCTTTATTCATAGAAACAGGACCGGCATCAGCAGGATGGACCATTTATCCACCATTATCGGCAGTTCCTGAAGCCATTCCGGGATCAGGTACAGGTATGACCTTATGGTTGATTTCAATGGCGTTGTTTATTGCACAGTCATTAATGGGATCGCTAAACTATGTGGTTACTGTTTTAAACCTGAGAACAAAAGGAATGACCATGACACGTATGCCTTTAATTGTCTGGGCATTGTGGATTACCGCTTTAATTGGTATTGTATCATTCCCGGTATTGTTATCAGCAGCGTTGTTGTTGATCATGGATCGTAGTTTTGGAACATCATTCTTCTTATCTGATATTTATTTAGCAGGTGAAGTATTGCATTACCAAGGGGGATCGCCCGTATTATTTGAACACTTATTCTGGTTCTTAGGTCACCCTGAGGTATATATCGTAATTTTACCGGCGATGGGTATTTCATCAGAGGTAATTTCAACAAACGCACGTAAACCAATCTTTGGATACCGTGCCATGATTACATCGCTTTTAGCAATTGCATTCTTATCAACAATTGTTTGGGGTCACCACATGTTCGTATCAGGTATGAACCCGTTCTTAGGATCTGTGTTTACATTTACTACTTTGTTAATTGCAATTCCGTCAGCAGTAAAAGCCTTCAACTGGATTACTACTTTGTGGAAAGGTAACTTGCAAATGAACCCGGGTATGTTATTCTCTATTGGTATGGTTTCTACCTTTATCAGTGGTGGTTTAACAGGTATTATCCTGGGAGACTCAACATTAGACATCAACGTACACGATACGTACTTCGTAATTGCACACTTCCACTTGGTAATGGGTATCTCTGCGTTGTACGGAATGTTTGCCGGTATTTACCACTGGTTCCCTAAAATGTTCGGACGTATGATGAACAAAAATTTAGGATATATCCACTTCTGGGTAACTGCAGTTTGTTCATACGGCGTATTCCTTCCAATGCACTTTATTGGTATGGCAGGTTTACCACGTCGTTACTATACCAACTCGGCATTCCCGATGTTTGACGATATGATTGATGTTAATATTGTTATTACCATGTTTGCCCTTGTAGGAGCAGCATTCCAATTGGTATTCCTGTTCAATTTCTTCTATAGTATTTTCTATGGCAAGAAAGCATCACAAAACCCTTGGAGAGCTACTTCGTTAGAATGGACTACACCGGTAGAACACATTCACGGAAACTGGCCGGGCGAAATTCCTGAAGTACACCGTTGGGCTTACGATTATTCTAAGCCGGGGTACGACGAAGATTTTGTTCCGCAAACAGTGCCGTTAAGAGACGGAGAAAAAGACGGAGGTCATCATTAATAAATAATTTAAACGCTCGCAATTTTGCGGGCGTTTTTTTATATTTACGATAAAGTTATTCAAATGTATTATTACGGTGCTCGTTATTATGACCCAAGGATATCGATTTTCATATCGGTCGACCAGATGGTTGAAAGTACGATGACACCGTATCAATATGTTCATAATAATCCGATAAATCTTATTGACCCAACAGGAATGAGTGCTGAAGGACCTGGTGACGGAGGTGGATTTTGGAATAAGGTAAGGTCGTTCTTTGGCATGAGCTCAATTGAAAAGCCTCAACAAGATATAGATGATGGATCAACTGTATTAGATGAAATCGTTATTCCTGCCAGTAAAAAACCTTCTATTTGGAAGAGAATGGGATTTTCTAAAGATAAAATTTCTCGTGATTGGAAAGATATTAAGGAGAAGTCTGGGTATAATCATGCAAAGAAATATTATGATACTCATGATTTTGGTTTACCTGGGGTAGCTTTAGGTAAAGGAGGTGGATCTAACTTGTATGGAACACAAGGGAAACCAAGAAGAGATGTTCCATGGGTAGATGTTGAATGGTTATTAGATATTATCGGAGCATTAAAAGTCGGTCCACCAAGTACAGTTCCAGGTGCAGCAGATATACATACCCCCGATACGTTTGGACGACATGGGAAAGATACAGAAGTAAATAATGATAATCCATCAACTCCAAAGAATGATCCAAATATAGTTGAAGTAGATAGATACATATACTGGCAAGACGATATGTGGAAACAAAGCACCGTTAGGGGGCATAATAGACACGGTGTTAAAGTATATAGACATCAAGTTGATTCTGTGAGAAATGAAAATAGGAAAGATTCCATACGTGCAACTAAACGAAGAAGATAAAATGAAAACAAAAATAATTCTGCTATTAATTATACCATTAGTATTCTCATGTGAGAATAAACATGCCGTAAAGAATAGTGAAATATATAGAGCAAATGTTCATCAGGCTAGACAAGAACTTATTTTTCCAGACACAATTTATATTGATAGTATTTATATAGGACATATAAATTACATCGATGAGTTTGACAAGTATACTAAAACAGTTAATGAAGAAAGCGGAGTTTACAGGTTAATTGACTTCAATTATGTTTTTAATGACTATTTAATTACAGATGATTCAAAACTTGAAAAAATGGTAAATGAACGTTCACCCGCATTTAATGTTCATAAGATTGAATTGAAACCTATTCAACCTAAAAAAAAAGGTGTTATGTATCTTCAAGGATTTATTAAAGATTTAGTAGTTTTTGATACAATTAAAAATATTTCTTATGATGAGCCAATTGATGGTATAGAACAAAAATATTTTATTAGAAAAAAAGTTGTTGTAAGGTAGGTAATGCCCAACAACGGTAATGGGTAATGTTCCAGATTTAGTGATGCTCTTAAAAAGTGCATTAAATCGCTGAAAAACAATACATTTTGTAAATTTTAATCATTAAAAACAGACAGGCAATTGCCTGTCTGTTGTATTTTTACGGCGTTAAACCTAAAAAAATGAAGGCAAAACCCGATTGCGCGGATTTGTAATCCGTGCCTATAAAAACCAACAGCCTCTTTACAAACGTATTGAGGCTGTTTTATTTATAAAACACTTTACTGTTGTTGTACATTTAATAGTTTATTGTAAAAGCAAAACGCCAGGCTATTAGCCTGGTGTTTTTTGTTTTATAAAATAAGCTTATCAGGGTTTTGTAGGTTATTAAAAAACCTTAAAAGCTCAATGTCGTTATTTTGGTTAATGTGGTAGTAAAGAGTAATTTGTTTTACCACTGTAATTTGGTAAGTGCTTTTATAGCCTGTGGGTTTAAAGGTAACTTTGCCCTGCTTTAAAATATTTAGCACCTGTTCCACCTCGTTTATAAAATGGGCAGCTTCATTTTCCGTCCATTTATTGAGTAAAAAATCAATGTTATCCCAATAATCATCTTGTGCCGTTTGCGACCAATGAATTGTTCTCATCATCTATTTTTGGAATAATTGCGGAAACTTTCTCTTGGTTTGCTCCATAACGGCATCGTGGGTTTTAGTTCCGTTTTTTTCAATGGAAACAAAAGCATCATCAATAGCGTTTTTTTGTTCGGCAGTCAGAGCAGTATCTTTGTTTTTGCTCATTATTGCTTTAATTTTTTCAACAACCGAATAATCCTGTAATTCACTAATCCAGTGAATAATGTTCAGTTTATCGTTTTGCAATTCTTGTGTATCCATAATCTATAAAGTTAAATATCACACATTATATAAATGATTGTCTTTGAAAACAAATTTACGTTTTTAAAAGGTTAATTAAAACATAAAGGAAAATAAAATACAGTTCTTAGTTTGCAAAAATAACTACTTCCTTAAACTACTTTCATAAATAGCAATCCATTCTTCAACAGTCATTTTTTGCATCAGTTGGGCAATTAAATCAAACGGAATATCGTCTGCTTTTTTAAAACGAACACAGCTTTTGCCCATATCTAATTTTCGGGAACTGTACTTGGGATATTCGCTCACAAACCAATCGTATAACTCCGGTTTAGAATAAATACCCATGTGGTAAAAGTTAATAGAGTTTTTCTGTGAGGCAATTCCTGCAAAAGGTAATGGTTCCATCGGTTTGCAGTGATAACCTGTCGGATAAATCGTATGTGGAACCACATAGCCCAATCCACCATAACTAATAGCAGCTTCAAATCCTTTGGGTAAATTTCTTACAATTACTTCGTGTAACTTGTTAAACGCCTCTAACCGTTCTTGGGGCACATTGGCTAAAATTTCCTCTACAGTGGTTCCGTTAGCTTTCATTTCTTCGTTTTTAGTAACTGCTAATTTAGTAAATTATGCAAAACAAGTATCATTGTTTTCGCAGTACAATTAGTTTTTCAGTTAGCACCACCACCTCAAATGCAAAATGCCGGGCTATGTATTCAAAGGTCTTAAAAGTATAAATAAATACATGGGTTTTGTCTTTGCGGTAATACCAGTTTTTAAAATCGGTTTGGTTGTTGAACAAATGTGTTTTAACGATTAATAATCCGCCTTGTTTTAAAAGGCTTTTTAATTGGTTGATTTCTTTTTGCGGATGATAAAAATGCTCAAAAACCTCACAGCTGAAAATGTAATCGTATTGTTTGTTTAAATACGAAGTATCCGGATAAAAATAAGGATCGTACAAATCAATAGAAAAACCTCTGGCTTTTAACTGATGGGTAATAACAGGACCTTTGCCGCAACCATAATCCAATCCAATCATTTCTGTAGAACAGTATTTCAAAAGGGCATTTGTAAGAGGAGCCGTGAAAGTTTGATAGCCCGTATCGTTTACATCATTATTGTGGTTTTCGTAATGACTTTTTTCTTCTTCCTCGCTAAAATACAAATGCCTGGGTTTTAAATACGCATTACATATATTGCAGATATAATATTCGTCATCTGCTTTTTCGGTCAATAAACTGTGGCAAAGTGTACAATTCATAGTTATACTATTGGTGATTATAATTGCTAAATATACTACGAGTTAATTAGTAATATCGTTTTATAATCGCAAAAACACAAAATTTTTCTTATGTAAAATAGTATCTTTGCTTTATGAACGAGCATTTAAATCCAACCAATGAAAATTTCTCAAACGAAGAGTTAGATGTAGAAAAAAAACTGCGTCCGCTATCGTTTGATGATTTTGCGGGACAAGATCAGGTATTAGAAAACTTAAAAGTGTTTGTAAAAGCTGCTAATTTGCGGGGCGAAGCTTTAGACCACACCTTGTTTCACGGACCACCCGGATTGGGAAAAACCACTTTGTCTAACATTTTGGCAAACGAACTGAATGTGGGTATCAAAATCACATCAGGTCCCGTATTGGACAAGCCCGGAGATTTAGCCGGGTTATTGACCAATTTAGAGGAACGCGACATTTTGTTTATCGATGAAATTCACAGGTTAAGTCCTGTTGTGGAAGAATATTTGTATTCGGCTATGGAAGATTTTAAAATCGATATTATGATTGAATCAGGACCCAATGCACGTTCGGTTCAAATCAATTTAAATCCGTTTACCCTGGTAGGTGCTACTACTCGTTCTGGTTTGTTAACAGCACCTATGCGTGCCCGTTTTGGCATTCAAAGTCGTTTGCAATATTACAACATCGAATTACTTTCGACCATTATTGAACGCAGTGCCACTATTTTAAAAGTGCCCATTGATATGGAAGCAGCCATTGAAATTGCCGGTCGAAGCCGTGGTACGCCTCGTATTGCCAATGCGTTGTTGCGTAGGGTTCGCGATTTTGCTCAGATTAAAGGCAACGGACGCATCGATATTGAAATTTCGCGTTTTGCTTTAAAAGCACTCAATGTAGATAAATACGGGTTAGACGAAATGGATAATAAGATTTTATCGACCATTATCGATAAATTTAAAGGCGGTCCGGTGGGCTTGTCAACATTGGCAACAGCCGTTTCAGAAAACGCTGAAACCATTGAAGAAGTCTATGAACCTTTTTTGATTCAGGAAGGATTTATCTATCGAACGCCCCGTGGTCGTGAAGTAACCGAAAAGGCATATCAGCACTTAGAGCGTACCAATACCGGAAAATTAGGTGGTTTATTTAATAATTATGAATAAAAAGGAAATATATACAAAGTTAATCAAAGACAAAGCCCTCGATTTGGGCTTTTCTTATTGTGGTATTTCCGAAGCTGCTTTTTTAGAAACCGAAGCCCCGCGTTTAGAAAACTGGCTGAAACAAAATATGCACGGCGAAATGAAATATATGGAAAACCATTTTGACAAGCGGTTAGATCCCAGATTATTGGTTCCGGGTGCAAAATCAGTGGTTTCGTTGTTGCTGAATTATTATCCTTCTGAAAAGCAAAATACAGATTCGTATAAAATCTCCAAGTACGCCTACGGCGAAGATTATCATTTTGTGATAAAAGACAAACTGAAAGATCTGCTGCGTTTTATCAATGATGAAATAGGAGCGGTTGACGGTCGTGTTTTTGTAGATTCGGCTCCGGTTTTAGACAAAGCCTGGGCAGCAAAATCAGGATTGGGCTGGATCGGAAAAAACAACAACCTTATTAGAAAATCTGAAGGATCGTTCTTTTTTATTGCCGAATTAATTATCGATTTAGAGTTGCTGTACGATACCGCTACAACCAATCATTGCGGATCGTGTACAGCTTGCATTGATGCGTGCCCCACGCAGGCAATAGAATCGCCTTATGTTGTTAACGGCAGCAAATGTATTTCGTATTTGACTATTGAATTAAAAGACGAAATTCCCAATGAATTTGCCGGTAAATTAGACGATTGGATCTATGGCTGCGATGTATGCCAGGATGTTTGTCCGTGGAATCGTTTTTCAAAACCGCACCAGCAGCCTTTATTTAACCCCAAACCGTCATTAATTGATTACGACAAGCAACAATGGAACGATTTAACTCAGGAACTGTTCAATGAAGTTTTTAGAAAATCACCTGTAAAACGCACCAAATATTCCGGATTGATGCGAAATATTGCTTTTTTAAAAGAACTATAAGGTATAGGAAAACCTAATGATATTATTTTTTAAGACCTCACAGGTTTTTAAACCTGTGAGGTCTTAATGGAAATAAAACAGTTTTCAATTATCGTTGTGTGCTAAGGCTTATTTATAAAGAAATTAAAGTTCATCTAAATGTTTCTGTGTTTGATTGGAAAACCGTTGGTGTTTAGGTGTTCCAATAACTTGCCGGGTGTAAATACTGCTGTACCCCGAAAGTAAATAGGCAACCACGCAGGCAATGGCAACAAAAACCCCACATTCGCTTCCAAAAAGTTCCATTGCCATAATAGAACAGGCAATAGGGGTATTGGTAGCCCCGGCAAAAACAGCAACAAATCCCATTCCGGCCAATAATCCGGTAGGCAACGGAATAAAACAGCTCAAAGCATTCCCTAAAGTAGCTCCTATAAAAAACAAAGGGGTTACTTCGCCTCCTTTAAAACCCGCGGAAAGCGTAACGACTGTAAAAATCAGTTTCAGTGCAAAATCATAAGAAGGTAATTGTTCTTCAAATGAGGTTACAATGGTGGGAATTCCCAACCCGATATATTTTGTTGTTCCCAGGGCAAAAACGGCTAAAACAATAAGTATTCCCCCAATTAAAGGTCGTGCAGGCGGATAACGGATTACTGATTTAAATAAGTCCGATGTTTTACGCATCATCTTACTGAATAAGGCTGCGCATAATCCAAATAAAATTCCGGCAATAATTGCATAGATAATGGTTGTAAAAGAAACATCAGGAATAAAATCAATGTGATAATGCGTGTGTTGTGTTTGCCAAAGCTTTGTTATCCAATCGGCAAAAATAGAAGCGGTAAAGGCAGGAAAAATAGCATCGTATTTTAACTGACCAATCAAAAATACTTCCAGTCCAAAAATAGCTCCGGCTAACGGTGTACCAAAAACAGAACCAAAACCAGCCGAAATAGAAGCGATAATTAAAATTTTCCGTTCACTTTTACTCAGGCGGAAAGGTTTGCTGAATTGATCAGAAATAGCGGCTGCCATTTGTAAAGCAGTACCTTCGCGACCCGCAGACCCACCAAAAAAATGAGTCGCAATGGTTCCGATGTAAACAAAAGGAGCCATTTTAAACGGAATTGTTTTATTGGGTTGATGAATGGCATCAATTAATAAATTATTTCCTGCTGCTACATCTTTTCCAAAATAATGATAAAGTGTACCAATTAAAAATCCGCCAATGGGTAAAAGAAAGATCAGCCATAAATGATTTTCTCTGAAATTTGTAGCCCATTCTAAAGACTGTAAAAATCCTGCCGAAGCCGTGCCCACACAAATACCTATAAGTAAACTGATAAACACCCATTTGAGAATATAAGGCACCGAAGGATATTTTTTAACCCCGATTTTAAAATGTAAATGAATTTTTTTGCTGAATGAATGTTTTTTACTTTTTGACATAGCTTCCCGATTAAAATGTGAAACATTAAAATTAATCAGGCGTCATCAGTCCCGATTTCTATCGGGGCGGTTGGATAAGGAAGAACACCATTTCCCGTAACTATTTAACAAAGATAACAAATCTATTTTATTAGATTCAAAAAAATATTTTTTCTTTTCTTAAATTCATTATAGCTTGGTATATTTGTTATTCAACAAAAAACGAAATCATGCACAAAGATTCAAAACGAAGAGAAGCTCTTTTATATCACGCAAAACCAAAACCAGGTAAAATTGCCGTAGTTCCCACAAAGCCAACAAGTACACAACGCGATTTAGCCTTGGCGTATTCGCCGGGTGTTGCAGAGCCTTGTCTGGAGATCGAGAAAAATCCCGAAAATGCTTATAAATACACGGCAAAAGGAAATCTTGTTGCAGTAATCAGTAACGGAACCGCAGTTTTAGGTTTGGGTGATATTGGGGCACAAGCATCAAAACCGGTGATGGAAGGTAAAGGTTTGTTGTTTAAGATTTTTGCCGATATTGATGTTTTTGATATTGAATTGGATACTAAAAATGTAGATGAATTTGTAAGAATTGTAAAAGCATTAGAACCAACATTTGGCGGAATTAATTTAGAGGATATTAAAGCACCCGAGTGTTTTGAGATTGAACGCCGTTTAAAAGAGGAAATGAACATTCCTGTAATGCATGACGACCAACACGGAACAGCAATTATTTCCGGAGCAGCATTGCTTAATGCGTGCGAATTACAAAATAAAGACATTAAAGATGTTAAAATTGTAGTGAACGGTGCCGGAGCGGCAGCCATTTCCTGTACTAAAATGTACGTTTCGGTAGGCGCTTCAAAAGCAAATATTGTAATGGTAGATAGTAAAGGGGTTATCCGTGCCGACCGTGAAAATTTAGATCCTTCAAAAGAAGAATGGGCAACCAATCGTGATATCCATACGTTAAGTGAAGCCATAAATAATGCCGATGTATTTATAGGGTTATCGGCAGCCGATGTGCTAACAGCCGAAATGTTAAACACAATGGCTCCAAATCCGGTGGTACTGGCAATGGCAAATCCAAACCCTGAAATCGCTTATGATCTGGCAATGGCAACACGCAGTGATATCATTATGGGAACGGGGCGTTCTGATTTTCCTAATCAGGTAAATAACGTTTTGGGATTTCCGTATATTTTCCGTGGAGCGTTAGATGTCCGTGCCACAAAGATTAACGAAGAAATGAAGCTTGCTGCGGTTTATGCGTTGGCAAAACTGGCAAAAGAAAGCGTTCCTGAGCAGGTAAATATTGCTTATGGGGAAAAGAAACTGAGCTTTGGTAAAGATTACATCATTCCAAAACCATTTGATCCACGTTTAATGACTGAAATTCCGCCGGCAGTTGCAAAAGCAGCTATGGAATCAGGCGTAGCGACCGAATCAATCACTAATTGGGACATATACCGTGACGAATTATCAGACCGAATGGGATCAGACAATAAATTGGTTCGTATGCTAATGAACCGTGCAAAAACCGATCCTAAGAAAGTGGTTTATACCGAAGCAGATCAGTTAAATGTTTTAAAGGCGGCTCAAATTGCTTACGAAGAAGGTATCGCGATTCCGATTTTATTAGGAAACAGAGAAATTATTCTGGAACTTAAAAGAGAAATTGGTTTTGATGCCGATGTAATGATTATTGATCCAAAAACGAACGAAGAATCGGACCGCAGACAACGCTATGCGGATTTCTTCTGGAAATCAAGAGAACGCAGAGGGGTAACAAAACTTGACGCAGAAAAATTAATGCGCGACCGTAGTTACTTTGCATCGATGATGGTATTACAGGGAGAGGCAGACGCCATGCTTTCTGGTTATTCACGAAGCTATTCTACCGCTTTACGACCGGTGTTAGACTTGATACCACGTGCCAGCGGCGTTGCAAAAGTAGCGTCAACAAACTTAATGCTTACCAAACGCGGACCGATGTTTTTGGCAGACACCGCAGTAAATCCTAATCCAACAACAGAAGGAATTGCAAAAATAGCCTTAATGACCAGTCATGTGGTTAAAATGTTTGGTTTTGATCCGGTAATTGCCATGATATCTTATGGTAATTTTGGTTCGTCAAAAGAAGAAACACCGAGAAAAATGCGTAGTGCGGTAGATATTTTGCATCAGCAACATCCGGAAATGATTGTTGATGGTGAAATTCAAATGGATTTTGCGCTGAACCAGGAAATGCTGAAAGAGAAATTTCCGTTTTCCAAATTAGTCAACAAAAAAGTAAACACGTTGGTTTTTGCCAATTTAGACGCCGCAAATACTACCTATAAAATGTTGAAAGAATTAAATGGAGTAACATCGATTGGTCCTATTTTATTGGGCTTAGATGCACCTGTACACGTTTTTCAGTTAGGGGCAAGCGTTGAAGAAATGGTAAATATGACGGCTGTTGCTGTTATTGATGCTCAGGAAAAAGCTAATAGAAAAAAAGGTTTCTAACCCAAGCAAAACGTACCAAAAAAGAATAGGCGTTAATTGCTTACAATAGTTCGTTGAAACTATGTGTTTTGAGTGCAAAACTTTTAATTTCTATAAATTTTTATCACGTTTACACATATTTTATAATTAGAAAAATAACAGCCGATACAAAAATATCGGCTGTTATTTTTCTGATTTTTTTACTCTTTTATTATCTTAACAAAATGTCCTCTGCCAGGTTCATCAGGTAATTTTAATTCCAACAAATAATTTCCCGCAGGTAAACGTTCAATATTTAAATTGATGTTTTCTTGCCAGCTTTCTTTAAAGCTTTTAATTTTTTTACCTGTAACATCATACATATCAATGAGTACATTTTGATAATCTGCTGTGGGTAATTCAATATTTAAAATAGATTTTACCGGGTTAGGGTAAACTTTTACATGAAGTTTCTTAAAAATATCCGTCGAAGCCGTTACATCGTTATAATACGCTTTATCTCCCGACTCATTAGTAATAATTAATTCCGAACCATTACCCACTTCGATAACCTCATAATCAAAGCGATATGGATTAATATAAGGATCTCTTGTATTGTCTGTGTCTATCCAAAATTCTGCATTTAAGTGGTCAAAATCATTATTTTCTTGAAAGTTACATTCTTGAGGAACGATTAAATATGTAAAATTTCTACAATACAGTACCTGTGATTGCTCGTCTAAGACATCATAATCTATATTATATGTATAACAAAAGCTTGTCATTGAAAGCATAGAATTAGGCAATGTTATATAAAAATTCATCATTTTTGTATCTGCCTCGGCATTCACAGGTCTGTTATACACCTGATTACCAATTTCTAATTTTGTAAGAAACCAGTTTTTATTTTTTATATCCGGTTGGCTTTGGGCATATATACTGCTGTTAAGTAACAGTACTATAAATAAAACAATTGCTTTCATAATTATTCTTTTATTATCTTAACAAAATGTCCTCTGCCTGGTTCATTAGGTAATTTCAATTCCAACAAATAATTCCCCGCAGGTAAACTTTCAATATTCAAGCTAATATTCTCTTGCCAGTTTTCTTTAAAGCTTTTAAGTTTTTTACCTGTAACATCGTATATATCAATTAGTACATTTTGATAATCAGCCACTGGCAAATCAATGTTTAAAACCGATTGTACAGGGTTAGGGTAAACTTTTACAGGAAGTTTTTTAAAAATATCCGTCGAAGCCGTTACATCGTTATAATACGCTTTATTTCCTATTTCATTAGTAATTATTAATTCTAAGGTGTTGCCTGACCCAATAACATCATAATCAAACTGTAACGGATTTACATAAATATCTCTGGTTGTATCCGTCTTTTCTATCCAAAACAATAAATTTAACTGGTCAAAATGATTGTTTCCTTGAAGATTACATTCTTGAGGGACAGCTAAAGTTGATAAAGAATAAAGGTATAATATCTGTGATTGCTCATTTAGGAATACCTCCATTTGGTATACATAACAAAAACCCATCCATCCATTTATATTGGTAGTAGATTGTATGTAAAAATTTGGAGCTTTTATAGCTGCCTCGGCATTCACGGGTCTGTTATACACCTGATTATCAATCTCTAATTTGGTAAGAAACCAGTTTTTATCCTTTATATCCGGTTGGGTTTGTGCATATATGCTGTTATTTAACAACAACACTATGAATAAAACAATTGCTTTCATAATTATTCTTTTATTATCTTAACAAAATGTCCTCTGCCTGGTTCATTAGGTAATTTCAATTCCAACAAATAATTCCCCGCAGGTAAACTCTCCATATTTAAATTGATGTTTTCTTGCCAGCTTTCTTTAAAGCTTTTAAGTTTTTTACCTGTAACATCGTATATATCAATTAGTACATTT
>Ga0164243_10002124_pt1 | contig 33177 bp, 29 predicted proteins | sample OricompcompostOP_FD_108781 | JGI IMG/M metagenome (GOLD analysis project Ga0164243, IMG submission 108781) | Organic Plus compost microbial communities from Emeryville, California, USA - Original compost - Organic plus compost (OP) | ecosystem: Engineered > Solid waste > Mixed feedstock >... | reverse complement strand
CTCGTGCGACGCTGAAATCGGCTTACCGGCGATTGCCGAGCGTTTTGCAGGTGTATTCCTCATGTCGCGGTATCCACTTCCATTTCGCGGTCGCATGAAGTGCTGCGAGCAGATCTTCGGAAAAAATCAGCCTCGTCATTGAGCGAGGTCAGTTTTCGCTGTGCGTCAGTTAGGTTCGACAGCCGCAGACGGCTCCCCATCTGGGCGATGGCAGCCATTCCCGCGTGCGGGCTGCTACGAGATCAGAAGCGGTACAGCCGACGGTGCAGCGCGACTATGCGCCTGTCATGGCCACAGATGGCCGCGACGTGCTTGGCGGCGATTGACGATCAACTTTTTTGGGGTGCGCTACGCGCCAGGTGCCCCGATTATGTAGGGTGTTCATTGCCGCGGTGAACGCGACCGACAAACTTGGTGGAGCCGAGGGGAATCGAACCCCTGACCTCTGCAGTGCGATTGCAGCGCTCTCCCATCTGAGCTACGGCCCCGGATGCGCGGCATTTAGTGTTCACGTTCCCTCCTTGTCAAGAAAGTGCGCGGGGCGACCGAGCACACCCGCCGGAACGACGAATTATCTGGCTCAGGCTGGCCCGGACCTCGGAAAGAAGCTGCGTCAGATCGTGGTTTGTCCGCGAAAGTCGCGCGACAAGTCGGATCACGGACTTGCGGCCCGGGGGGCGTCGGGGCTACATGGCGCAGCGGCACTTCACTTGCGGGACGGCGAATGCTCGAGTTTCTAGGATTCATCAGCTATCTCATCACGCTATACACCTACGTTGTCATAGCCGTGGTGATCTTCAGTTGGCTCATGGCGTTCGGAGTCATCAACGCTTACAACCCGATGGTGCGATCGATCTGGCAGGCGCTCAATGCCGTCACCGAGCCGCTATTGGCACCAATCCGGAATGCCATGCCGAATATGGGTGGGCTCGACATTTCCCCCGTCATTCTGCTTCTTGCCTGCTACTTCATCCAGACGGTTGTCCTGCCGAATATCGCCAAGGCGGTGGTGTGACGGCCGATTCCGGCGAGGAAAGCCGAGCAGGAAAAGCCTGGCGGCATGAGAGCGCGTGCGTCATTGCGCGCTTCCGCGTGACGCCAAAATCTTCCAAAGAGGCGGTTGACGGGGTCGTCGAAACCCCCGACGGTCCGGCCTTTCAAGCGCGCGTCCGCGCCCTTCCTGAGGATGGAGCGGCGAACCGGGCTCTCGAAGAGCTCGTCGCCCGATGGCTTGGTGTTGCGAAACACGCCGTTTCGCTTACCAGGGGCGGGAAATCGCGGCTCAAATCCTTGCGGATTTCCGGCGATCCGGCGGCGCTCGACAGACTATTGCAGGACCGAACTAGCGAATTCAAAAAATAGGACAGACGGAGGGAGGAGCGGAATGTCGGCTCAGGTCATCGACGGAAAAGAGATCGCGGCGAAGGTTCGCGCCGAAGTGGCTGCGGAAGTGGCGCGGCTGCAGAAAGAGCATGGGCTGAAGCCCGGCCTTGCGGTCGTCCTCGTCGGCGAGGATCCGGCGAGTAAGGTCTACGTTGCGAACAAGGCGAAGCAGACGGTCGAAGTCGGGATGAATTCCTGGGAGCATCGCCTTCCGGCCGAAACCAGCGAAGCCGAGGTGCTCGCGATGGTCGACAAGCTCAACAAGGACCCGGCCTGCCATGGCATTCTGGTGCAGCTGCCGCTGCCGAAACATATCAACGCCGAAAAGGTTCTGAATCTGATCGATCCGGATAAGGACGTCGACGGGTTTCATCCGGTGAACGTCGGCCGCCTCTGGGTCGGTGAGCGCGCGCTGGTGCCGTGCACGCCGACTGGATCGGTGATCCTGGCGAAAACAGTGCATTCGAACCTTTCGGGCACGAATGCTGTGGTCATTGGACGGTCGAACATCGTCGGCAAGCCGGTTGCCGCGCTTCTTCTGCGTGAGAACTGCACCGTGACGATCGCGCATTCGCGCACCAAGGACCTGCCCGGTGTCGTCAAAGGCGCCGATCTTGTCATTGCGGCCGTTGGCATTCCGGAGATGGTCAAGGGCAGCTGGATCAAGCCCGGCGCGACGATCATCGACGTCGGCATCAACCGTGTTCCCTCAGAAGGCGGAAAGACGAAGATCGTCGGCGACGTGGCCTATGCGGAATGCGCGGCCGTCGCAGGCGCCATTACGCCGGTGCCGGGCGGCGTTGGGCCGATGACGATTGCGTGTCTGTTGCGGAATGCTGCTCAGGCGGCGGCGATGCAAGCGGGCGTCAAGTCGACGTTCGGCTGACATACGGCACGCATCGTTGGTATTTTTTCCGGGGCCGAAAAGGTCCCGGAATTTTATAACCGGCGTTAGGAACGCTCCTGAAAAGAATAGTGATCGCGAATATACGTGTTGAAATATTCGCCCGCTGAGGATGCTGCAACCAGTGCGTCGAAGACCTGTTCGGGGACGGCGAAATACGTGTAGCGGCGTCCGGTTCGAAAGGTGATATCGAGCGCACGCCTTTCGGGGTCGTAATCGGCGGTACTGATGACCGTGGAACGCGGGAAATCCATCGGCTCGCTTCATGGTCGGACTGACTAGATGTCTACGCCGCTCGCGCCTGACGTAACGTCTCGCCGCGATAGCTCAAGGCTTCCGCGATATGGCCGCGAGACACTTTTTCTGAACCCTCGAGATCGGCAATGGTTCGCGCAACCTTCAGCGTGCGGTGGAACCCCCTGGCAGAGAGGCCAAGCGTCTCGGCCGCATGGCGGAGCAGGGCGACACCTGTTTCGTCCGGCATCGCGGTCTCTTCGAGCAGCGCGGCCGAACAATCGGAATTCGTGCGGACCCCACGGGCCCCCAGCGCTCCGAAGCGGGTGAGTTGTCTTTCTCGTGCGGCGGCGACACGCACACGAACTTCTGCACTCCCTTCAGAGGGCGCCGGAAGAACGAGATCGGCGGCGGAGATCGCGGGAACTTCAATTTGCAGATCGATGCGATCCAGTAGCGGGCCCGACACCCGCGCCTGGTAATCGGCGGCGCACCGGGCACCACGGCGGCACGGCTCGCCGGGATTGCTTCCGCCGCATTTGCACGGGTTCATCGCGGCGATGAGCTGAATGCGCGATGGATACGAGATGCGATGGTTGGCGCGCGCGATGACGGTTTCACCAGACTCCAGCGGCTGGCGCAAGGCGTCCAGCACGTTCGGCTGGAATTCCGGCAGTTCGTCGAGAAAGAGCACACCGTGGTGGGCGAGCGAGACTTCGCCCGGCCTCGGGCGCGAACCGCCACCGACGAGCGATGCCATGCTGGCGGAATGGTGCGGTGCGCGGAACGGCCGTTCGACGGTCAGCTTGCCGCCCATCAGTTCGCCCGCGAGTGAATGCACCATCGAGACTTCCAGGATTTCCTCGGGTTGCAGAGGCGGTAGAATAGACGGCAGACGCGACGCAAGCATCGATTTGCCAGAACCGGGTGGTCCGATCATCAGCAAATTGTGGTTTCCGGCCGCTGCGATTTCGAGGGCGCGCTTCGCGGTTTCCTGACCCTTGATGTCACGAAGGTCAGCCGCGTAGCTCTGCGCCGGGAGCACGTTCGGTTTCGGACGCGACAGCGTTTGCAGGCCCTTGAAGTGATTGACGAGCGACAAAAGGTGCGGCGCCGCCAGGATGTCGATCTCTTCGCTTGCCCAGGCGGCTTCCGGTCCGGTCGCCGCCGGACAGATCAAGCCCTTTCCCAGCGTGTTGGCGCCAATCGCAGCCGGGAGCGTGCCTGGTACCGCCCGGATCGAGCCGTCCAATGCCAATTCGCCGATGGCGGCATAATTTGCGATGGCGTCCGGTGCGATCGCCTCCATCGCCGACATCATCGCAAGGACGATCGGCAGGTCAAAGTGACTGCCTTCCTTCGGCAGGTCAGCAGGCGCGAGATTGACGGTGATATGCTTGAAGGGAAGCCCGAGGCCGACGGCATGGAGGGCATTCCTGACCCTCTCACGGCTTTCTGCGACGGCTTTATCCGGCAGTCCGACGATCGCGAACGCCGCTGCGCCCGGCGTCACCCGGACCTGCACCTCGACCGGGCGCGCCTCAATGCCGATGAATGCGAGTGTCGAGATCTGGCCGTACATGCGTCCCCCTCCCCACGGGAGGACGCTTATCATGACGAAGAGCCCAAGAAAAGAACAAAATGGGAACCATGCACACGTGCAGGGCTCAACCCCTTGTCATCGCCAAGGTCATGCCCAGGAGCGACTGCGAGTTCACGAACTGGATTTCCACGGCCTGGCGTTCGCCGCGAACGTCGATGTCCATATTGGCGGAGACGCCGGCCCCCTGCACGAGGACATGGAAGCCTTTCGGTGTGACGTTGCCGGTCAAATCACCTTCGAAATTGTGGATCGTTTCCTTCCAGTGTCCCGACAGCTTGCCGCCCGATTCCTTGACGTTGCTAATGATTTCGACGTTGCCGCCGGCCGTTGCGCAGCGGATCGTTTGCTTCATTTCGTCTTGAGTGTCGGTCAACAGGTACGTTGCGCGGCATTTAATTCGCTCCGGCGGGCTCGCCTTGTATCCGATCATGCCTACTCCCGTCCAACGTCCGATCAATGCCGCGAACGGCGACGCCGTGACGGCATTTCCTGTGTCGATGGTGATCGCCATGGTGAAAAAGACTACGACTATCGCGCCAATTGCGATGATCATCGATCTCATCGTGATACCCCCGTTCGCTGACCGCGCGCCTGGAATCCGCGCGTCATGCGTTTGACTGTCTCTTTGCTTCGATGACGTCCCAGATCATCGCGGCGATGTCGTTGCCGCCGAACGCCTTCACCTGCCGGATTCCCGTCGGCGATGTGACGTTGATTTCGGTGATGTATGGCCCGATGACGTCGATGCCCGTGAAAATCAATCCGCGCCGTTTGAGTTCCGGGCCGAGGCGGGCGCAGATTTCGCGATCGCGCGCATTGAGTTCGACCGGAACCGCGGTGCCGCCCACGTGCAAATTGGAGCGGGTCTCGCCCGCCTGCGGAACACGATTGATGGCGCCTGCGACCTCGCCGTCGACGAGAATGATGCGCTTGTCGCCCTCTTTCACCTCCGGGCGGTATTCTTGCACCATGAACGGCTCGCGGAAGACGGTTTGGAAAAGCTCGACGAGCGAACCCAAGTTGCCGTCGTCCGGCTTGACGCGAAAGACTGCCGCGCCGCCGTTGCCGTAGAGGGGCTTCAAAATGATGTCCTTGTATTGCGCGCGGAACGCCTGAACGTCAGTGAGGGAACGCGTGACGAGCGTCGGCGGCATCAGGTCAAGAAAATCCAGGACAAACAGTTTCTCGGGCGCATTGCGGACGTGCGCTGGATCGTTGACCACGAGTGTTTTCGGATGGATGCGCTCAAGCAGGTGCGTCGTGGTGATGTATGCCATGTCGAACGGCGGGTCCTGGCGCAGCAGGACGACGTCGCGCTCGCTTAGATCGACGACGCGCGGATCAGACGTTGCGTAGTGCGCGCCGTGCCGGTCTTCGACCTTCAGAGTTTGTCCGCGCGCCAATAATTCCCCCTGACGCAACGACAGATCGGGCGGCGTGTAATAGAAAATGTCATGCCCGCGTTTCTGCGCTTCGAGCAGAATGGCGAACGTCGAATCGCCGTTGATGTCGATACGATCGATGGGGTCCATCTGGACGGCGATACGGAGCGGCATTTCAGGCTTTCGAGGCGTGTTGTGACTGCTCGTCGTTTAAACGATTTGGACGACGCGCGGAATGACGCGAAGGCCGCGCGGTCATAAGCCTCCGCCGTTATGGCAAACATGCCGCAGAATGCCGATTTCGCCGCACCGATCAGAGGAAATTGTAGGGATCGAGATCGACGGTGATGCGGACATCCGACTTCAATTTTGGAATCGTTCCAGCCCACGCGCGGAGATAGCTCTGCAGATCGATGTCGCGCGGGGCTTTGACAAGAAGGCGCCAGCGATGACGCCCGCGAACGACCGCGATCGGTGCCTCGGATGGTCCGAGGACAGAGATGGCTTCGCTCCCTGGTGCGCGGCGCGCGATGTCACGGGCGACTGCTTCGGTGAGGGCTTTGTCGCGTGACGACACGATGATTGCAGCGAGCCGTCCATACGGCGGTAGCAGCCCGGCCTGCCGGGTGCGCACCTCATAATTCAGAAACGCATCGCGGTCGCCGGCGACGATGGCCTTCATCACCGGGTGCTCCGGCGAATACGTCTGCACGAAGCCGCGGCCGACAAAACTTGTACGCCCTGCGCGGCCCGTCACCTGATGCAGGAGTTGGAATGTCCGCTCGGCGGCGCGCGGGTCGGCGCCGTGCGCCAAGCCAAGGTCGCCGTCAACGACGCCGACCATCGCGAGGCCCGGAAAGTTATGGCCCTTGGCGACGATTTGCGTCCCGATGATGATATCGAATTCGCGCGCTTCGATGCTGCGGATGATCTCGCGCATCTCGGTCAAACCGGGAATCAAGTCGGATGAGAGCAGGGCAACGCGGGCGTCCGGAAATCGCTCCCTGACTTCCTCCTGCACACGTTCGACGCCCGGGCCGCAGGCGACGAGGGAACCTGGGCTCGCGCACTTCGGACATTTCTCGGGGAGCGCGAGCTGGAAGCCGCAATGGTGGCAGGTGAGCTTCTTCTTGAAACGATGCTCGACGAGCCAGGCCGTGCACTGCGGACATTCGAGGCGGTGACCGCAAGAGCGGCACAACGTCAACGGAGCGTAACCGCGCCTGTTCAAGAACAACAGCGTTTGCTGATCTTTTTCGAGCGTTTCAGTGATGCCCTGTACGAGGCGCTGCGACAGCCACTTGCCGGGCTCGAGCTTTTCCGAGCGCAAGTCGATCGCCGCGACATCGGGCATTTCGACGCCGGAAAAACGTCCGGGCAGCACGGCGTGGCGATAACGTCCGGTCAGCGCATTGACGTGGCTTTCAATCGAGGGCGTCGCGGAGGCGAGCACAACGGGAAACTTGCCGAGATTGCCGCGCACGACGGCCATGTCGCGACCCTGATAATGCACGCGGTCATCCTGCTTGAATCCCTGGTCGTGCTCCTCGTCGACCACGATCAAGCCGAGTTCGCAGAACGGCAGGAAAAGCGCGGATCTCGCGCCGACGATGCATCGGACATCGCCGCGGGCAATGCCTTTCCAGATGCGGCCGCGCTCGGTGGAGCTGAGTGCCGAATGCCATTCGACGGGCTGCGTTCCGAAACGCCGCTCGAAGCGATCGAGAAATTGGCTCGTCAGCGCGATTTCGGGAAGCAGGATGAGGACCTGTTTCCGGGCTTCGAGCGCACGGGCGACGGCTTCGAAATAAACTTCCGTCTTGCCCGATCCCGTCACGCCGTCGAGGAGGGTCACGGAGAAGTTCTCGGCGTCGACTGCGCTTACAAGCAATTCGACCGCGCGCGCCTGGTCGGCAGTAAAGCTTGCGATCGCATGACGCGGATCCGGACGCGGAAAAATCCGCTCAGGGATTGCGACCTCGACAAGCGCACCGGCAGCGGCGAGGCCATCGATCACGCCCGTCGAACAGGCGGCGAGATGGGCCAAATCCGATTTGGAACGGACGAGGCCGTCGGCGGCGATCTCGAGGACGCGGGTGCGCGCTTGCGTCATTTTCGGCGGGAGCGTCGCGCCCTCGACGATGGCGACACCGAAGCGGTGCTTCGGCGGCTCGAAGGCGGCATCCGCGCTCATCATCATGCGGACGACCATGCCCAACGGCGCTAACGTGTAGCGCGCCACCCATTCCGCGAACCGCATGGCACTCTCGGGAAGCGACGGTGCGTCAATGCGGCTCGTCAGCGCCTTCATTTTCTTCGGATCGACCGGCTTTCCGTCTCCGCGAGGGCCGTCCCAGACGATGCCGATGCGGGTTTGCGGCCCGAACGGCACGAGCACAAACGAACCCGGTGTTGCCTCGATTCCATCAGGCACGAGATAGTCGTACGTCTGGTCGAGCGCCACCGGCATCAGCACGGGGACGCTGCGGACGCAGGGCTCGGCGCCATTATCCAGGATTTCAAGCAGGCTATCCAAAGAGGCGTTCAACGGACTAGAAGCTTCCTCCGAGAATCGGTCGTGTTAGGTTTGCCCGGGAGTTGCGGCGCACCCAAGGCAGATTCGCAAGACTTAAGGGACGTGATGAGGAGAAAGAAATGAAATTCTTCGTCGATACCGCCGACGTGGCCGAGATCAAGGAGTTGGCGGCGACGGGCCTGCTGGACGGCGTCACGACGAACCCGACCCTCGTCGCCAAGGCGGGCCGCGATTTCAAGGAGATCATCAAGGAGATCTGTGCCGTCGTGCCCGGTCCGGTTTCCGCCGAGGTCGCGGCAACGGACTACGCCAGCATGATCCAGGAAGCCGAAGTCCTCCGGAAGATTGCCAAGAACGTGACGATCAAGGTGCCTCTTACATTCGACGGTCTCAAAGCCTGCAAGGCGCTGACCGGCGAGGGAACGATGGTCAACGTCACGCTGTGCTTTTCTGCGAACCAGGCGCTGCTCGCGGCGAAAGCGGGCGCGACGTTCGTCTCGCCATTTATCGGCCGTCTTGATGATATTGGATCGAATGGCATGGACGTCATTCGCGAGATCCGCGCGATCTACGACAACTATCCGGATCTTTCGACGGACATTCTTGCGGCGTCGATCCGGACCGTCAATCACGTCAAGGAAGCAGCGATGATCGGCGCCGACGTCGCAACCATTCCCCCAAGCATTCTGAAGGCGCTGGTGAAGCATCCGCTGACGGACGCCGGGCTCGCGGCTTTCGTCAACGATTGGAAGAAGACCGGGCAAAAGATCGCCTGAAGCAGACGCGGCAACGTGCGAACAAAGACACCATCTCAAGATCTGATCGCGCGTTTCGCTCAAATCGTCGGCGAAGCGAACGCGCTGACGCGACCCGAAGATCAGGCCGGATATCTTCGCGAATGGCGCGACCGATATACCGGCAAGACGCCCGTCGTCTTGCGCCCCGGATCGACCGATGAGGTTTCGCGCATTGTCGCGCTCGCTAATGCAGAAGACATCGCGATCGTACCTCAAGGCGGCAATACCGGTCTCGTCGGCGGACAGATTCCATCGGACGACGGAAATGAGATCGTCCTGTCGCTGGCGCGTCTCAAAGGCGTTCGCAACGTCGACGCTATCGGCGGCACGATGGTCGTCGAAGCCGGTCTGACACTGACGGAGGCTCAGAACGCCGCAAAAGCCGCGGGCCGTCTCTTTCCGTTGAGCCTTGCTTCCGAAGGGAGTGCACAGATCGGCGGCGTGCTTGCCACCAACGCAGGCGGTACCGCGGTCGTCGCTTATGGAAATGCGCGCAGCCTGACGCTTGGACTCGAGGCTGTTCTCGCGGATGGCCGCGTTTGGAACGGTTTGCGGCGACTCAAAAAAGACAACACCGGCTACGACCTCCGCGATCTTTTCATCGGGTCGGAAGGCACGCTCGGCGTCATCACGGCGGCGTGCCTCAAGCTCTTTCCGATACCTGCGGAACGCGAGACGGCGATCGTCGCATTCAAAACACCCGAGGCGGCGCTCAAGCTCTTCCGCCGCGCCGAGGCCGAAGCGGGTCAGTCGCTGACGGCCTTCGAATTCTGGGCGGATCGTGCGCAAGAGTTTGCGCTCACATATATGCCCCATCTGCGCGACCCGTTCACGGATCAATATCCATGGTACGCGCTGATCGAACTTTCGCACGGCGGCAGCGGGGCGCGGGCTGCCAACACCATCGAGCCACTGCTGACGTCGGCGCACGGGCAAGGGCTCATCCTCGATGCGGCCATCGCGCGTTCGCTGCGGCAGGCCGAAGATTTCTGGCGGCTGCGCGACGCGTTCTCCGAAGCGCAAAAAGGTGCGGGCGGCAGCATCAAGCACGACATTTCCGTGCCGATCGCGCGCATTCCGGACTTTCTTCACCGCGCGGCGGACGTCGTCGAGCGAATCGCGCCGGGAGCCCGTCCGGTACCGTTCGGCCACTTCGGCGACGGCAATCTGCATTACAATGTTTCCCAGCCCGAACGGGCGGACCGGACGAAGTTTCTCGCGTTGTGGGACCCAATGTCGGACGCGATTTTTGAACTCGTTACCGAGCTTGGAGGCTCGATCTCGGCGGAACACGGGATCGGACAAATGAAGCGTGATGTCCTCAAGCGCTATAAGTCCGCCGTCGAACTCGACGTGATGCGTGCGATCAAGAGCGCGCTCGATCCCAAGGGCATTTTGAATCCGGGCAAGGTGCTGTGAGTTGCCGTTAACGGCATATTAACCGAACCTCCGGAAGGGTCGGTTGCTTCTCATGGTGGGCCGTGGCGCAATCGCTCGACGATATCTTGGCGGGGGACGCCGAACTGCCGCTCGGCGGTGATCTCAGGCATGCCGTCGAGGCCTGGCTTTCGCACCTCGGTTCCGAACGCGGGCAAAGCGCCGCGACGCGCGAAGCCTACGCGCGTGATGCGCGGCAATTCCTATCGTTCCTCAAATCGCACCTCGGGCATCCGCCGTGCCTTCAGGATCTCGAACGGCTTGATGCGCGGACGATCCGCGCCTTTCTTGCGAGCCGCCGCAAAGCCGGCGTGACCTCGCGCTCGCTGGCGCGATCGCTGTCGGCGTTGCGCACGTTCTTCCGCTGGCTCGAACGCGAAGAGACACTCAAAAATCGCGCCGTTCTGCAGGTCGCGGCCCCGAAAATTCCGCATTCCATTCCAAAGCCGCTCACCGTCGAAGGCGCGGCTTCGCTTGTCGACCACGACAGCAGCGATGCAGCGGATTGGATCGTCGCCCGCGATACCGCCGTTCTGCTGCTGCTCTACGGCGCGGGCTTGCGCATCAGCGAAGCGTTGAGCTTGACGCCGGAGACCGCGCCTATCAATGGCCGCGACATCATGCGCATCAAGGGCAAGGGCGGCAAGGAACGTCTTGTGCCAGCACTTCCGATCGTCTCGGATGCAATTGCGGCCTACATGCGGCTTTGTCCGCATGCCCTTGCGGTGGGCGAGCCGCTTTTTCGTGGCGCGAGAGGCGGCCCGCTGTCGCCTCGCCTGATTCAGCTCGCGATGGAAAAACTGCGCTTTGAGCTTGGCTTACCGGACACCGCTACGCCGCACGCGCTGCGCCATTCTTTCGCGACACATTTACTTTCGGCAGGAGCGGATTTACGCCAAATTCAGGAGCTTTTAGGTCATGCGTCGCTCTCGACGACGCAAGTCTATACGGAAGTCAATCGAGACCGGCTGCTGGCGGTTTACGATCAAGCGCATCCAAGAGCGGCGCGCCGCTGAGATTTGTTCTGCTTACTATCACGAGTCCCCTCATGACGCTTTCAGCCATGCCGATCCTTATCCGTCGCTTCATCTGCGCGCTGACGTTCCTCCTGCTTCTGGCCCCGGCCGTCGCATCCGCGGCCGATGAGACGCCTGCCCGGTGCCAGGGGACAGACATGCTGACCGAAATGGCGAGCAAGGATCCGAACGCCTATGAGAAAGTGATGGCGGAGAGCCAGGCGCTGCCCAATACCGAAGCCATGCTCTGGAAGATCGAGAAGCCGGGCGTGCCAGTCTCTTATCTCTTCGGTACCATGCATCTCAGCGATCCGCGTATTGCAACCTTGTCACCTACGGTCAAAGACGCTATCGCGCATTCGACCTCCGTCGCCCTGGAAGTCGCCGACCTTTCCGACAAAGCGGTTGCCGCGGCGATGGCGAAGACAGCATCGCTGATCATCTACACCAACGGTGAATCGCTCAAAAGCGCGCTGACGGCGGATGAATACAAAGACGTTCAGCAAACCGTCGCGAAAGCCGGCATGCCCGGAGAGCTTGCAGCAACGATGAAGCCCTGGCTCGTCAGCATGCTGCTCGCGACATCCGACTGCGAACGCAAGCAGTTGGCGGCGGGCAAAACCGTGCTCGATCTGCAAGTGGCGGCTGAAGCGCAAAAGCACGGCATCGCAATCAAGGGGCTCGAGACGATCGAAGATCAGTTGAACGCCCTCGCATCTATTCCCGACGATCAGCAGATCGCCATGCTGAAAGTAGGTCTCAAGTTCATCGATCGCGCCGACGACATGACCGAGACGCTGGTGCAGATGTACACGAAGCGACAGATCGGGGCGGCAATGCCGTTCCAACTGGCACTTGCGGCCGAAAGCGGAATCTCGCCATCCGTTTTCGACGGGTTCAAAAAGTCGCTGCTGATCAATCGTAATGCCAAGATGCGCGATGCGGCTGTGCCGTTGCTCGACAAGGGCGATGCATTCATCGCGGTTGGCGCGCTGCATTTGCCGGGGCCGACCGGCCTCGTCGCGCTGCTCAGGCAATCGGGCTTTACCGTTACGCCGGTCGAGTGATGGGCGCATTCCTGCCCTTATCCTCTCTCGGATGAGGAGCAGGAGGTCCGGACTCCCTCGGGAAAAGATAAACTTTTTGCCTCGCGCGCTCTTTGAACGGGAACAAAGCGGAGCCGATATCGTTGGCTCGCTGCCAGCCCTGTTAGAGGAGACGCTGCCATGCGCCGGGAGATTCTTGCCCTCGGAATTTTCATGCTTACCGCGGGAGCCGCGCTTGCGGATACCGTTCCCCAGGCCACCCAGAACTTCATCGACAAGGCGGCCGTGGCCAATAGGTTCGAGATCGACACGAGCCAGCTCGAGTTGAAGTACGGCAAGAAGGCCGACGTGAAAACCTTCGCCCAGCAGATGATCGACGATCACACGAAGATCGGGCAGGATTTTAAGGCGACCCTTTCCGAGGCGAAGATAGAAGCGCCCAGCGACTCCTTGGACGTCGTGCACAGCGCAAAGTATGCGAAACTTCGCGTTTTCACGACCGAAAACGGGTTCGACGCGGCTTATACCGACCAACAGCTTCAGGCGCACAAAGAGGCGGTTGGTCTGTTCAAGGATTATTCCGCCAACGGTCCGGAAGGGCCGGTCAAAGCCTTCGCTCAAAAAACACTGCCTACGCTTGAGCATCATCTGGCCATGGTGAAAGATCTGGAGAGCAAGATCTCGAACTCGAGCGCAACCGGCGCGTCGTCGGGAACGTCGGGCGACATGAAGAACTGAGCCGGACCGCATCGAATAGATCGAATAGGCAGACTCATCGACGGCCCGCTCCTCGAAGCGGAGCCGCCGATGATGTATCATGAAGCGAAGGGGCAGATCGGCGACGCCTCGCGTTTTTTGATTTCCATTTCGGGATGCAGCCTTCGCCGATCCGCGACGTGCGACGGGGGTGGGCCCCCATTTCGAACCGTCGACACCGCCATCCGCCCGCGCATTCCGATATTTCGAACGGGCGTTGAACCACGGCGCTGCTCGTTGCGGCTACCGCGGCCGGCAGACGACCCCGGCTCCAGCTGATGGGCTCCGGCAGTCCGGCACGCTCCCGCCGCCCTCAGGATCCCAGCTCGAGCCTTGAGCCCTTCGCACGCGGCAGGATCGGGCGAGTATGAGAGATGCCGGAAGGACGGGGATAAGTTTTTTTAAGTCCGTGGTCTGCGCCCGCGGCCCTCGGGGTCCGCGCTGTCATATTTCCTTTATACAAGTGGTCAATTACGGCTCTCCGCTCCCCTCCTCACAGCCCAGCCTTTCAAATGATGTCCCCATGACGATTCCCGGTAACGTCACGAACACGGTCACTTTCTTCCAGGGCGCCTTCACCATCATACTGTCGCTCTCGCTCGGCGAAGCGCTGAAATCGTTCGCCAGCGACAACCAGGACCATCCGCTCTACTGGAATCGCGCGCCTGCTTTGGCCGCGTTTCTGCTCGTCTTCTTCCCGTTCTTTCAAAGCATGAACCAGTACTTCTACTCCACCTATCTCAACCCGGAGACGGCGTTGAAATTCTATCCGGCCTATCTCGTGTTCGACGGCGCCATGTTCACGTTGGAATCCGGCTGCTTTTTCACGATGTCTCGGTCGCTGGCGCCGCACCGCTGGCAGCGCTTCTATACGACTTTGCTGATCCTCATGTTCATCGACGTCGGCTGGGCTGCTGTCAGCTATTCTCGCGGCGTCCATGTGGGCGGGTGGCTCGTCATGGATTTCATTGTCGTCGCCGCTATTCTCGCGATGATGTGGTTCGAGCGCGCCAGGCCGGCGTCCGTTCGTCCGGGCTATATCGGACTTGCCCTCCTCACGATCACGACGGCGCTCGGCTATTGGCTCGAGAAGGATATGTATTTCCCGTGAATGATCACGCTCTTCGCCGAGGCGGACGCGAGGCCGAGGATGACGAACCTATGTGGCCGGTCTGCGCAATCCGGTTTGCACGGCGTTTTCGAGGGCCTGAAGGAACTGGGAGCGATCGCGTGGCGTGAAGGCTGCGTTGTAGCCGCGGCTCTCGCCGGTTTCGCGCAGATGGCGCTGCATATCCCGCATCGCGAGCGCCATGCCGATGTTGGTGTCGCTGAACGGCTTACCCGTCGGACCGATGCATTGCGCTCCTGCCTTCAGGGCCCGGGCAGCCAAAGGAATATCCGCCGTCACGACGATGTCTGAGGGCGTGGCATGCTCCGCGATCCAATCGTCGGCGGCGTCCGCGCCATCGCCGACGATGACGCGCTTGATGAGCGGACTTTCCTCGAGCCGCATCCAGCTGTTCGAGACCATGTGGACCGTGAGACCGTGCCGGGTCGCGACGCGGAGAATCTCGGACTTCACCGGACAAGCATCTGCGTCAACGTAGATTTCCATAGGGAGTGTCACCTTTCGTCATGCTCAGCGCGACGAGCGCAGCGAGGCGTGTCGGGGCTCCAGCGTAAAGCTTGCCGAAGGCGCAGCTCAATATTGCGAAGTAAGCCTCGCTGGATCCCCGGCCTTCGACACGGCATTGCCGTGCTCGGCCGAGGATGACGGCGATATAGTGTCGTCAAAAATGGATCGCGCGCTTGGCGACGGCGAGGGCGGCTTCTTTCATCGCTTCGGAGAACGTCGGGTGCGCGTGGCAGGTGCGCGCCAGATCTTCGGCCGAGCCTGAAAATTCCATCAGCACGGCGGCCTCGGCGATCAGTTCGCCCGCGACGGCGCCGATGATGTGGACGCCGAGCACACGATCGGTCGCGGCGTCCGCCAGGATTTTCACGAAGCCCGCGGTCTGATTGATCGCCTTGGCGCGGCCGTTGGCGGTGAACGGGAACTTTCCGACGTTGTAGGCGATGCCTGCGGCTTGCAATTCCTCTTCGGTCTTGCCGACGCTCGCGACCTCGGGGCTCGTATAGATGACGTTCGGAATGACGTCATAATTCACATGACCCGCCTGGCCTGCAAGGATCTCGGCGACGGCGACGCCTTCGTCTTCGGCTTTGTGGGCGAGCATCGGACCGGCAATGACGTCGCCGATGGCGAACACGCCGGTGACGTTGGTTTGATAGTGGCCGTCGACGAGCACGCGCTTTTTCGCATCGAGCGCGATACCGGCTTCAGCGAGGCCCAGGCCTTCGGTGTAGGGCACGCGGCCGACGGCGACGAGCACCGCGTCCGCTTCGACGCTTTCGGCGACACCGCCCGCAGCCGGTTCGACCTTGGCGACGACGCCGGTGTCGGATGTGTCGACACCCGAGACCTTGCTCGACAGGCGGAAGGCGATGCCCTGCTTTTCGAGAATGCGCTGGAACGAGCGGGCGACTTCAGCGTCCATGCCGGGCAGGATGCGGGGCAGAAATTCGATGACGAGGACTTCAGAGCCGAGGCGGCGCCAGACAGACCCAAGCTCCAGGCCGATGACGCCCGCGCCGACGACCAAGAGCTTTTTTGGCACCGTCTGGAATTCCAGTGCGCCCGTGGACGAGACGACGCGCTTCTCGTCGATCTCGATGCCGGGAAGCCGCGTGACGTCGGAACCCGTCGCGATGACGATCGATTTGGTTTCGAGCGTCTGCGTTTCGCCGCTCGAAGGCGTGACCGACACTTGGCCCGACTTCACAATGCGGCCGGTGCCGAAATAGTGGTCGATTTTGTTCTTCTTCAGAAGGTAAGCGACGCCATCAACGTTGCCTTTGACGCCTTCGCGCTTAAATGCCTGCATCTTGGCCAGGTCAAGTGTCGGATCGGTGCCGATGCCCATCGACGCGAATTCGTGCTTCGCCTCGTCATAGCAGTGCGAGGCGTGGAGCAGCGACTTCGACGGAATGCAGCCGATGTTAAGGCAGGTTCCGCCGAAGGTCGCACGCTTCTCGACGACGGCGACCTCCATACCGAGCTGGGCGGCGCGGATGGCGCAAACATATCCGCCCGGGCCCGTGCCGATGACGATCAGATCATATGCGGCCATTCCTCAGAGCTCCAGGATGAAGCGCTGCGGATCCTCGAGGCATTCCTTGACGCGGACCAGGAAGGTGACGGCCTCTTTGCCGTCCACGATGCGGTGATCGTAGGAGAGCGCGAGATACATCATCGGGCGGGCGACGATCTGGCCTTTCACGACGACGGGCCGTTCCTCGATGCGGTGCATGCCGAGAATGCCCGACTGCGGCGCGTTCAAAATCGGCGTCGACATCAGCGAGCCGTAAACGCCGCCGTTCGAGATCGTGAACGTGCCGCCCTGCATGTCTTCGATCGACAAGCGGCCGTCGCGGGCGCGCTTGCCGAACTCGTTGATCTGCTGCTCGATGCCCGCCAGGCTTAAGCGGTCCGCGTCGCGCACGACCGGGACGACGAGACCCTTGTCGGTGCCGACGGCGACGCCGATGTGATAGTAGTTCTTGTAGATCAGCTCATCGCCGTCGATCTCGGCGTTGACGGCCGGCACATCGCGCAGCGCCTGGATGCAGGCTTTCACGAAGAGGCCCATGAAACCGAGCTTCACGCCGTGGCGCTTTTCAAAGATATCCTTGTACTGCGCGCGGAGCGCCATGACGGCGCTCATATCGACGTCGTTGAAGGTCGTCAGCATCGCCGCGGTGTTCTGCGCGTCCTTGAGGCGGCGGGCGATGGTCTGGCGCAGCCTCGACATCTTCACCCGCTCTTCACGGGCTGCATCGTGGCCGGGCGACGGGAGGCGGGCCTCCTGGGGAACGGCTTTCAGAGCGGGCGCGGTCTGAATTGCGACGACGTTCGTTGCCGCTGCCGCGGCTGGCGCTTCCTGGACAGGCGGATTTGATGGTCGTGATGCCGACGCGACGGCGGCCAGGACGTCCTCTTTCAGGACCTGTCCGCGCCGGCCGGAGCCCTGGATTTCGGATGCTTCGAATCCGGCTTCCGTCAGCGCCTTCTGCGCGGCGGGAGGGGGCGGAGGAGGAACACTTGCCGTTGCGGGCTGGGCGGGCGCGGAAGTCGGCTGTGGGGGCGGCGGCGCTGCTTTCGCTGTACTTTTAGGCTGCGCGGCACCCCCTTCTTTCAAGGCTGCGAGAAGCGCGCCGACCTCGACCGTCGATCCGGTCTGGACCAGTATGTCGCCGAGGACGCCCGCAGCAGGCGCCGGCACCTCGACCGTGACCTTGTCTGTCTCAAGCTCGACCAGCGGCTCATCGGCATTGACCGCATCGCCTGCGTTCTTGAACCATTTGCCTACGGTCGCTTCCGTGACGCTTTCTCCCAGCGCGGGAACGCGGATCTCGATCGACATCCTCTGCCCTCATAGCTTTTTTGTTGCGATCGGCGACTCTCCTTCGTCGAGCCGGCCGCCGGTCGCGGGTTAATTTGTTGTTGCGATCGGCGACTCCGCTGCGCGGAGCCTGGTGCCGATCGCGAGCGTGTCAAAGTCCGAGCGCGTCGGCGACGAGCGCGGTCTGCTCCTTGATGTGCTGCGAAAGCAATCCGGTTGCGGTCGCCGCAGATGCCGGACGTCCAGCGTACCGCGGACGGCGGTGAATATAGCCGAGATGGTTCAAAACCCACTCGATATTTGCGTCCATGAAGTACCAGGCGCCCATATTCTTCGGCTCCTCCTGGCACCAGACGATCTCGGCGAACTTGAAGCGGCCAAGCTCGTTGATCAGCGCGCGGGCGGGGAAGGGATAAAGCTGCTCGACGCGCAGGATATAAATATCGTCCCGCGCCGCGGCATCGCGGGCGTCGAGAAGATCGTAGTAAACTTTGCCGGTGCAAATCACGACCCGCTTGATCTCGTCGTCGGGCTTCAGCGTGATCGTCGAGGAGCCGCGCTCCGCATCGTCCCAAAGCAGTCGATGGAAGCTGGTGTTCGGACCGAAATCCTCGATTTTGGAAACGACGCGCTTATGCCGAAGCAGCGATTTCGGCGTCATCAGAATGAGCGGCTTGCGGAAGTTGCGATGCAGCTGACGGCGCAGGATATGGAAATAGTTCGCGGGCGTCGAGCAGTTCGCGACCTGCCAGTTGTCTTCCGCCGAGAGCTGCAGATAGCGCTCGAGACGGGCTGAGGAATGCTCCGGGCCCTGGCCTTCATAGCCGTGTGGCAGCAGGCAGACGAGGCCGGACATGCGCAGCCATTTGCGCTCGCCGGACGACAGGAACTGATCGAAGATCACCTGGGCGCCGTTCGCGAAATCGCCGAACTGGGCTTCCCAGACCGTGAGGGCGTTGGGCTCGGAGAGCGAGTAGCCGTATTCGAAACCGAGGACCGCCTCTTCCGACAGCATCGAGTTGACGATCTCGAAGCGCGCCTGGTTCGGCGAAAGATGCTTCAGCGGCGAAAACCGGCGCTCGTTCTCCTGGTCGATGAAGACGGCGTGGCGCTGCGAGAAGGTTCCGCGCTCGCAGTCCTGGCCGGAGAGCCGGACGCGGAAACCTTCCATCAATAGTGAAGCGAAGGCCAGATGCTCGGCCATCGCCCAGTCGATGCCCTGACCGGTATCGATCATCTCGCGGCGGCGTTCGACCAGCTTGCCGACCGTCTTGTGGATGTGAAAGTCGTTCGGAACCGTCGTGACACGGTGACCGATGTCTTTCAGTTTTTCGATCGAGACGCCGGTGTTGCCGCGCCAGTCATCACTGTCGGGGCGAGTGATGCCCGACCAGCGGCCATCGAGCCAATCGGCCTTGTTTGGCTTGTATCCGTCTGAAAACGAGAATTCCTTGTCGAGGTTGGCGCGCACCTCGTCCTTCATCGCGCCGAACTCGGCGGCGGTGATCACGCCTTCGTCCATCAAGTTCTTCGAATAGAGATCGACGACGGTCGGATGCGATTTGATCCGCCGGTACATCGCGGGCTGGGTGAACATCGGCTCGTCCGACTCGTTGTGGCCGTGACGGCGATAGCAGAACATGTCGATGACGACGGGCTTCTGGAAGCGCTGGCGGAATTCCGTCGCGATCTTGGCAACGTGGACGACGGCCTCGGGGCTGTCGCCGTTGACGTGGAAAATCGGCGCTTCGATCATCAAGGCGACGTCGGAGCAATAGGGCGACGAGCGCGAGTGGTGCGGCGCCGTGGTGAAGCCGATCTGATTGTTGATGATGAAGTGGATCGAGCCGCCGGTACGATGGCCGCGAAGACCCGACAAGCCAAAGCACTCGGCAACGACGCCCTGGCCCGCGAACGCCGCGTCGCCGTGAATCAAGAGCGGCATGACGGCGGTGCGATCGTTGCTCGGGCAGTTATGCTGATCCTGCTTCGCGCGGACCTTGCCGAGGACCACAGGATCGACGATTTCGAGATGCGAGGGGTTCGCCGTCAGCGACAGGTGTACGGTGTTGCCGTCGAACATGCGATCTGACGAAGCGCCGAGGTGATACTTCACGTCGCCCGAGCCTTCGACATCATCCGGCTTGAACGAACCGCCCTTGAACTCCTTGAAGATGGCGCGGAGCGGCTTCGACATGACGTTCGCAAGAACGTTCAGACGGCCGCGGTGGGCCATACCCATCGCGATTTCCTGCACGCCCAAATGGCCGCCGCGCTTGATGATCTGCTCGAGAGCCGGAATGATCGATTCCGCGCCGTCGAGGCCGAAGCGCTTGGTGCCGGTATATTTCAGATCGCAAAACTTCTCGAACGTTTCCGTCTCGATCAGTTTTTTCAGGATCGCCCTCTGGCCTTCCGGCGTGAAGCGGATGTCTTTCTCAGGGCCTTCGATGCGTTCCTGAATCCAGCCTTTCTGCGTTGGATCGGTGATATGGGTGAACTGAACACCGATCTTGCGGCAGTAGGTCCGGCGCAGAATGCCGAGGATCTGGCGCATCGTCGCCGTTTCAAGACCCATGACCCGATCGATGAAGATCGGGCGATCGAGGTCGCCTTCGGTGAACCCGTAGGTTTCCGGCATCAGCTCGCGATGGACACGGCGGTCAGCAAGGCCCAACGGATCGAGATCGGCGGCCAGATGTCCGATGACGCGATAGGCGCGGATCAACATCAGCGCGCGGATCGAATCCTGCGTTGCGCGAAGAGACGCAGCGGGCGTCAATTCGAACCCTGAGATCTGGGCGCGGCGTTCGATCTTGTCCCGAATAGTGCGATCGGCTTCGCCGTAGTCGCCGGTCAGGGCGCCGACGAGATCCCGATCGGTGCCGTTCTCGTTGAGGAGGGCGGAGAGCGGCGGAGCCCATGCCGGCCCTCCCGAATAAGCGATGGCAGATGACGGCGGCTCCTTGATGCTTTCGAAAAAGCGGCGCCACTCGTCGCTGACGGCGCCGGGATTGCGCTCATACTCAGCCTGCATGTCTTCAATGTAGGGGGCGTTGGCGGCACTCAGGAAGGAGGTGCGCAAAAACGCTTCATTCTGGCCGTTTCGTGCCATGACGTTCGTCCTTAGCTCATTCTCCGCGAGCGTCGCCTGACGCTCGGGCTGACGCGGACATCGACCGGATGGAAGTTGCCGCCGGTCTTACGGCTCCAGTTTAGTCGGCGCTTCTTAAGCCTTTAAGACTTCGACAAGAGTACGACCGAGTGCGGCCGGGCTTGGCGCAATCGCAATACCGGCGGCTTTCATCGCCGCAAGCTTGTCTTCCGCCTTGCCCTTGCCGCCGGAAATGATCGCGCCCGCATGGCCCATCCGCCGGCCCGGCGGCGCCGTCACGCCGGCTATGAAGCCTGCCATCGGCTTTTTGCGGCCCTTCTTTGCCTCGCGCATCAGGAAGTCAGCCGCATCCTCCTCGGCGGAGCCGCCGATCTCGCCGATCATGATGATCGACTTCGTTTCGTCATCGGAGAGGAACATGTCGAGGACGTCGATGAATTCCGTGCCCTTGACGGGATCGCCGCCAATGCCGACGGCCGTCGTCTGTCCGAGCCCGACGTCCGTCGTCTGTTTCACGGCCTCATATGTGAGTGTTCCCGAGCGGGATACAATGCCGACAGAGCCGGACTTGAAAATGTTTCCCGGCATGATGCCGATCTTGCATTGTCCGGGCGTCAGAATGCCCGGACAATTCGGGCCGACGAGACGCGATTTCGAGCCGTCGAGGGCGCGTTTCACGCGGACCATGTCCATGACCGGAATGCCCTCGGTGATGCAGACGATCAGGGGAACTTCGGCATCAACCGCTTCGAGAATGGCATCGGCCGCGAAAGGTGGCGGAACGTAGATCGACGTGGCCGTGGCGCCTGTCTTGGCGACGGCTTCAGCAACGGTGTCGAAGAGCGGGATGTCGGCAAGCTCGGCGTCCGGATGCTTCGAGCCGCCCTTGCCCGGTGTCACGCCGCCAACGACCTTCGTGCCGTAGGCGCGCGCCTGCTTGGTGTGGAATGTCCCCTGGCTGCCGGTAATACCCTGGCAAATGACCTTCGAATTGCTGTCGACCAGAATAGACATTCCATCCCCGCGTATGAACGGCTTTGAGGTTAAATCTCGCGCATTTTTTGCGCTGCAGCAAGCAGAACTGATGGAGGAGAAGCTTGAAAGCTCCAGCCTTCTGCGCCGTCAGGCGGCCATCTTGAGTTGATCGGTGATTTTCTTCGCGGCGTCGGCCAGATCGTCGGCCGGGATGATCTTGAGCCCCGAGTCCTTCAGAATCTTTTTGCCAAGCTCGACGTTCGTCCCCTCGAGCCGGACGACGAGCGGGACTTTGATGTCCATTTCGCGCGCGGCGGCGACGACGCCCTCGGCGATGATATCGCATCGCATGATGCCCCCGAAGATGTTGACCAGGATGCCTTTGACCGCCGGATCTTCCAAAATGATCTTGAACGCAGCCTGAACTTTTTCCTTCGAAGCGCCTCCGCCGACATCCAGGAAGTTCGCAGGCTCGGCGCCATAGAGCTTGATGATGTCCATTGTCGCCATGGCGAGGCCGGCGCCGTTCACGAGGCAGCCGATATTGCCGTCGAGCTTCACAAAGGCGAGATCGTATTTCGAGGCTTCGATCTCGGTCGGGTCTTCTTCGCCGAGATCGCGCATCGCGACGATATCAGGATGGCGATAAAGGGCATTTGAATCGAAGTTCATCTTGCCGTCGAGGCAGATGAGCTTGCCGTCCTTAGTGACGACGAGGGGATTGATCTCAAGGAGGCTCATGTCCTTCTCGACGACCATGCGATAGAGGTTCTCAACAAGTTTTCCACAGGCTTTCACCTGATCGCCCTTGAGACCCAGCGCGAATGCGACCTTGCGGCCGTGGAAGGGCTGATAGCCGGTCGCCGGATCGATCGTCAGCGTGTGGATCTTTTCGGGCGTCTCGTGGGCGACGTCCTCGATGTTCATGCCGCCAGCCTGGCTGACGATGAACGCGACGCGCGAGGATGCGCGGTCGACGAGGGCGGAAAGATAAAGCTCACGATCGATGGCGGAGCCATTCTCGATATAGAGGCGGTTGACGGTGCGGCCCGATGGCCCGGTCTGCACGGTGACGAGCGTCGCGCCGAGCATTTCCTTCGCGAACGTCTCGACTTCATCGAGTGATTTTGCGAGGCGGACGCCGCCTTTGTCTCCGGCGGAGGCTTCTTTGAATTTGCCTTTGCCGCGGCCGCCCGCATGAATTTGGGCTTTGACGACCCAAACGGGACCCGGAAGTTTTTTCGCGGCAGCGACGGCTTCTTCCACCGAGAAGGCGGGAAAACCGTTCGGCGTTGGAACACCGAACTGACGATAAAGCTCTTTGGCCTGATACTCGTGGATGTTCATAATCCTGTCCCGTTCAACAAAAGTCCGTCATCTCTTGCACTGGCGCACGGCGCGCCGCTTTTACGCCCACTTTTCCAGCGGTAAAGGTGCCTCTCGCGGGCAAATGTCGACGCGCGATCGGGCCGCCTCTTGTGTCGACACTGGCGCCGCCGTAAATCGGATTTCAACACGGGTTCAGTCAATAACGGGGAACGTCTATGACCTTTGCCTGCATCAACATCGACGGCCTCAAGGCCGCTCGGACCGGCCGCGATCCCTTCAACTATCTCGTCGGCGAGAACTTCATTCAAACGCCGGCGGTCGAGCCTTTGAAAAAAGACTTTCCGGATCTCAAGGAGCCAGGGTTCCTGACGGAGACCGACATCGGCGCCGGCATTCACGGCGCTTTCCAAAAGTTGCTTGAGGACTTGAAGAGCCCGGAGGTTTCGAAGATCGTTTCTGAGAAGCTCGACATCGATCTCGTCGGCAAGCCGAAGATGATCACGATCCGCAAGCTCTCGGCTGCGAAGGACGGGCGCATCCACACGGACGGTGAAGCGAAGATCGCGACGATGCTGACCTACTTGAACGACAAGTGGGATGGCACGGGCGCCGGTTGCCTGCGCGTTCTGAAGAACGACCACGACTTCGAGGATTACGTCGAACAGGTCAGCCCGCTGACCGGGACCGTCTTCGCATTCCGCCGCTCCGACTGGTCGTGGCACGGTCATACGCCGTTCGTCGGCGAACGGCGCGTGGTGCAGATGACGTGGCTCAGAAGCGAAGCGGACGTGGCGCGGAAGGAAAAGCGCGGCGCGCTCTCGCACAACCTCAAAAAGATGTTCAAGTTCGGCTGAGGCCGGCGAACACGACAGTTCCGAGGGGTGGCGTGACGGCACGGTTGCGCCGCTCCTTTTTATTTTGCGAGCGCGGGACTGAGTTTCTTGCAAGCTTCGATCAGTCCCTGCACCGAGGCGACGGACTTCGCGAACATGGCCTTCTCGGACTCGTCCATCTCGAGTTCGACGACCTTTTCGACGCCGCCCGCACCAATGATGACCGGAACGCCGACGTAGGTGTCCTTCAGGCCATACTCACCCTTGAGGTGGGCGGCGCAGGGCAACATCCGCTTTTTATCCTTGAGATAGCTTTCCGCCATCGCAATCGCAGAGGCCGCGGGCGCATAGAAGGCCGAGCCGGTGCCGAGCAGCGCCACGATCTCGCCGCCGCCGCCGCGCGTGCGTTTGATCATCGCGTCGAGGTCTTCCTGACTGAACATGCCGATTTTCACACAATCCGGCAGCGGCACACCGCCGATCGTCGAATAGCGGACCATCGGCACCATGTCGTCGCCGTGGCCGCCAAGGGTCATGGCGCGAACATCCTCGATCGAGACACCGGCAGCTTGCGCGAGGAAGCATGAAAAGCGGGCGCTATCGAGCACGCCCGCCATGCCGACAACTTTGTTCGACGGCAGGCCCGTGAACTTCTGAAGCGCCCACACCATCGCGTCGAGCGGGTTGGTGATACAGACGACGAAAGCGTTCGGCGCGTGCGTTTTGATGGCCGCGCCGACCTGCTCCATCACCTTCAAATTGATGTCGAGAAGATCGTCGCGGCTCATGCCTGGCTTGCGCGGGACACCCGCCGTAACGATGCAAACGTCGGCTCCCGAAATCGCTTCATAGCCGTCCGTGCCGGCGCCAGAGAGCCTGGCGTTGTAGCCTTCGACGGAAGCCGCTTGCGCGAGATCGAGCGCCTTCCCCTTTGCGACACCCGCAAGCATGTCTGTCATGACGATATCGCCGAGTTCCTTCAGTCCGGCGAGGAGGGCAAGCGTGCCACCGATCTGTCCCGATCCGATCAGTGCGATTTTGGTGCGCGCCATGCTTGCTTCCCCCAGGGATCAATTAACATTGAACGTCTATGAATTCGCCGATGACGAAATGCTACGCCGTTGCTGCCTAATCAAAATCCTTGAGCCGTCAAGCGCAAGCCGCAACTTTCATCCGAAAGTCTCATCGCATGCGAAGATTTCGGGCGCCAGGGCGGGATTCGATCACATCGATGCAACGGAAGCGGCCGCTAATGGCGGCTTCGGCCGCCTGAATGGCCGGCCAGATAGGCCTCCGATCGCATCTCCGTCAGCCGGGAGGCCGTCCGCTCGAAAAGATCAGCCCCGTCTCCCTTGGGATAGAGCGCCGACGGCTCGGCGGCAGCGGAGGCGATCAGACAGACGCGATTATCATAAAGCGCATCGATGAGCGTGATGAAGCGGCGGGCAACGTCGCGGCGTTCTGGCGTCAGCCGTGGAATATCGTCGATCAGAACAGTGTGAAATGCGTGGGCGATGTGAAGGTAGTCGTTGGCGCCGAGCGGCACGTCGCAGAGATCCTTGAAATTGAAGCGCGCGACGCCCATCGACGCGAGCGGCACCGAAACCTTGCGGCCGAGGACTTCGATCGTCTGCGGCTTTCCCGGGTGATGGCCCGTCAAGCGCTCCCAATGGCGATCGAGCGCGGCCTTCGCAGAGGCATCTGCAGGCGAGAAATAAAGCGGCAGGCCTGAGAGCTTATCGAGCCTGAAATCCTTCTGCGCGCCAAGCTCGATCACCTCGAGATGCCGCTCGAGAAGCACGATGAAAGGAAGGAAAAGCTGGCGATTGAGGCCGTTCCTATAAAGATCGGATGGCTTCGCATTCGATGTCGTCACGACGACTGTCCCGGCTGCGAAAAGTGCCTCGAAGAGACGCCCAAGGATCATTGCGTCGGCGATGTCGGTGACGTGCATCTCGTCGAAGCAGAGAAGGCGCGCTTCATTTGCGATCTGCTTGCCGACATGGGGGATAGGGTCGCCGGGAACGGCGGTTCTGGCTTTGGCGATGCGCTCGTGAACGTCGGCCATGAACTCGTGGAAATGCGCACGCCGCTTCGGTTTGAAGGAGGTCTCTTCAAAGAAGAGATCCATCAGCATCGTCTTGCCGCGACCGACGGCGCCCCAAATGTACATGCCCTTTGGAGGGACAGGAGGCTTGCCGAAGAATTTTGAGAGACTGCCATTCGACGGCCGATAGGCGGCGAGCTGCGCTTCCAAGACATCGAAGCGCGTTGCCAAAGCAGCCTGGGCAGCGTCGGGTTCGAGTTCGTTCTGCGCGAGCCGTTGGCGATAGCCGTCGGAAATCGTCCCCATCATGCCCTCAAGTCACTTCCCCTTCTCGGTAATCGGGCAAACGCCTGCGGCGCAACCAGTGATGCCCGCGGCGAATCGCGGTGGCCTCGAGCATTCTCGACGTTTTTGCGGGGCGACGGGGCCCCGCGGCTCGACGGATCATTTCCCGTCGCGCAAAAATGCATTGCTGCTTTGCAGCATTTCACCTCGCGCCGCACAAATTCCTCGCCATTTTCAGTTTCTAATCCAACCGGTTGGCGACTGGCGGCGCGGCCCCACTTGAGGAGAGTTCACCATGTTGAAAGAGGGCCAGGAGGGGACCACGGAGCAGCTTGGGTTCATTCGCCGCCTGCTTGCGAGCGAGGCCTATCTGTTGCGCGAACATTTACATCGGCTCGACGGCGATGCGCGTCACCGCCGCTTCGGCCACGATGTTTCCGATGACTTCATCAGCCGCTATGCGTCGCATGCGGGCGATTTCGGCAACGTCACCTTCGGATATTTCGTCGACGGCGTTGTGCGCGCGGTGGCGGAGCTGCGCCCCGACATCCTGATGTACAAAGATGGAGCGGAGGTTGCGTTTTCCGTCGAAAGACCTTTCGTCAATCGCGGCATCGCCACGCAACTGATGGGACGCATCATCCAGACTGCGCGCAATCGCGGACTGCGGCATCTCATTCTCGTTTGCCTGCCCGACAATGCAAAGATGCAAGCGATCGCTCGTCATTATGGCGCCGAGCTTAAAGTGTCGGATGGATCGATCATCGCCGACATCGTTCCGAAAGAGCCAGACTATCAATCGTGGTTCTCGGAAATTCTCGATGAGCGCATGACGTATCTTCAGTCCGCGCTCGATTTCCAGAAACGCGTGCGCAGAACCGCGCAAATCTAATCGTGCGAAATTCGCGAATATCGCATTTGCCGTTCAAGAATTGCGACGCAATGGATGCAATCGCGCTGCGATAGTTCGCGAGTCCGAGTCCAGCCCTGACCGCCAAAAGTGGAAAAATAAGAAAAATTGCGACATTAAAGTCACAGGAAGCCGTTAATAATCTCCTTTTTGCGCGTGATTTCAAACTTCTTCGTCTACAAGCTTCTCGAATTTGCTCATGTTTGCAGTGTTCGAGCTGATTCGAACTCCTAGAGGGAGATTAAAACTATGGCTAAGGCAGTTAAGAAGGCGGCGAAGAAGACAGCAGCGCGCAAGAAGCCGGTTGCTAAGAAGGCCGCGAAGAAGACCGTAAAGAAGGCCGTCAAGAAAAAGCGGGCCGCCTAAGTTCATTCGCGTCTCGGAGCCTCGGACTGGGCATTCAGGCTTCGAACGCAAATGCAAATGGCGATTGGGCGCGAGATGCGCCCCTTCCTTTCCGAAATGGCCGGGAGACAGCGATAAGCGTCACCGGCCATATTTCTTTTTTTGGTTTTATTTCACTGCCGATGGCGGCGATTTCGTGCCGCTATTTCGATTTGTTCAATTCCCGTTTCTCGTGAAAACCCGGACAGGCCGCTTTGTCGGCCTGTCCGGTTTTCGAGGCATTAGCCCATACGGAAGACCGCCCCGGCGACCGACCTCGCCCGTTCGCGAACGGCATTGCCGTCGTTTCCGGACTTGACGATCCACATACCGTTGGCGGCACGACCCGTGATCATCCCGACATGATGCGGCCAGACCACCACGGCACCAACCTGCGGGCCACTCGGGCGTCCGTAATGGCGCCAGTTGGCGGCGAGATTGTATTCCGGACCGCCGCCGAGCTGCGTGCGCATCCACCATCCGCACCACGCGCGCGGCCGACCTCCGGCCGAAGCATACCGACGGCCGCTATACGCGCGGCGCTGAGCATACTGACGATGGACGCGGCCGCTATATGCATATCCCCGATGGGCATAGCTGCGACGCACGCCCGAGCGATAGGCATAGCGGGATGCTGATTTGCGGTATGAGTACTGACGGTGGGCATACCGGCGCTGTGCATAGGCGCGGCCCGAATAGTGCCGCTTGCCGGTCCAGTGCGCGTGCGTGCGTTCGTACCGGTCTCCTTTGTGACCCTGATACTGACGCGCCTCTGCGGATGTCGTTCCGGCCACCCCGGCCAGAAGCACTCCCACTGCGATTAAACCCAATCGCATGTTTCCACTCCTTCACTTGTCTTCACAAACGGCGCGCATCCACCGTCGTAATGGGGCGAAAACAAGAGAGGATTGGACGCGCGACATATCGTCAGAGTGCTGCACAACTCGCGCGCGTAAATCGATTTACGCCTGTTTATTAAAAAGTTAGCTCAAATCGTTGTTACATTAATTTAACGATGCTCTACCATTGAGCGAAAAAATTGTGAAGTTTGCGTACGGAACACTGCGAGATGTGATCGCATTTTTTCTCGCCAAATCGATCCTATCTCTCCTTCGGCTGCGGCGACGGTTCGCAGCTTGACGCCACAAAATTGCACATTCGGAAAAGGGGACTTCCATGGAATATCGACGGCTCGGCGCGTCGGGTCTCAGCGTGCCGCTCCTGAGCTTTGGAGCGGGGACGTTCGGAGGCACCGGCGAATTTTTCAAGGCGTGGGGCTCTTCGGACGTCAAAGACGCGCGCCGCTTGATTGATATCTGTCTCGATGCCGGTGTCTCGCTTTTCGATACTGCCGACGTCTACTCGAAGGGTAATTCCGAACTCATCCTCGGCGAAGCGCTGAAGGGACGTCGGGACAAGGTTCTCATTTCCACGAAAGCGACCTTCCGTTTTGGCGATGATGCGAACGATGTCGGCTCGTCACGGTTCCATCTCTTGAAGACCTGCGAACAGCAACTCAGGCGCTTGCAAACCGACCACATCGATATTTTCCAACTGCACGGCTTCGACGCGATGACGCCGCCGGAAGAAGTTCTGTCGACGCTCGATCAACTCGTTCGCGCGGGCAAAATCCGTTACGTCGGCGTGTCGAATTTCTCCGGCTGGCATCTGATGAAATCGCTCGCCGTCGCGGACCGCTACGGCTATCCGCGCTATGTCGCGAATCAGACCTACTATTCGCTCATCGGACGCGATTACGAATGGGAGCTGATGCCGCTCGGATTGGACCAGGGGCTTGGTGCCCTCGTCTGGAGCCCCCTCGGCTGGGGCCGTCTTACCGGCAAGATTCGTCGGGGTCAGCCGCTCCCCGAGGTCAGCCGCCTTCACACGACCGCCGACAAAGGGCCGCCCGTTCCGGACGATTATCTTTACACTGTCGTCGACGCGCTCGATGAGGTCGCGAGAGAAACCGGCAAGACAATCCCGCAGATCGCGCTCAACTGGCTGTTTCACCGGCCGACGGTTTCAAGCGTCATCATCGGCGCGCGCAATGAGACGCAATTGAAGGATAATCTGGGCGCCGTCGGATGGCGGCTGACGCCGGAGCAAATCGCCAGGCTCGATGCGGCCAGCGAGCGGCCGAAAGCCTATCCCTATTGGCATCAGTCGGACTTCGCCGAACGCAATCCGCCGCCGGTCTAGGGGATGAAGGCTCGGCGTTTCCGCGAGCTTGGCCAAAGGCCAAGCTCGTCACAGCGTTGTCACACGCCTCGCGTGTTTATCGAACGGATAGATCAAGACGGGCCATGAGGAAGAGGTGATCGGGCGATGACGGACGAGCAGGACAAGAGCGACGCCGCACGCGCGCGGATCGAAGCCGAAATCGCCGACAGCTTCGATGAAGAACTCGAAATGGAGATGGACGACAGCCGTCTCGAACGCCTGCTCGATGAAAAGGATCGCGACAGGGAGGCAGGGCTTCTCGACCGGCAGTTCTATTTCAAGGAACTCTTCCGTTTGCAGCACGAGCTCATCAAGCTGCAGGACTGGGTGGTCAACACGAAAGCGAAAGTCGTCGTCGTGTTCGAAGGGCGCGACGCTGCCGGAAAGGGCGGCGTCATCAAGCGGATCACGCAACGCCTCAATCCGCGCGTCGTGCGGGTCGTCGCTTTGACTGCCCCGAGCGACCGCGAACGCTCACAGTGGTATTTCCAGCGCTATGTTCCGCATTTTCCGGCCGGCGGCGAGATCGTGCTGTTCGACCGCTCCTGGTACAATCGCGCCGGCGTCGAGCGCGTGATGGGCTTCTGCACCGAGGACGACGTCGAAGACTTTTTCCAGACCGTGCCCGAATTCGAGAAAATGATCGTGCGGTCGGGCGTCAAGCTCATCAAGTATTGGTTCTCCATTTCCGACGACGAGCAGCACTTTCGATTCCAGATGCGCATCCACGATCCGATCAAGCAGTGGAAGCTGTCGCCGATGGATCTCGAATCCCGCCGCCGATGGGAGGACTATACAAAAGCCAAGGAAGCGATGCTGGAGCGCACGCACATTCCGGAAGCGCCGTGGTGGGTGGTCCATGCCGATGACAAGAAGCGGGCGCGCCTCAATTGCATCCATCATCTCTTGAGCCAGCTTCCGTATAGCGAGGTGCCGCGGCCGCCAGTCGTGCTGCCCCAGCGCGTGCATCATCCGGATTATCACCGCGTGCCGGTGCCCGACGAGATGTATGTGCCGGCGATTTATTAGATCAGCGTCGACGCGGAACTTTTTTCCAGGCTAGGCGTCAATGCCGCGCCGGCGCTGATTGGTGCCGGGTCTGCTTGGGAGCCCGTCATGCTATTGCGTTCGATTTTCCTTATTGCAGGCATTTCTTGCGTTTTCACGCTGTGGGCCATCGCGGTTTCGGCTGACGACGCAAAGCGGGCCGGGCTCGGTGCCAATCAAGAGCCGTCAGTGCTGCAAAGCGGATATTAGGCGCCGCATCAGCGGATGCGGCGCGGGTTCATATAGAGGTCGGCTTCCTGGCGCTGGATATCGGGCTTCAGGCGGCCATCATGGATGTCACGTGCGATGCTTTTGACGTGATGCCGCGTCTGCCGATTGAACGAAATCATGCCCGTGAAGAGCTTCATAACCTGCAAGAGCCGCGGCTCGACGTGATCGCCGCGCACTTTGCAACGCCAGCGGCCGCCGATCGTCAGGAGTGCGCCGTCGATGTGCCCGACGTGCTCGCCATGCTGATCAATCAGCGTGTAGTCACCACCGAGGTTGATGAGATCGCGCCGGAAGCGATAAAATTTCGGTTCGCCCTCGTGCATCAGAAAGAACGAAAAGTTTTCCGGAAGCAACGGCCACTTGTGCGCCGAGCGTTCGAGATAGACGAGGTAGTCGTCTTCGCTCGTATTGATTGAATAGGTCGTGACGGGAAGGCCGCGGGCGGCGAGCGTCTGCTGGATCGAGCGGCCAAGCATCATGTCCATGCTCGCCTTCCAATTGAGATTTTCCGAGAAGAGCTTGAGGACGAGGCGCTTGTTCATGCCGGTCGCGTCTTTCCAAAGCTCCTTGCGGTAACCGAGGACGCCGGTGCGCTCGCCGTTCTCGATGACCTCAGCGAAGATATCCATATCGGTCGTGAACTGCCGCGACTTTCCGCGATTGCGCTCGCGCTTCCACGGCCCGAACTCGATCGAATTGAAGGGCGTCAACCACACATCGACATTGAAATCATGCCAGGACTTCTTGGCATCGTTGGTTGCGCTTTTGCTCACCTTTTCGAGCTTGGAGACGGCGGCCTTCGAAGGCTCCTCCTTTTTCGCCTGCTCGAGCACTTCCGAGCGCGCGACGGTGGCGGCTTCGGCGGCGGCGGCCTTCGCTTCGGCCTCGACGTTGTCTTTCTTGCAGGCATTGGCAGTCATGAGAAATCCCCGCGCGGCTCGCAACACGCATCTCAAGCGAATCACTTGAGGACCCTAACACCGCTGCCGCGCGCGACTGAGGTGGGGCAAAATTTTGCGGTGGGAAAACGCGTTACCGCGTGCCGAAAATGGCCGAGCCGACACGGACGTAGGTTGCGCCGAAGGCAATTGCCGTTTCGAAGTCGCTGCTCATCCCCATGCTTAGGCTGGACAGCCTAAGCTCGCGCGCGAGTTTCGCGAGAAATGCGAAATGCACGGCCGGCTCTTCATCGACCGGCGGGATGCACATGAGGCCTCTGACCGGAAGCTTCAACTCATCGCGACAAAGCTCGACGAACGCGGCTGCCTCACGTGGCATAACGCCGGCTTTCTGCGGTTCCTCTCCGGTGTTGACCTCAACGAACAGCTCGAGCGTGCGGTTCTGCTTCGCCATTTCTGCCGCAACAGCGCGTGCGATCTTTTCACGGTCGATCGTGTGGATCGCATCGAAGAAGGCGACGGCTTCCTTTGCCTTGTTGGACTGAAGCGGTCCGATGAGATGCAGCTTGATATCAGGATAGGCCGCGCGCAGCGGCGGCCATTTGCGCTCGGCCTCCTGGACGCGGTTTTCACCAAAAATGCGTTGGCCAGCCGCGATCACGGGGCGGATGGCCTCGGCATCGAAAGTCTTCGAGACCGCAATCAGTTGGACGCTTTCAGCACCGCGATTGGCCGCTTTCGCCGCCGCAGAAATTTCTTCCTTTACGCGCTTTAACCTGTCGACCGCGCTGTCGTGGTAATTGTCGCTCGTCACGCTTCCCTCAATCGGCTGTCGCCTTCCATAATCGTTCCGGCACGCAGTGAACAAGTGTCGCAATTTTGTGGTCAGGCTTCCGCACTACATAACGTCTCCATCCCCACTCCCCAGAGGACATCCCGCCATGCTGAAACTCGCCGACGCTCGCCGGATCATCGATGCCGCAGAAAAGAAGGCCAAGGAAATCGGCCAACCGATGAACATCGCCGTTGTCGATGAGGGCGCGAACCTCATCTCGCACATTCGCATGGACGGCGCCTGGATCGGGTCGATCAATATCGCGATCAACAAGGCGTTCACCTCGCGTGCGTTCAACATCTCGACCAAAGAGCTTGCCGACAACAGTCAACCGGGCGACCAGTTCTACGGCATCCACGTTTCGAACCACGATCGCGTGATGATTTTCGCCGGCGGCATTCCGCTGAAGGATTCGCAGGGTAACGTCATCGGGGCCATCGGCGTCTCGGGTGGCAGCGGCGTGCAGGATCAGACGGTGGCCGAAGCGGGCGCCAGCGCGCATACGTG
>Ga0164243_10002123_pt1 | contig 33178 bp, 29 predicted proteins | sample OricompcompostOP_FD_108781 | JGI IMG/M metagenome (GOLD analysis project Ga0164243, IMG submission 108781) | Organic Plus compost microbial communities from Emeryville, California, USA - Original compost - Organic plus compost (OP) | ecosystem: Engineered > Solid waste > Mixed feedstock >... | reverse complement strand
TGTTCATGATCCAGCTGATACCGAATGAGACCGACGTGACCGATCGGTTCTCAGCGATGCTGTACCAGGCTCTGCTGAATCCCGACACAAAGCTTTGAGGCTGCGATAGCGCGTCCGTCATCCCGGCGAAAGTGACGGGGCCGAGTCCGTGTGCCGGTTCGCTCCCGCGGGCACCGCGCGCTGGAGCGAAAGAAGCGCGCTGCATATCCCACCTCTCCCGCGGGGAGAGGTCGCGCGTCAGCGCGGGTGAGGGGCGCGGCGTGCGCACAGCCCAGCTGGCGCCGCTGTGCTGCCAGCCTCTTCCCGCTAATGACTCGTCGGCCGCGGCTCCTGCTGCTGGCCCATCGTTTCCGTCTCGCTGCGCACCTTCTCCGACACCTCATCCAGCATTTCGCTGCCGGCCTGTCGGGCGCGGGCGGCGAGGTCGCGTTCATAGGCGCTTGCGGGGAAGGCGGCGCCGATGACTGCGCCGATCGCCAGCGCGATCGCGCCGCATACGAGCGGCTGCTCGCGAACCAGACCGTTGAGATTCTGGCTGAGCTCCTGCGTGCGCCCGCGCGTGGCGTCCCATGTGCGGGATGCGCGAGCACGAGTCTTGTGCAGCGTGCGATTCGCGCGCCGCTTGAGGCGCTGCGCCCGCTCCTGCATCGAGCCGGTGTCGAACGACTGTGACGAGCGGTCGAAATCGCCGCTGCGCGTCGACATCGAGGACATCGACGAGTTCGACGACATCGACGAGTTGCCGCGCCTGGGGAGCGGCGACGTGTCGAGACGCCGCTGCGTCGCTGAAGAAGAGCGGCTCGCCGCGACGAGCCAGATCAAGCCTGCGGACGTCAACAGCAGAGGCAATGGATTCTTGTTCACGGTCGCTCCAATCTTTTGCAGTACGTCGCCGCCGTTCGCTTGCATGAAATCGAGCGAGCGATCGAGCAGCTGTCGTGGTGAAAGTTTGCGTTCGAGCGCGCTCAGCGTGCGATTCATCTCGGCGCGGATCGCTTCCGATTCGCGCTGAAAATCCTCGGGCTCACGATGAGCGTCATCCGTTGCGCCGATTCCCGGTGTCGAGCTCATTTAGGTTCTCCTCGCGATCATCGCGGCGTCTTGCTGCAGCGAAGTCTGCGTGCGCGGCAGCGGCCGCCGGGTGGCGGCGAGCTTGCGCTTCGCCGTCGCGAACATCGCGACGCCGATGATTGCGAGCACGGCGCCGACCACGAGCGCTGCCGCCCACGGCGGCATCACTTTCGCGAGCGCGAGAATCAGCGCCGCGATCAGCGCCATCGCGCCGGCGAGCATCACGACCGATGCGACCGCGAGGGCCGCGAGCCCGAGCTTGGCGTTCGTCGCGGCCTCGGACAGCTCGGTCTTCGCAAGCGCAACCTCGTTGCGGACGAGGGCGCTCGCATCGCTGATCAGGCGGCTGAACAGGCTCGCGGCCGATTCCTGATCCGACGGCCCGCGCGTCCCTGAGAATTCGGTGGCCATGGCTTCATCCCCCGAAGGTGCGATTCGAAGCAGGATCCGGGGTGCCGAGCTCGCCGGCATCAGGCGTTTCGAACGTATCCTGCGGACGATAAATATCGCCGCGCGCGCTTGCGCCAGCGCTCAGCTCCTCATACTCGCCTTCGTACGTCCCGGCCTCGCGCGCCGATGCCTTGATGAGGCGCGCGAGCACGACGCCGAGCGCAAATCCGCCGAAGACGAACAAGCCGGGATTACGCCGCGCCGCAGCTTGCATGTCATGGGCGAGGTCTTCGATGCTGCCTTCGCGCAGCCGCGTACCGAATCTCCCGATGCCGTCCGCGAGCTGGTTCGCGTAATCGCCGAGCGTAGACTCCCCGCCGAGCTCGCTGCTCGCGCGCTTCAGTGCGCTCGCGACACTCTCGACTTGATCTGCGGCCGTCGATTTGCCGCGTTCGAGTCGTTGCTTGCCTTCCTGCTTCAATCGTTCCGCGACTTTGCGGGGCGACAGATCGGAACGGGTGTCTCGTTGCATGGCCATCGTGAGCTCCTATCGAATGTCGAGTCGAGGCGTCGGGGTGCGCTGCGCCTGCATGACAACGCATCAGAAGCGCGTGACGTTGCATGTCACCGACGGTTATGTTCGGCGTGCGTCCCTGCTGCAATTCACCTACGAGCAGATCGCGGCGCTGCGGCGCCGATCGCGCGCGCAGTGTGGAGAAACGGCTGACGGGTGTGCTCTCGATCGGCTATCGTCGCGCGCATGCCATTGAGAACGGTTGCCGCCAGTCGCTACGTAACGCCCTTGCGCGAGGGCGGCTCGCTGCCGGCGATCATCGAAGCCGACGACGACGGCATGTACGTGCTCAAGTTCAGCGGCGCCGGCCAGGGCACGAAGGCATTGGTCGCGGAGTTGATCGCGGGCGAGATCGGACGCGCGCTCGGATTGCCGGTCCCGGAGCTCGTGTTCGTCGAGCTCGACATCGATCTCGCGCGCACCGAGCCGGATCCCGAGATTCAACAGCTGATTCGCGCGAGCGCGGGGCTGAACATCGGCCTCGATTACCTGCCGGGCTCGGTCATGTTCGATCCCATCGTCGAGCAGCCGGATGTAGAGCTCGCATCCGCCATCGTGTGGTTCGATGCGTTCGTGACGAACGTCGATCGCACTGCCCGCAATACGAATCTGCTGATGTGGCATCGCCAGCTGAAGCTCATCGATCACGGCGCGGCGCTGTACTTCCATCACTCGTGGACCGATCCGCTCGCGCGGGCGCACGATCGGTTCACGCTGATCAAGGATCATGTCCTTCTGAAGCTTGCGAGCCGACTGACCGACGTGGATGAACCGCTCGCGGCGCGGCTCACGCCCGCATGCATTGCGGAGATCGTCGAGCTCGTGCCGGACGCCTGGCTGGCTGGAGATACGACGCTCGGCTCGCCGTCGGCTTATCGAGACGTTTATCGGGAGTACTTGCTGCGCCGGCTGCAGGCGCCGCGTGCATTCGTAGAGGAGGCCGTGCGTGCGCGATCTCTCGTCGTATGACTATGCGATCGTGCGCGTCGTCCCGCGGGTGGAGCGGGGCGAGTGCGTGAACATCGGGGTGATCGTGTCGTGTCCGGCGCGCGATTATCTGCAGGCGCGTATCGATATCGACGAGGCGCGCTTACGCGCATTGGATCCGACGCTGGACATCGATGCGATCCGCCGTCACGCCGCGAGCATTCCGGCGATCTGCGCAGGCGGTGAGGATGCAGGGCCGATCGGCCGTCTCACGCAGCGCGAGCGCTTTCACTGGCTCGTCGCGCCGCGCAGCACGATCATTCAGATCTCATCGGTGCACACCGGCCGCTGCGCGGACCCCACTCAAGTCCTCGACCACCTGGTCGACAAACTCGTCCGCCCCCTCGCTCCCTCTCCCGAAGGGAGAGGGCCGGGGTGAGGGATCTCTCGCTCCTCTGCCGGAGGGAGAGCGGGGCAGGGGTGAGGGGCTGAGGGCTCCTCAATACGTCCCCGCCTGCGCCAGCAACGCCTTGCGCTCCGCCGGCGCCGGCGGATTCCACTGATAATTCCAAGTCTCGGTGAGCGGCTGCCCGTTCGCGCGCAGGAACACGCGCAGATCGATCGCATCCGTGCTGTCGTCCATGGGACGAATGTCGAACATCGCGCGATACCCACGCACGGAATCGAGCGGCCGCGCGGAAGTGATCTCGACCACGCCGCGTGAGGCGCTGATCACGGGCTCGACGGTGCCCTTGTTCGGGATCGTCGCAAGCTCGCCGCCGGCGAAGTCGATCGCGAATCGCCATGAGAAATACTGGCGCCGCTGGCCGACGATGCCGCCGAGCCCCGTGCGCGTCGCCACGGCCTGCCCGAGCGGCATCACGAGCGGGAACCCGGTGCACCAGTACATGCGATAGCTGTACAGCAGCTCATCGCCTGCCTTCGGCTTCGCCGCCGGATTCCAGTAGGCGACGATGTTGTCGAACGTCTCATCGACGGTCGGAATCTCCACGAGCTGCACGGCGCCTTCGCCCCACGCGCCCTTCGGCTCGATCCACAAGCTCGGGCGGCGCTCGTAGAACACGCCGTCGTCCTGGTAGTTCTCGAAATTGCGATCGCGCTGAAGCAGCCCGAAGCCGCGCGGATTGCGATCGAAATACGAGTTCACGCGCAGACTGGTCGGATTCGCGATCGGGCGCCAGATCCACTCGCCGTTGCCGGTGAGCATCGACAAGCCGTCGGAATCGTGAATCTCGGGCCGCCAGTCGTTCGCCATGCGGCGGTCGTTCTCGCCCGTCTGATACATGCTCGTGAGCGGCGCGATGCCGAGCCGCTCGATCGGCTTGCGCGGATACACCGCGGCATCGAGGTCCATGATCGTCGGCGCGCCCGCATGGATGTCGAAGCGATACGCGCCGGATGCGCTCTCCGAATCCAAGAGCGCATACAGCACGAGATTGCGCGCGTTCTCCACCGGCCGCTCGAACCAGAAGGAGGTGAAGCGCGGAAACTCTTCGGGACGATTCATCGCCGTGTCGATCGCAAGGCCGCGCGCCGACAGACCGAATTGCCGCGTGTCCGTGCTGATCGCGCGGAAATAGCTCGCGCCGAGGAAGGCGGCGACGTCGCGCTCCCAATCCGTCGCCGCATGCAGACGAAAGCCGGCGAAGCCGAGGCCGCGCGTGACGCCGCCCGGATTGATGCCGCTCTTCGAGTAATCGAACATCGACGGGTTGAACTTGATCTCGCGCGCCTGGCCGTCGACGACCTCGTAGATCGCGACCGGATCGGCGAAGCCGCGGCCCATGTGAAAGAACTCGGCGCGAAAGCCGCGATCCTCCTTCGCCCACAGGGCCTGTTCGCGACGAAAGCGCAGCGACTGATATTCGTCGTAGCCGAGATCGATCAGCCGTTGATGCAGGATTTTCGGCGGCGGTCGAAACGGCTGGCTCGCGAGCGCGCGCGCCTGTCCCTTGAGCCATGCGAAGTCGAAAGGCCGCGACGGGCTCGCGGCTTCAGCGGCGAAGGCGCGCCCGCCGGTGGCGATGAGTGCAGTGAGGAATGCGGTGGATTGCAGGAACTCGCGTCGATCTGTCATGGGTCCGTTCGCACTTGAGGAGCCGCGATCCTGTCCGGTTGCGGCGCCGTGCGTCAAGCGAGCCGATGCTGCGACGCTGTCGTGATGCCGGTAAAAATTCCAGTGATGTTCGTGCTCAGTGCGCGGCCGTGTATTTCTTCTCGCCCGCATCGACGCGCAGCGCGAGCCGGTTCTGCGCCGGGGGCAGCGGGCAGGTCGCGAACTCGTTGAAGGCGCACGGCGGGTTGTACGCGCGATTGAAATCGATCGTCACGCGCCCATCGCGGGGCATCGGAATGTACATGAAGCGGCCGGCGCCATAGGTTTCGCGCGCGGTCGTCGCATCGGCGAACATCACGAACAGCTCCTGGTCGTCCGGCGCTTCGAGAATCGTGTCGAGCCGATACTCGCGTCCATTCTTCGTGAACACGACCGCGCCGGGCGTGACCATCTGATCCGTCATGCCGAGAATGTTGAGGATGGGGATGCGGCGGCCGGGCGGATACGGCTCGAAACGCGCGCTGATGATCCAGTCGTCGCTCGGCGGAAAATACTCGATACCTTGAAAGTGCTTGCGCGCGGGATGGTCGACGTCACGCACCCGCACGCCGAGCTTGCCGACGCGCTCGATCACGAAGAAGCGCAGCGATCCGCTCGCGAGCGTCGTCGGCTCGCCCGCGGTATCGGGCGTCATCGCAATCGAAGTCACAGGCTTGCCATCGTGAGTCACAGTGGCGCCCGGTTGAGTCGTGAAGGTCACGGTGCCGTTCTTGACCGTGAACGTGCCGGCGGTCGCGGCGAGGGAAGGATGATCGAGCACGACGCGATTGCCCGCCGCGCGTCCGAAGGTGTTGTCGCCAGGTTTCAACCAGTACAAGCCCACCAGAGTGAGCCACCCGGTTTCGCTCGTGAGGCGCTCGATGCGTTCCTTGCGCCATTGATCGAGCGGAACCGCGCCGTCCGCCTGCGCGCTCGCGCAGACGAACATCGAAAGCACAGCCGACAACAAGAACTTTGGCATTGCGCAACTCCCCGACCGCAGGGTGGATGGTGGCTTTTACGCGATCGGCAGGGCCGCGATCGCAAACTGAGCCGGACATCACACCGCTGTATACCAGCGTAGGCCTATTCTGTCCCTCGCATGTCAGATTTCGTCAAACGAACATGCGCCGCGGTGCGAAGAATAGTCCTTCCAAGGGAACGTGGGAGACAAACGCCATGAGCACGCAGTTCGAGCAGATCATCGACAGCTTCTTGCAAGGCGCAGCGACGCTCGAAGCGGCCTGCCAGGAGCTGGCGCGGGCCGCTCAAGCCGACCCGTCGCGAACCCGCTTCTGGGGCCAGCGCGTCGAAGCCGAAATGGCGCGCGGTCGCATTGCCGCAGCCGTGGCGCGCTCGATGCTCGATGCGCTCGAAGGCTTCCAGGCCGACAAGACGATGTGGCTCGATCCCTCGATGGCGCTGTCCCGGAGTGCACCGACGCCGAACGATCGGACGGTCGGCGCAAGTTCGTCCAGACCGACGATCGAATCACCCGAACAGTTGCGAGCGGCTTTGTTTGCGCCGATCACACGGCGTCGTAACGAAGCTGCGTCGATCGCGTCGGCGGGCGAGCGCGGCGAGGCGGCAGGGCAGGTGGGCAACTCGGCGCCTTCTGCGAGTCTCGAGAGCGTGCCGCTCGGCACCGTCATCAAAGGCCGCTATCAGCTGCTCGCCCATCTTGGCGCGGGCGGCGTCGGCCAGGTGTTCGACGCGCTCGATCTTGCGCAGCCGGTTGCAACGCACGTCACACTCAAAATCGTCGCCGTGAATCTGAAGCATCAGCCGTCCGCGTTCACGGCACTGCAGGCCGCGACCCGGCGCTCGCAGGCGCTCGATCATCCGAACATCGCGCGCGTCTTCGATATCGATCACGATGATGAGCGCGTGTTCATCACGATGGAGCCGCTGCAAGGCCGCTGGCTGAGCGGCATCGTGCGCGAGGCGCGCAACAAGGGCATGAGCTATGAATCTGCCTGGCCCGTCATCGAGGGCATCGCGAACGGCCTTGCGCATGCGCACGCGCGCGGGGTCGTGCACTCGGATCTGAGCCCGCACGCCGTTTTCATCTGCAACGACGGCGTCGCAAAGATCGTCGGTTTCGGCCTCGCGCACGCCGTGCCCGCAAGCAATGAATCGCTCGACGTGCTGGATACCTTGACTCTGCGCGCGTACACGGAAGCCTACACAGCGGATGTGTGGGCGCAGCAAGGCGCACCGCATCCGGCGGACGATCTCTATCCGCTCGGCGTGATCGCTTACGAAATGCTCACGGGGCTGCATCCCTTCGCGCGCTGCAGCCTGAGCGTTGCGCGACAGAAGGGACTTACGTGCCCGCCGATCGACAAGCTGAATCGGCGTGCGCGCAAGCTCATCGAACGCTGTCTGTCGTTCGAGCGCGAGGTGCGGCCGAAGGATGGGCTCGCGTTCCTGAAGCGCCTGCGTCCGAGCGTGTTCGAGCGCTTGCGCGCCGCGAGCGCCTGAGCGTTCCAGCGAACGCTTGTTTCGCTCTGCCGCGCCCGGTAGCCTGATCGCTGCCGCCGCGTTCCTCACTGGCAGAGCTCGATGACCGAAGACAATCGCTATGCGCCGCCGCACGCGCCCGTGTCGGACGCCGCTGTCCACGAATCAGAACAAGAATTGGCGGGACGCGGCACGCGGCTCGGCGCGTGGGTGATCGACAGCATCATTCTGGGATTCGTGCTGTCGCCGTACGCCATCAACACGGGCTACCTGGAGCGCGCGATGCAAGGGCAGGTCGACATGGGCGAGCTGCTGCAGCTGTCGTTTGTCACTCTCGTCGGCGTGCTCGTGCTGAACGGCTACTTGCTGCACAAATACGGACAGACGATCGGCAAGCGCCTGCTCGCGATTCGCATCGTCTCCGCGCTCGACGGCCAGCTCGTGACGCTGGGCAAGATCTTCGGCCTGCGCTACGTGCCGATTCAGCTCGCGAGCGTGATCCCGGTGATCGGCACGATCCTGCCGATCGTGGATGTGCTGTTCATCTTTCGCGAGGATCGCCGCTGCCTGCACGATCTCATCGCAGGCACGAAAGTCGTCAAGGTGAAGTGAGCGTCACGCGATGGCGCCTTCGACCCAGCGTGACAGCGAGCCGAGATCCATCGCGCCCGCCTGACGCGTTACTTCCTTGCCGTTCTTGAACACCAGGAGCGTCGGGATGCTGCGGATCCCGAAGCGATTCGCGAGGGTCGGCTCTTCGTCCGAATTGAGCTTCGCGAACCGGGCGCGCGTGCCGAACCGCCGTGCCGCCTCTTCGAAATGCGGCGCCATCATCCGGCAGGGACCGCACCAGGGAGCCCAGACGTCGATGACGAGCGGCAAGTCATTGCGCGTCGCGTGTTTCTCGAAGCTGCCGGTACGCAGCGTGAGCGGATGACCGTCGAAGAGCGCCGCATGACACTTCGGGCATTGCGGGGCCTCGCCGGTACGATCGCGCGGGACGCGCACGACGGAATCGCAACTACCGCACACGACATGGATCGGATCGCTCATGGCTTCGCGCTCGCTTCGAATTCGTTACCGGGAAGGACCAGCCAGATGGGGCCCGATCCCGATGAATGCAAGAGCGGGCGGTCGCCGCTGCGCCGACGGGATCGTCGGCGTTCTCACGCAGCGGCCCTGAGCGGCACCTGCAGCAAGCGGTGAAAACACGGTACGCTTCCGCTCATGTCACGCCGCGGCGCTCGATCGATCTCGCTTCTCATCGTCATCAGTACGATCACCGTACTGCTGACGGTTGCGCTGCTCGTCGGCTGGACGCTGGTCATCGTCCAGAACATGGCGGCAACCCGGGCCGTGTCCAGCAGCGTCTGGCTGCTCGTCGGCGGCATCGGCTTCTTCGTCGTGATCATGAGCGTCGTCGTGCTGTTCAGCGTGTTCCTCGTGCGCGAGATTCTCGAGGTGCGGCGCCAGCAGACGTTCATCGATTCGGTGACGCACGAGCTCAAGAGCCCGCTCGCGTCCATCAAGCTGTGTCTCGACACGCTCGCGCGCTCGGAGCTGTCCACCTCGCAGCGCGAACATCTGCGTCACATGATGTTGGCCGACGTCGAGCGCTTGTCCATTTTCGTCGACGACATCCTGGAAGCGAGCCGCATCTCGCACGGCCTGCGCACGCAGCAATGGACGACCGTGAACGTGACGACGCTCGTGCAGCGTTGCATCGAAGTGCTCCAGCGGCGCTATGAGCTCGACGACGCCGCCATCGCCGCCGAAGTGCCGGCCGAGCTCACGATTCACACCGATCCCACCGCTCTGGAAACCGTCTTGAAGAATCTGCTCGACAATGCCGTGAAATATTCCACGCCGCCGCCGCGCGTCGTCGTGCGGGTGCAATCGGAGAGCTCGAAGTACATTCGGATCGAAGTGGTCGACTCGGGCATCGGCATCGATCGCCCGCAGTTGAAGCGCATCTTCCGCCGCTTCTATCGCGTGCCGAGCGATGACGTCTACGCGCGCAGCGGCACCGGGCTCGGGTTGTACGTCGTCGCGGCGCTCGTGCGCAATCTCGGTGGGCAGATCGCGGCGTATTCCGCCGGTCACATGCAGGGCACGAAGATCAGCGTCAAACTGCCGGTGGCGGTCGCGGGCGAGGCGGCATGAGCGCAAGCGTCACCGAGCAGTCGCGCATCCTCGTCGTCGAGGACGAGGCGCACATCGCGGCGGGGCTGAAGCTCAATCTCGAGCTCGAAGGCTACGCCGTGGAAGTGGCGCGGACCGTGCGCGAGACGGCGGGGCATCTCGTGCAAAGCAATTCCTTCGATCTGATCATTCTGGACGTCATGCTGCCGGACGGCGACGGCTTCGCGCTGTGTCGCAAGCTGCGCGAGGCGGGCGATTACACGCCGGTGATCATGCTCACGGCGCGCAATCGTGCAGAGGATCGCGTTCGCGGCTTGAACACCGGGGCGGATGACTATCTTGCGAAGCCGTTCGAGCTCGCCGAATTGCTCGCGCGGGTGCGCTCGGCACTGCGGCGCCGCGGATGGGAGGCGCGCGATACGGTCAGCGATTCGGGCCGCGGCGTGCTGAAGTTCGGTCAGGCGAGCATCAATTTCGATACTCACGAAGCGACGGCGTTCGACAAGCCCGTGCGCCTGACCCAACTCGAGCTCGATCTCTTGTATTACTTCTCGCGCCACCCGAACCGGGTGTTGACGCGCGAGGATCTGCTCGAGCAAGTCTGGAAGCTGCGCAACGCGCCGAACACGCGCAGCGTCGACAATTTCATCGTGCGCCTGCGTAAATATTTCGAGCCGGCGCCGGACAAGCCGATCTACTTCGTTTCGCATCGCGGCGCCGGCTACAAGTTCGTGCCGGAAGGAAAAGCCGAAGAATGATGCGCGGCGGCGTCGGCCGCATTGCAACGGCTCGTTTCGCGCAACGCGTCACAGTTCGCGGCCGGCGGCGCGGCGTAGTGACACAACTATTACATTCGGCGACCAAACGATAACGGAGCGCTCGGTTGCCCTGCTGCATGATTCTGGCGCGCCATGGTGGCGCGATCAGGACACGACCCAAGTGCAGCAGCAGACCTCGACTCGAACACCGCGTAATTATTCCATCGTCGGCATGATTCCGTTCGTCTTGATTCATGTGGCGGTGTTGGGGGCATTCTGGAGCGGGGTCACGACGTCGGCGATCGTATGCGCGATTGCGCTGTACTTCGTGCGCATGTTCGCGGTGACCGGCGGCTATCACCGCTACTTCTCGCATCGCACTTACAAGACGAGCCGCGTGTTTCAGTTCGTGCTCGCCTTTCTCGCCCAGTCGAGCGCGCAGAAAGGCGCGTTGTGGTGGGCCGCGCATCATCGCGCGCATCACCGCTTCTCCGACAAGGCGGGCGATCTGCACTCGCCGGTCAACGACGGCTTCTGGTATTCGCACGTCGGCTGGCTCTTCAACGGGACGAGCGATACCGATTACACGATGATTCCCGACTTCGCGCGCTATCCCGAGCTGCGCTTCCTCAACAAGTACCATCTGCTGCCGCCGATCGTCATGGGCTTCGTGGTGTGGCTGACGCTTGGCTGGTCGGGCCTGTTCATCGGCTTCTTCGCGAGCACGGTCGCGCTGTGGCACGGCACGTTCACGATCAACTCGCTGTCGCACGTCTTCGGCAAGCGCCGCTTCGTGACGACGGACGACAGCCGCAACAACTGGTTCCTTGCGATCGTCACGATGGGCGAGGGGTGGCACAACAACCATCACCGGTTTGCGGCGTCGACGCGGCAGGGCTTCTATTGGTACGAGTACGACATCACGTTCTACATCTTGAAGGTGCTGTCGTGGCTCGGGATCGTGTGGGACTTGCGGCCGGTGCCGAAGAAGATTCTCGAGGAAGGGCGGGCGCGGGATCGGTCGCGGCGGTTGGGCGTGCCGTATGCGGAGCCGCAGAAGGATTTTGCGAACGAGGGATTGGTGCCGACGCCGGCGGAGTGAACATGTGGCAAGGGCGGCCTTACTCTGCGCCGCCACTTGCTAGAGCATCCTGACCCTCCGCAGCAGCGCCTTGCGCCGGAAGTCGATTTCGGTGCCGCCGTGAATACGCCTGTAGGCTTCGACCAAAACCTCCCTGTTTTCGACGCCCCCGAAATCGGCTTCCGGCGCAAGACGCTGCGGCCGCTTCGTCGAGCGAGGTAGGTTCGTTTCGCACGCGCGGGTCGCGAAAGCCGGGCTGGCTCCGTCGTCGGCGGCGTGGCTATAGTGGCCGCATGGTCGAGGATGTCGTTCGAGTTTCGGACGGAGTGCCCGCGCCCGCATGGGTGACGCGCGAGCAGTTCGAGCAGCTGCTCGCGCGGGTGCATCGCGAGATTCCCGATCCGAAGCTCGGGTTGTTCGGACCGCACTCGATGATGTGGCGGATCGGGCGGTGTCATTTCGCGACGAGTCTCGGCTCGGGGCGGGCGTTGCTGCTGCAGCTCGCGCATCCGTGGGTGGCGCAAGGGGTCGAGCACCATTCGCGTACGCGGACAGATCCGATCGGGCGCGCGCGGCGCACGTTCACGAACGTGCTTTCGATGACGCTCGGGTCGCTCGATCAGGCGCTCGCCGCCGCCGCCCGCGTGCATGGCGTGCACACGCATATCAAAGGCAAGCTCGAGCATTCGGCCGGCGGCTTCGTTCAAGGAGCGGAGTACGGAGCGAACGAAGCTCATGCGCTCTTGTGGGTGCACGCGACGCTGTGGGATTCAGCGGTGCGCATGTACGAGCTCGTCGTCGAGCCGCTGACCAACGACGAAAAGGAACGCTTCTACGCGGAGACGAAGCTGTTCGCGTATCTCTTCGGCATTCCCGAATCCTTGCTGCCGCACGACTGGGCTGCGTTCGTCGCCTACAACGAGCGGATGTGGGAGAGCGAGCAGCTCGCCGTCACGCCCGCCGCGCTGGATTTGACGAAATTCTTGTTCAAGCCGCTGGTGCCCGGTCTCGGCCCGCTCATGCGCTCGCTGCAGCTCGTTACCGCGGCCTCGTTGCCGCCGCGGCTGCGTGCGGGATTCAAGCTGCCGTATGACGAGAACACGCCCATGCAATTCGAGCGCATCGTGCGGCGCATGCATCGCCTGCATCACGCGTTGCCGGATCGCTTGCGGTACAGTCCGACGTATTTCGAAGCGCTGGCACGCGTCGAAGGGCGCAGGTGCGATGTATTCACGCGGCTTGCCACGCGTGCGGCGCTCGGGCGTTGGCGTCTGGTTTCGTGAGGAGCTTGCGAGTGGCGATCGTCCTGTATGGCATCAAGAACTGCGACACGATGAAAAAGGCGCGGGCATGGCTGGACGCCAGGAACGTGGCGTATACATTTCACGACTACAAGGTTTCGGGCATCGAGCGGGCGAAGCTTGCGGCGTGGTGCAAGTCAGCGGGCTGGGAGCGGGTGCTGAACAAGAGCGGCACGACCTTTCGCAAGCTGGGCGATGCCGAGCGTGCGAATCTGAATGAGGCGAAGGCGATCGAGCTCATGCTCGCGCAGCCCTCCATGATCAAGCGCCCCGTGCTGGAACTCGGCGGGACGCTGCTGGTCGGATTCAGTCCCGAAAGCTATGCAAAGGCAGTGCTGTAAGCATGAAAGGTTCGATCTGGCAGTGTGCGGCGCTGGCCGCGCTCGGGTTGTCTGCGCAGCTCACCTCGGCGGCGGTCGTGGATAAGCATTCCTACGCGAATACGGACGCGTTCAAGACGACGCATCTCGCGCTGGATCTGACGGCGGATTTCGAGCACAAGCGACTCGTGGGCCATGCGGATCTCACGCTGGACCGTTTGCAGCCGCAGGCACGTGAGCTCGTGCTCGATACGCGCACGCTCGACATCAAGAAGGTCGAGCTGCTGCGCGCACAGCCCGGCACGAACAAGAAGGCGGGTCCCGGAGCCAACGAGCTGGTGCCGCTCAAGTACGCAGTGGGCGCTGCGGACAAGACGCTCGGCGCGCCGCTTCGTATCACTCTCCCGCCGGGCGTGAACGACGAGCGCATCACCGTTCGTGTGACTTACGAAACCTCGCCCGAGGCGAGCGGCCTGCTCTGGCTCACGCCTGCGCAGACGGCGGGGAAGAAACATCCCTTTCTGTTTTCGCAGTCGCAGGCAATCCATGCGCGCAGCTGGATCCCCATGCAGGACACGCCGCAGATGCGCATCACCTACGAGGCGCACATCCGGACGCCGCCGGACCTGCTCGCGGTGATGAGCGCGGCGAATGATCCGAATACGCCGCGCGACGGCGACTACCACTTCAACATGCCGCAGGCCGTGCCTTCGTATCTGATCGCGCTCGGCATCGGTGATCTCGAATTCAAGCCGCTGGGTGCGCGCACGGGCGTCTATGCGGAGCCGGCGCAATTGGCGGCCGCCGCCTACGAATTCGCCGATACCGAAGCCATGCTCGAAGCCTGCGAGAAATTGTTCGGCGCCTATCAATGGGGACGCTACGACCTTCTGATCCTGCCGCCGAGCTTCATGTGGGGCGGAATGGAGAATCCGCGCCTGTCGTTCATCACGCCGACGGTGATCGCGGGCGATCGGAGCCTGGTATCCCTGATCGCGCACGAGCTCGCGCATTCCTGGTCGGGCAATCTCGTGACGAACGCGACGTGGGAGAACGTGTGGCTGAACGAAGGTTTCACGACGTATCTCGAGCGCCGCATCATCGAAGCGCTGTACGGCGTCGATCGCAAGGCGATGGAAGACACGCTCGGGATGCAATCGCTGCAGCGCGACCTCGCCGCCTTGAAGGCAAGCGGCGATGAAGCATTGACGAAGCTTGCCGTGGATCTGCAGGGTCGCGATCCGGACGACGGCTTCAGCGACGTGGCGTATGAGAAAGGCCGATTCTTCGTCGGCTTCCTCGAATCACGCCTCGGCCGCGCGCAGCTCGATGAGTTCCTGCGCGGGTACTTTGCGAAGTTCGCGTTCCAGAGCGTGACGACGGACGATTTTCGCGCGTATCTGCGCGAGCACGTTTTGAGCAGGCCGAATCCGAAGGTGACGCTCGCGGAAGTGAATGCGTGGATCGACGAGCCGGGGTTGCCGAGCACGGTCGTGATGCCGCAATCGAATGCGTTCAAGGTCGTCGATGCGGCGCGCGAGGACTGGCTGGGTGGCAAGCGCAAGGCGTCGCAGCTCGACACCTCGGGTTGGACGACGCACCAGTGGCTGCACTTCCTCGACAATCTGCCGGCGACGACGACGGCCGCGCAGCTCCAGGAGCTCGACGCCGCGTTCAAGTTCACGAGCTCGAAGAACAGCGAGATCGAGCACAGCTGGCTCAAGAATGCGATTCGCGCGGACTACGCGCCCGCGTATCCGCAGCTCGAGACCTATCTCACGTCGATCGGCCGCCGCAAGCTGGTGCGGGATCTCTACGAGGACCTCGCGAAGACGCCGGACGGCAAGGCGCGCGCACAAGCGATCTATCGCAAGGCGCGGCCGATGTATCAGGTGCCGCTCGTGGAGCAGCTGGACCAGCTTCTGCAAAGCTAGCTCCCTCTCCCGCAGGGAGAGGGTTCGGGCGAGGGAGGCGCACGGAGTGCGCTCCTACGTGAAGAGGCGCGCTCGCGCGCCGTCCCTCTCCCGCACCTCTCCCTGACGGGAGAGGTGCGGGAGAGGAGTTACCACTCCGCGCGTACTCCGAGGTGCAGCGATCGCCCCGGCAGCGGCGCGATGTCCTTCAACGGCGACGTCGCAAGCCGCGCGTCCGCATCGAGCAGATTCGTTCCGCGCAGGAACATCAACAGGTGCTTGCTGCCGAACGGCATCCGGTAGCTCGCATTCGCCTCGAGCAGCGTGTAGCTGTCGGTCGGCAGCTCGTTTTCGATCGTGTCGTCCTGGCGCAGCGATCGGAACGCTTCGACGCCGAGGTGCCACTTGTCATTCTCGAAATGCAGCCCGAGGCCGACGCGCAGCGGCGGCATCTGCGGCAGGTTCTCGCCGTTATCGAGCTTGCCGCGCACGTAGTCGGACGAGACGCGCACCTCGAGCTTGCGATCGAGCTGCTGGAACGCGGTCACGACGACCTCGGCCTCGTAGCCGTAGAGCTTTGCGCCGTTCTGCAGGTATTCATTGATGGGCAGCGCTTCGCCGTCATCAATCACGAGCACCTCGCCGGTCGGGCTCAGATAGATGTAGTCGCTGTAGTCGTTGTAGAACGCATTCACCGTCCATGCGAGCCGGTCGTGATTCGCGCGCAGCGAGACGTCCGCGGTCAGCGCCGTTTCTTTGTCGAGCGAGGGATCGCCGATCTCGACGCGTCCGGACGCAATATGCGGGCCGTCCGCATACAGCTCCGCGGCTTGCGGATGGCGCTGCGTGCGCGTCAGGTTCACGGCGAGCGCGTGCTCCGCCGGCAGCTTGAAGACGAAGCCGGTCGAAAGGCTGAGCGCGGTGCCGTCGTAGTCCGGCAATGCGGCTTCCGGCTCGATCGATTGACGCTCCGCGCGCGCACCGAGCTCCAGCGTCCATTTTTCGGCGTGACGCTCCTCGAACGCGAACACGGCCATCGAACGCGTGAGCGAGGGGGGAACGAACGCCTCTTCGCCGGTCGCGACGAAATCCGTATCGACGTATTGCGTGCCGAGCGTGCCGCGCCAGTCGTCGGACCAGTGGTGATCCGCGGTCAGGCGCACCTCGTAGGCCTCCTGATCGAAGATCGTGCCCGGCACGGCCGGGGCCTCGAATTCCGTATGGGTGTATTTGCTGTAGGCTGCGGCGCCATGGAGCGTATCGAGCCACGCTCCGGCCGCACGCCATTCGCCGCGCGCATCGAAGCGGTCCTGCTGCATGTCGATGAAGGCCGACTCCTCGAGCGGAATGCCGTAGGTCGAGTCGTAGCGATTCCATGAAACGCCCGCGAACCCCGCATCGCCGATGAACGAGAGGCCGAGCGCGCCGCCATGGGAATCGCTCGCGGAATTCTCGAGGCGCCCTCGCTCCGTGCTTGCCTCATCGCCGAGCCGTGCGCGCAGCTCGCGCGATTGCGAGAACGAGGGGATCTCGACATCGTCCGTCGAGCGGTCGAAGTAGTCCGCGTGCAATGCAAGCGAGGAGAGCGCGCCTTCGATCGACAATGCACCCGTGCGTTCGCCAGTGGCGGTGTCGCCGCGCAGCTCGGCCGCGCCGTCGACGTCGCTCGGCAGCTTCGTCGGAATTCGCTGCGTCACGACATTGATGAGCCCGCCTGAGGCGCCGCTGCCGTACAACAGCGCAGCCGGGCCCTTGATGACCTCGATCTGCTGCGAGACGACCGGCTCGATACTGACCGCGTGATCCTGGCTCAAGCTCGACACGTCGAGCGCGGCGGCGCCGTCCTGCAACACCTGCACGCGATACCCGCCGAGGCCGCGAATCACGGGCTGACTTGCGCTCGGACCGAAGTACGTCGAGCTGACGCCGAGCTCGCCCGCGAGCGTCTCGCCGAGGCTCGCCGCAACCTGGCGATGCAGATCATCACCGCCGATCACCGTGGTCGGCTGCGCGACCTCGAGCGGATTCTCTTTGAGCGCCGTCGAGGTCACGACGACCTCTTCGACGGATTTTTCTTGTGCGAACGCAGTTCCGATCAAGCAATGAGACAAGGCGCCGGCAACCGCGGCGCGCACGAATGGATTCCTGAACATGTCGAGCTCCCTGGCCAACAATGACGGCGAACGCATGCAGCGCGCACGCGAACGCAATGGGGGCGGTCGAGGACCGCGAAGGTCGGCTTACGGGAGAAGCGGCGGGGCGCGAGGTTGGGCGGGAGAACGCTGCCGGGATGCAGCGGGCGCGGCGATGTCGACAGCAACGTCGAATGCGTCGATGCGCGGCGCGATGGCCGGCGGGCGATGTGACGGCGCCGTCGCGAGGCCGCCGAAGGTGATGCAGTAACCGCAGGCGACGCTGTGAAGCGAGCTCGCGGTCGTCGCGGGATCGTGCCGGTGAGCGGCATGCGCAATCGACGCGACTCCAAACGCCAGCGCGAGGCCGACGAGCAAAGCTCGCGACCAGCCGCGCAACGTTCGGACCTGGTGAAGGAAGCGCATGTCCTGACGGTCAGAGGAAACCGACGCGAAGGCTACGGAGCGATCCGGGTTCTGTAAAGACGCGGCGCGCGTTCAGCTTCACGCCGCGGGGCGCCTTGGGCCATAATCGCCCGCAACCTGAACCTAGCCGCTACCCTCGCTTGGTCAACGCAGTAGACGCAGAGTGAAAATATCCGGCGATAGCCTTCCGCCTCAACTGGCGCGCGGTTTGGGTCCCATCTACCTGATCTCTGGCGACGAGCCGCTGCTCGTCAACGAAGCTGCCGATGCGATTCGCGCGCGCGCGCGGGCAGACGGATTCGCCGAGCGGGATCTGCACGTCGTCGAGCGGGGCTTCGATTGGCAGGCGCTGCTCGCGGACAGCCGGGCGATGTCGCTGTTCGCGCAACGCAAGATCATCGAGATCCGCATGACCAATCCGACGCCGGGCGATCAGGGCGCGGAGGCCATCATCGAGCTCGCGACGCAGCCGTCGGCGGACAACGTGGTGCTGATCGTCACCGGCAAGATGGACGGCCGGGTGCAAGGCTCGAAATGGGTCGGCGCGATCGAGAAACATGGCGTCGTCGTGCAGATCTGGCCGATCGATCTGCAGCGCCTGCCGGCCTGGATTCGCGAGCGTCTCGCGCGCCACAAGCTGATGGCCGATCCGGCTGCCGCGGCATTGTTGGCGGAGCGCGTCGAGGGCAATCTGCTCGCCGCGCATCAGGAAGTAGAGAAGCTCGCGTTACTGTTGCCGCCCGGTCCCGTCACGGCGGAAGTCATTCTCGAAGCGGTCGCCGACAGCGCGCGATACGACGTGCTGCAGCTCGGCGAAGCGGCCATGCGCGGCTCGACGGTGCGGGCGTTGCGGATCCTGGAGGGCTTGCGCGGGGAGGGCATCGATGCGGTGCTCGTCTTATGGGCCGTGAACAAGGACCTGCAATGGCTCGCGCGCGCGCAGTACCTCATGTCGCGCGGCCAGAGCGCGGATGCAGCGATGAATGCGATTTATGTGTGGCGCCCGCGTCAGGCGGCGATGAAGCACGCGCTGTCGCGCCTGAAACCCTCGGCGGTGCGTCAATTGATCCTGGATGCAGAGCGCATCGATCGCTCGATCAAGGGCGCGGAAAAATTCGATCCGTGGGTGGAACTGGAGGGCATGGTCGCCCGCATGGCCGGCGTAAAACTGCCGCGCGCCGCATGAACACCCGCCCGCGACGATCCGCATCCGCACTCCGCTTTCCGCTATCCGCTTCTTTTCGCAAGCCATGAATCCCATCGGCATTTTCGGCGGCACGTTCGACCCGATTCATTTCGGCCATTTGCGCACGGCATTCGAATTGCTGCAGGCGCTGCGGCTGACCGAAATGCGCTTCATGCCGGCAGGCAATCCGCCGCATCGCGAAACGACGGTCGCGAATGCCGAGCAGCGCCTCGCGATGGTGACCGCGGCCACGCAGGACCAGCCGGGCTTCGTCGTCGACGATCGTGAAATCAGGCGCGAAGGCTTGTCGTATTCGGTCGATACGATGCGCACGCTCCGTACTGATTTTCCTGATCGGTCGCTGTGTCTGATCGTGGGGATGGATGCGTTTTTGGGCTTGCCAAAATGGCATCAGTGGCGTGAACTGCTGGAGCTTGCTCATCTGGTCGTCGCGCATCGTCCAGGCTGGCGTGCGCCGAGCATGGGACCGTTGGGGGAGCTGCTCGTCGACCGCGGCACGGGCCGCATCGGCGATTTGCACGAGTCACGCGCCGGATGCATCTACATTCATGCGGTAACGCAGCTTGAAATCTCGTCCACCGAAGTGCGCAAGCTCATCGCGGCCGGCCGCGACCCGCGCTATCTGATGCCCGATGCCGTGCGTGACATCATCGAGCAGACCGGCTGCTACAAACGCAAGAGTTGAACCCTCCCAAGTGATGCTGCCGCACGCCGCTCGCTGCCTTCCCGCCGTTCGTCAACGATTCTCCGTCCGTCAATCACGAGGTATGCATGGCTGAAAAACGCGCGAAGACCGTTCGCTCCGCCCCCGCCGCCGGAAAGAAGGCCGTCGGCAAGAAGACTGCCGCTCGATCGAGCCGCCCATCCGCCAGGGCGGCCGCGCCCACCGCGAAAAAATCCGCGAACAAGAAAGTCGCCGCGCTGCCGCGCAAACCGAAGCCCGCCGCCGGCGTCGTAGACGTCGTCGAGCGCGCGCTCGACGACATCAAGGCCGTGAACGTTCGCGTCCTCGATGTCCGCAAGCTCACGGACATCGCCGATACGCTCGTGATCGCGAGCGGCAATTCGGACCGGCACGTGCGCTCGATCGCCGATCGCGTCGTCGAGTTCGCGAAAAAGGCCGGCTTTCGGCCGATGGGCGTCGAAGGCGAGCGCGATGGCGAGTGGGTGCTCGTCGATCTGCAGGATGTGATCGTGCACATCATGCTGCCGCGCGTGCGCGAGTTCTATCGGCTCGAGAGCCTCTGGGACGTGAGCGCCGCGCGGCGCGAAGCGGCGGTCGGAGGCGAGTAACCCGTCCGCATGCGCCTGCTGCTGCTCGCTGCCGGGACGCGCCTGCCGTCGTGGGTCAATGCCGGCTACGAGGAATACGCCCAGCGTCTGAGCGGCGGCGAATACAAGCTCGAGCTCAAGGAGATCGCGCTCGGTCAACGTTCGGGCGGTGACACGAAACAGGCTATGGCCAAGGAAGGCGAGAAGATGCTCGCGGCGCTGCCTGCGAGCGCCTATGTCGTCGCGCTGCAGGTGACGGGCCGCGCATTGACGAGCGAGCAGCTCGCGAGTTTTCTGCAAGCGCGCGCGAACGACGGCCGCGATGTCGCGTTCTGTATCGGCGGCCCGGAAGGCCTCGCACCCGCCGTGGACTCACGCGCTGATTTCAAATGGTCGCTATCCGCATTGACGCTGCCGCATGCATTGGCGCGCGTCATGGTGGCCGAGGCGCTCTATCGCGCGGTGAGCATCCTGAAAGGGCATCCGTACCACCGCGCCTGACTACACCTTCATGCGCGCGAGCTCGTTCAAGGCGGCGCTCGCCGTCGGAAAGCGCTCGGTCGGGCTTTTCGCGAGCAGGCCGTCGAGCAGGCGTTGAAACTTGCTCAAGGGCTCGGCGAGCACGGGAATCGGATCGTTGCGATGGGATTGAATGATGGCGACGACCGAGCTGCCGCGAAACGGCCGTTGGCCCGTCAGCATCTCGTAGAAGATCACGCCGAGGCTGTAGAGATCGCTGCGTTGATCGACCGGTGAGCCTTCGGCCTGCTCGGGACTGATGTAATAGGGCGAGCCGCGCACTTCGCCGACGTTCGTCATCTGCGCGCCGTCCATCGTTTTCGCGAGCCCGAAATCGATCAGCACGATGCGGCCGTCGGGACGCATCATGATGTTCGCGGGCTTCAGATCGCGATGACACAGGCCGGCGCCATGAACGGCGACGAGCGCGCCGGCGACCTGCACGAAAATATCGATCGAATCGCGCACCGTCATCAGATTGCGAATGCGCAGCTCGAGGCTGCCGCTCGGGAAGTATTCGGTGACGATGTAGCGGAAGTCATCGCCGTGACCCCAGTCGTACACGTCGATGATCGCGGGATGCTTCACGCGCGTGAGCAGCACGCGCTCGCGCTCGAAGCGCTGCTCTTCGCCGGCTTCCGCGCCGGACAGCGGGCCGGTGCGCAAGACCTTGATCGCGACGTTGTGGCCGAGCTCCGTCGAGTACGCGACATACACTTCGGACTTCGGCGAATGCGCGATCGTCTGCAGAAACTTGTAGCCCTCGATCTTCGGAAAGTTTGGCGGCGCGAGGTTGCGCCCCGTCGAGGATCTTTTATCGCCATCGCGCGTCGTCATCGACCTCGATCACCCCTGAGCGAACGTCGGCATGTCATTCGTGCGCACGGTACGCGCCGGTCATCGCGGCCGCCTAGACTGGCGTCACGGATATCCGTGCGGATTTTTCCCGGAATTTCCTCGTTCCACTGGTCGGGTGGCGCGGCTCGTCGCGCGCGTCGCTGGCGCGGACGACGACTGTGATTTCAGCGTCGCAGGATGTCCGCGCGCATGGCCGCGGCACGCGAAGATGGCAGCGAGGCCGTTCCCGCTGAACTCACGTCCCAAATCCATGCATCCAGCGCCTCCGGGCCATCGCCTATTCCCGTGCGTCCCTTGTATCCTCCCAGGATGGCAAAACCATCCAACCCCTTGATCTTGCTCGCTTCGGCTTCCCCCCGCCGCAGCGCCTTGCTCACCCAGATCGGTGTCGCGCACGAAATCCGGCCGGTCGACATCGACGAAACCGCGCAGCCGGGCGAATCGGCCGCCGAATACGTGTACCGGCTCGCGCGCACCAAGGCAGAAACGCTCTGGGATCGGCTGTCCCCGCAGGAGCGCCGGCCGGTGCTCGGCGCCGATACGACCGTCGCTTTGGACACCCACATTCTCGGCAAGCCGGCCAGCAGCGCCGAGCTGCTCACGATGTTGCGACGCTTGAGCGGGCAGACGCATCAGGTGTACACGGCCGTCGCTCTCAGAGCCGAGCGCGGCACGCAGCTCAGGCTCTCGGTCAGCGACGTCACGTTTCGGCCGCTGACCGACATCGAAATCATCGCGTATTGGGAAACCGGCGAGCCCGCGGACAAAGCGGGCGGCTATGCGGTGCAGGGGCGGGCAGCGATGTTCATCGAGCGCATTCACGGCAGCTACTCGGGCATCGTCGGGCTGCCGCTGTTCGAAACCGCGCAATTGCTCGCGGACATCGGCTGGAAAGGGCTCGAGATCACAGGCTCCGCGGCGGCGCAGGGACCGTCACGATGACCGCGGAAATTCTCGTCAACGTCAGCCCTCGGGAAGTGCGCGCTGCGCTGGTCGAGAACGGCGTATTGCAGGAAATCTTCCTCGAGCGCGCGAACCGCCGGGGTCTCATCAGCAACATTTACAAAGGCCGCGTCTCGCGCGTTCTACCGGGCATGCAGGCCGCCTTCGTCGACATCGGGCTCGAGCGCACGGCCTTCCTGCACGCCTCCGACATCGTCCATCCCGCCGTCGGCGAGAACGGCCAGCCGGATCGGCCGGTCGAGGGCGGCAGCACCCAGGAGATCCAATCCCTCGTCACCGAGGGCGGCGAGATCCTAGTGCAGGTGCTGAAAGATCCGCTCGGCACGAAGGGCGCGCGGCTGACGACGTTCATCACGATTCCCTCGCGCTATCTCGTCTACATGCCGAAGGGCCGGGGTGTCGGGATTTCCGGGCGGATCGAGGATGAAGCGGAGCGCCAGCGGCTGCGCGAAGCCGCAAACCTGTTCGTCCGGGCCGACGAGCCGGGCGGCTATATCGTGCGTACGGCGGCGGAAGGCGCGACGCCCGATGCCCTGCGGGCCGACATGTTGTTCCTACAAAAGCTCTGGCAGGTGATCAGCGAAAAGGCGGCGTACGCACGCCCCGGACAGCTCGTGCACGAAGACCTGCCGCTGGCCGTGCGCGTCCTGCGCGACGTGGTGTCGAGCGGCGTCGACAAGGTCAGCATCGATCATCCCGACACCCATCAGCGCATGCTCGATTTCGCGCGCACGTTCATGCCCGATCTCGCCGATCGCATCGAGCTCTACGACAGCGACCGGCCGATCTTCGATCTGTACGGCATCGAGGATGAGATCCAGAAATCGCTCGACCGCAAGGTGCCGCTCAAGTCCGGCGGCTATCTGATCTTCGATCAGACCGAAGCGATGACGACGATCGACGTGAACACCGGCGCCTATGTCGGGCATCGCACGCTCGAGGAGACGATTTTCCGCACCAATCTCGAGGCGGCGGTCGCGATCGCGCGGCAGCTGCGGCTGCGCAATCTGGGCGGGATCATCATCATCGATTTCATCGACATGGAAGAGGAGGAGCATCGCAAGCAGGTGCTGCAGGCGCTGGAAAAGGCGCTCGCGGCCGATCATGCGAAAACCCACATCTCCTCCGTCTCGCCCCTCGGCCTGGTCGAGATGACGCGCAAGCGCACCCGGGAAAGTTTGGAACACATGCTCTGTTCCGCGTGTCCTACGTGCGAAGGCCGCGGCTTCGTCAAGACGACGGAAACAGTTTGTTACGAGATTTTTCGCGAGATCCTGCGGCAATCGCGACAATTCCAGTTCCAGGAATTGATGGTGCTCGCGCATCAGGACGTGATCGAACGGCTCCTGGACGAGGAGTCCGCGGCGCTCGCCGAGCTCGAGGTGCACACGGGCAAGCCGATTCGACTACAGACCGAGGCGCTGTATCAGCAGGACCAGTACGACGTGGTGTTGATGTGAGCGCTCGGGTGCGCGCGCCGCACCGGCCCGCCGCGCGCCGCGCATTCACAGCCCATTCAGCTCATTTGCCGAAAGTCATCGAGTGAACCAGGTTTCTTCCACCATCGACGAGGACAGCGAAGCCGCGGCGCTCGAGCGGCGCAACTCGCTGCGTCGCCGGCTGTTCAGGTGGACCGCGATCGGGCTCGGCACGTGCGCTGCGCTGATCGTTCTGTTGTTCGTCGCTTTTCAGGTCGTCATCGCGCGCGCGCCCGAATATCGCGTGCAGCTGCAGGACTGGCTCAGCGAGAAGACGAAGCTGTCGATCGAGTTCAGCAGCCTGAGCGCGCGCCTGCGCTTCTACGGCCCCGAGCTTGCGTTCGCGGACGTGACCGTGCGTTTGCCGGATCGGACGCGAGTGCTCGCGACGGCGCGCGGCGGCAGCGTCGCCTTCGATCTCTGGAACTCGCTGCGCACTGGACGGCTCACGACCGGCCGCTTCACGCTCGATTCGCCGCAGCTCGGCCTGATCCGCACGCGCGACGGCCGGCTGCAGATCGCCGGGCAGGGCGCGCTCGATGAAACCAAGCCGTTTGCGATCGAGCATCTGCCGGTGGGGAAATTTCGAGTTCGCGATGCGCTCGTGAGCTTTCAGGACGAAGCGACGGGACGCGGTCCGTGGACGTTGTCGGGCGTGAGCTTCACGCTCGCGCGCACGCCGTCGCTGCTCGAGCTCAAAGGCACGGGATCGTTGCCGACCGCGCTGGGCGATGCCGTCGAATTCACCGCGCGCGTGGTCGGGGCGCTCGAGGAGCCGCAGCAGGTCGAGTCGAGGTTCACGCTCGAAGGCGCTGCGCTCGATCTCAAGGGTTGGGCGGATCTGTTGCCGGATCGTTGGCCCGCGCCCGAGTCGGGACGCGGCTCGCTCAAGCTCGCGGCAACCTTCCTCGGGCCGCAGCTGCGCAGCCTCACCGCGGAGACGGAGCTCAGGGATCTGACCGCATCGACGCCTGCATGGATGCAGCCGTTGCCCGCCGCGGAGCCGCTCGTCATCGGCGCGAAAGTGCACTCGCAACATCCTGGGCACGAGCCTTCTGCAACCGCCGACGCATCGAGCCCTGCGGTCGAGGAGCCGCCGAAGGCGCCGGCGACGCGGCCGGATGAGCCAGCGCTGCTCAGCTACTCGCGTGTCCACCTCAGCGCGCATGCCGAACGAGGCAAGGACGGCTGGCAGCTGCAGATCGGCGACGTCGATCTGGATGCTTCCGAGGCGAAGCACAACAAGGCGCTCGATTGGCAGGCGCACGAGGTGCAGGTTGCGTGGTCGACGCCGCAGGAAGGCGCGCTGAACGTGAGCGGCAAAGCCGATGTGATCTCGCTGCAAAGCATCGCGCCGCTCCTGGCCTATCTGCCCGAAAGCAACGCGCTCGCGCATGTTCGCGCGCTGAATCTGCGAGGCACGATTCGTGATTTCGCCTTCAGCGCGGAGCGTCCGGCCGCGGAGGCGCCGCTTCAGTATTCGTTATCGGCCGTCGCGGACGACGTCGGTTTCGATCCGGTCGCGAAGACGCCTGGCTTCACGGGCATCAGCGGCGTGCTCAAGGCGAACGACAAGCAGGGCGAGATGCGGCTCGACTCGGGCCCGATGCATCTGTCGATTCCCTGGATGTTTCGCTGGCCGATCGATACGAATGCCGTGCGCGGCCTGTTGACGTGGCGCAATGACGGCACCGCCTGGCACATCGAAACGAACGATCTCACGTTCGATGCAAACGACGGCAAGGGCGAGGCGCGGCTCGCGATCCGGCTGCCGCAGGACGGCTCATCCCCACAGCTCGACATCAGCGCGAAGGCGCGCGACATGAATGCGGCGTCGACGCCCAAATACCTGCCCGCGAATCAACTCAGCCACGAGGCGCTCGCCTGGCTCGATCGCGCGTTCGTGAGCGGCCGCGTGCCGCGCGGCTCGCTCGAACTGCACGGGCCGACGCACGCGTTTCCGTTTCGGAACGGCGAGGGGCAATTTCTCGTCGAAGGCTTCGTCGAGGGCCTGACGTTCGATTATCAGCCGGGCTGGACGCCGGCGACGCAGCTCACCGGCAATGTCGAATTCCGCAACGAAGGCATGCACGCGAGCGGCATCACGGCGCGTGTCGGGGAGCTGCAAGTCACGCACGCGAGCGGCGGGTTTGCCGACTTCAAGGAAGGCGATCTGAAGCTCTCGGCGGTCGCGAACGGCGATCTGGGCGCGGCGCTCGGATTCCTGCAGACGAGCCCGATCGGGGCGGCGCTCGGCGATGAGTTCAAGGCGCTGCGCGGCAGGGGCGCCATCGAAAGCACGCTGAGCCTCTTGCTGCCGATCACCCATGTCGAGGATCGCCGCCTGTCCGTCGCGACGAAGCTGACGGACGCGACCGTGCGGCTCGTCGATCTCGATGCGCCCGTGACGCAACTCAACGGCTCGCTGATCGTGCGCCAGGAGCTGCCGGTCGAGGCGGATCTGAAAGGTCAATTCCTGGGCGGCGCGGTCGACGTGGTGATCACGCCGGACGATCGCACGGACGAGAACGCCACGCTCGTCGCGCGCGGGCGCGCCAATGCCGATCAGCTCGCGGCTTTCCTGCCCTCGAGCGTGAAGATCAACGGGGCGATGGATTGGCGGATGAGCACGCGCCTGTCGAGCCGCGAGGATCGGCCGCGGCAGATGTATGCGATCGACTCGTCGATGCAGGGCCTGGGCGTGCAGCTGCCGTATCCGGTCGGCAAGGACGCCGATGCCGCGCGTCAGCTGCACGTAGAACTCGAACAAGGCGATCGGCAGGTGCTCGCGCGCGCGTCCTTCGGGAATCTGCGCGGCCTCTTGCGGTTTCAGTCGGCGGGAGGCAAATGGGCGTTCGATCGCGGCAGCGTGCGCGCCGATGGCGTGCTCGCCGCATTGCCGGTGCATCCGGGACTGCGTCTGGAAGGCTCGATCGATCGCGTCCGGCTCGATGATTGGTTTGCGCTCGGCGATTCGAAGTCCGCTCCGAACGCGCCTCGGCCTGCAAACGCGACGAAGGTATCGGACGTCTTGCGCGCGGCGAATCTGCACGTCGGCGTGTTGCAGCTCTATGGCTACGAATGGCCCGACGTGCGCGGCGTGATGCAGGCGACGGATCGGGGCTTTCGCGTCGACGTCACGGGCGCGAACGCGGAAGGGCAGATCTTCGTGCCCGAGGACTTCACCGGCACGCAGCCATTGGTCGTCGACCTCGAACGGCTCGTCGTCATGAAGTCCGACGACGATGAGGAGCGCAGCCGTGCTGCCCGCGATGACGGCCATGGCGATCCGCGCGAGTGGCCGAGCTTGCGCGTGCACGTCGGCGACATGCACGTGGAGAATCATCCGATCGGCGGGCTCGACCTGTTGACGACGCGCGTACCGACCGGCTTGCGCATCGACTCGATCAAGATCGCGCAGGATGCCGTGCAGGCGGAAGCGCATGGCGACTGGTCGATCGGTCCCGCGGGCGAGCGCTCGAGTCTCATCGGCAAGATCACGAGCACCGACGTGCGCCAGACGCTGCGTGCGCTGAACTACACCGAGTTTCTGGATGCGAAGCGTGCCGAGGTGAGCGCGCAGCTCGCCTGGGCCGGCGGGTTCGACGGCAATCTCATGAAGCGCGCCTCCGGCACGATCACCGTATCGGCCGAGTCGGGGCAGCTGCTCATGCTGCAGCCCGGCGCAGGGAAGCTGCTCGGCCTGTTCAGCGTCGCGGCGCTGCCGCGCCGTCTGTCGCTCGATTTCAGCGATCTCACGGAGAAGGGGCTGAGCTTCGACACCATCCATGGCGACTTCCAGCTGCGCGAGGGGAACGCATACACGAGCAACCTGCTGCTGCGCGGCCCCGCAGCAGAGATCGGCATCGCGGGCCGTACGGGCCTCGGTGCGCAGGATTTCGACCAGACCGCCGTCGTGACGGGCAATCTCGGCGCCTCGATCCCTGTGGCGGGCGCGCTCGCGGCAGGGCCGGCCGTAGGCGCTGCGCTGTTGCTCTTCTCACAGGTCTTCAAAGAGCCGCTGAAGGGCATTGCCCGCGGCTATTACCGGATCAGCGGGACCTGGGACGATCCCATCGTGGAACGTGTCGATGCCGCCGAGGCGAAGGAACGTGGTTAATTGAGCCCCATGCCGATCGCCGCCGTCCTCCAAATGACCTCCGCCGCCTCCGTCGAGGCGAATCTTGCGACCGCCCGGGAGCTGTTCGAACGCGCACATGCAGCGGGCGCGGTGCTTGCCGTGCTGCCGGAGAATTTCGCAATCATGGGTCGGAAGGAGGCGGACAAGCTCGCGGCTGCCGAACGGCTCGGCGAAGGGCCGATACAGGCGTGTCTGTCACGTACGGCGAAAGAGCTCGGGATGTGGATCGTCGGCGGCACGATTCCGTTGGTGCTCGAGAACGAGCCGGAGCGTGTGGCGGCTGCATCGCTCGTATTCGATGACACGGGGCGGTTCGTCGCTCGCTACGACAAGATCCATCTGTTCGACGTCGACATTCCGCAGCGGGACGAACGCTATCGCGAGTCCGCGACGATCGCGCCTGGCGCGGCGCTGACCGTCGTGCCGACGCCGATCGGGCGCGTCGGCATGTCCGTCTGCTACGACGTGCGTTTTCCCGAGCTGTTTCGCGAGCTGCAGGCGCAGGGCGCGCATGTCTTCACCGTCCCGTCAGCGTTCACGGCACCGACCGGGCGGGCACATTGGGAACTGCTATTGCGCGCCCGCGCGGTGGAGAACCTGTGCTACGTTCTCGCGGCCGCGCAGGGCGGGATGCACGAGAACGGGCGCGAAACCTACGGCGATTCTCTGATCGTGGATCCCTGGGGCCACGTGCTCGCGCGCGTCGCGGAGGCGGGTCCCGGCCTTGCAGTCGCGGAGATCGACCTCACACAGCAAGGCGAGCTGCGTACGCGGTTCCCTGCATTGAACCACCGGCGCCTGTAGTCACGCGGCGCCCATCACCTCATCGGAAACAGCATGTCCAATCGCCTCATCACGCCCGCCAATCTGCATCTCGAATTGCCGAGCCTTCTCGATACGAGCACCGCGCTCGATATCGCGCGGCAAGCGATTCTCTCGCCGTCCGGACTCGACGAGGACCGCATCGCCAACGTGCTCGGCAGCGTGATGGGCTACAGCGTCGACTACGCCGATCTGTATTTTCAGCTGAGCCGCGAAGAGTCGTGGTCGCTCGAGGACGGCATCGTCAAAGACGGGGCCCACAATATCGAGCAGGGCGTCGGCGTGCGTGCGCTCGCGGGCGAGAAAACCGGGTTCGCGTATTCGGATGAAATCGTCCTGCCGGCCTTGACCGAGGCATCGCAGGCGGCGCGTGCGATCGCGCGCAGCGGTGCTAATACGTCGCTGCAGGCGTGGCATGCCTCCACAGGCCACAGGCTGTATCTGCCCGTCGATCCGCTCGACGGCATGAGCGATGCGGACAAGGTGCGCTTGCTCGAGCAGATCGATGTCGAGGCGCGGCGCATCGATCCGCGCGTGAAACAAGTGATGGCGAGCCTGTCCGGATCGCACGAAGTCGTGCTCGTCATGGCGAGCGACGGTACGGTCGCGGCGGACGTGCGGCCGCTCGTGCGCTTGAACGTGTCCGTGATCGTCGAGCAGGACGGACGGCGCGAGCAGGGCTACTGCGGCACGGGCGGGCGCTATGCGTTCGCGCGCTTCCTCGAAAACGATCGTTGGAAGGAGCAGGTGCGCGAGGCCGTGCGCGGTGCGCTCGTGAATCTCGAAGCGGTGCCCGCGCCGGCGGGAACGATGACGGTCGTGCTCGGGCCGGGCTGGCCCGGCGTGCTGTTGCACGAAGCGATCGGCCACGGCCTGGAAGGCGATTTCAATCGCAAGGGAACCTCGGCGTTCTCGGGCCGCATCGGCGAGATGGTCGCGTCCGAGGAATGCACGGTCGTCGATGACGGCACGCTCGGCTCGCGCCGCGGCTCGCTCAACATCGACGACGAAGGCACGCCGACGCAATGCACGACGCTGATCGAGAACGGCGTGCTGCGCGGCTATCTCCAGGACAAGCTCAATGCGCGCTTGATGGGCGCGCGCCCGACCGGCAACGGCCGCCGCGAATCCTTCGCGCACATGACGCTGCCGCGGATGACGAACACATACATGCTCGCCGGCAAGCATGATCCGCAAGAGATCATCGGCTCGGTGAAGAAGGGCCTGTACTGCCACAACTTCGGCGGGGGCCAGGTGGATATCACGTCCGGGAAGTTCGTGTTCTCGGCGAGCGAGGCCTACCTGATCGAGGACGGCAAGCTGACCGCGCCCGTGCGCGGCGCGACGCTGATCGGCAATGGTCCGGACGTATTACGTCGCGTCGCGATGGTCGGCAACGATCTCAAGCTGGACGAAGGCGTCGGGACCTGCGGCAAGGAAGGGCAGGACGTTCCCGTCGGCGTCGGCCAGCCGACGTTGCGCGTCGATGGCTTGACCGTCGGCGGCACGGCCGCGGGCTGAAGCCGGGACAGGAGTGTTGCCGGACCTCGTCGCCCAGGATGAGCGCTGCTAGGATCGCGGCTCCGGCGCAGCGCGCCCAGCATCGACGTTCGTATGTGGATTGCCAGACCGATTTACGAGCTGCTGCCCTACGCCTACATCCTCGTGGGCGCGGTGCTGCTCGGCGCCGCATGGTTTCTGAACGTTGAAACGCTGCCCGGGGTGCTGCTCGTCGTCGGCTCGCTCAGCATGCTCGCCGGGATCGTGCTCTGGCTCAGGCGCAAGGATTACCGCACCCGCCAGGCCGAATACACGAATCGCTCGCTCGAGGACTGATCTGATCGGTGTGATCTCGGGCGGCTAGCCGCGTGCCGATACCGGATCGGCATCATCCTCTTCGTTTTCTTCCGCCTCGAGCTCGCGCGCGCGTTCCTGCTCGAGGAGCGCGCCGACGTCATCCTCGGTTTCGATGTGTGAGGCGCGCGAGCGCGACATGCGCTCGTCGAAATACATGATCTCGTGCTGGCCGATGTGCACGACGTCGCCGTCGTTCAAGATGCGGCGGCGCACGCGCTTTGCGCGCACGTAGATGCCGTTCGTGCTGTTCAAGTCTTCGACGACCGACGTCTGCAGCGACGTCACGATCTGCGCGTGATGCCGGCTGATGTATTTGCTGTCGATCTGCAGATCGTTGTCCGGTGTGCGGCCGATGATGAAGCGTCCCGGCGTGAGCTCGCGCTCTGCAATCGTCTGGCCGTTGAAGCCGACGAGAATGCGGCCGAGCACGATGCGCCGCTCGCCCGTGCCTTCGATCGACTGGCCGTTGCCCGCCATGCGATGCGGGCTGAGCGCCTCCAGCTTGACGGAGCGCTCGGCGAATTCGACCCACTGCATCTCTTCGATCGCCGCTTTCACGTCCTCGACCGTGACGTGATCGCGCTCGTGCGCGAACGCCGCCATGAGCGAGGTGTCGCACAACGTGTTTACGAGGCGCGGGATGCCGCCGGTGTAGCGATAGATGAGCGGGAAGGTGTCCGGATGAAAGATCTCGCGGCCCTGCGACCCGGCGACTTCCAGGCGATGCTGGATGTACGACGAGGTATCGGTCTTCGACAGCGCGGTCAGATGAAAGCGCAGACGGATGCGCTGCGCGAGCTGGACGAGGCTCGGTGAATTCAGCTTCTCGTTGAGCTCCGGCTGACCGGCGAGAATGATGCGCAGCACCTTCTCCTTGGTCGTCTCGATGCCCGACAGCAGGCGGATCTCTTCGAGCACCTTGTTCGAAAGGTTCTGTGCTTCATCGACGATGAGCAGCACGCGCCGGCCGTTCGCGTATTGCTCGATCAGGAATTCGTTCAGCGTCGCGAGCAGCTCCGCTTTTTTCATCTTGAACGGCTGGAAGCCGAATTGCGCGAGCAGCGATTGCAGGAACTCGACCGCGGACACCTGGGTCTGGCTGATCTGCGCGACGACGACGTCCTTTTCCAGCTCTTTCAGGAACGTCTCGATCAGCGTCGTCTTGCCGGAGCCGATCTCGCCGGTGATGACGACGAAGCCGTCCGTGAACCAGATCGTCGATTCCATGTACGCCTTGGCGCGCGCATGGTGCTTGGACAGGTACAGGAACGCCGGATCGGGCGTGAGCCGGAAGGGCAGCTCCTGCAGCTTGAACAGGTCGAGATACATGGGGTGTCTGGGCGCCTAAAGTGCTGGCGGTCTTCGCAAGTGTCCGGACGGTCTCAACCCGCCAAGCCCCGGAATGCGGGCCAAGTGTACGGGCTGGCGGAGGTGGTTTCAAAAAACCTGCCCCAATGGCCATGCAATCTGTCAAACGCTGTCACGATGTCGGCGTCTCCTGGTGTTGGAGCGCAATAGACGCGCAAGCCCCCGTGTTGGTTCGACATTGAAGGCAAAAGCTTGCGGGCCGTCGCGCCGCGCCGACGCTCACCTCAGGCGTCGCGTACTTTCAGCAGCTGGCGCAGCGCCTTGTCGCGGGCCTGGGCGCTGTTGCTTACGATCGTGCAATGTCCGAGCTTGCGGTTCGGGCGCGGTTCCTTGCCGTAGCTATGGTAGTGAACGCCGGGGATCGCCAGGACGCGCGCGGCCTCGGGAATCGTGCCGATGAAATTGACCATCGCCGAATGTCCCACGGCACGCGTGCTGCCGAGCGGCAAGCCAAGAATCGCGCGGATGTGATTCTCGAACTGGCTCGTTGCGGCGCCTTCAATCGTCCAATGCCCCGAATTGTGGACGCGCGGCGCCATTTCGTTCGCGATCAGCTGCCCGCGCTTCACGAAGAACTCGATCGTCAGCACGCCTGCGTAATCGAAGTGCTTCATCAAGCGCTTCAAGTGCGTCTCGGCCTGGCGCTGCAGCGGCGCATTGCGGTAGGGGGCAGTCGAATAGCGCAGGATCCCGGAGGAGTGCGTGTTCGCGGACAGCGGATAGCACGCGATCTCGCCGTTCGTGCTGCGCACGCCGATGATCGACACCTCGCGGCTGAAATCGACGAAGCCCTCGTAGATGAGCGGCACGGAGCCGAGCTGATTCCAGGCGCGCTCGACGTCCGCGGGCTCGCGCAGGAAGTACTGACCGCGGCCGTCGTAGCCGAGCCTGCGCGTTTTCAATACCCCAGGCAGCCCGATGGACTGCGCTGCCTTCTCGAGATCCGACAGGCTATCGACCGCGACGAATGGCGGCGTGGGAATGCGCAGCGATCGGAACAGCGTCTTTTCATCGAGTCGGTCCTGCGATGCGCCCAAGGCGTTCGGCGGCGGCAGGAACGGCTTTTGTCGTGCGATTTC
>Ga0164243_10002122_pt1 | contig 33188 bp, 26 predicted proteins | sample OricompcompostOP_FD_108781 | JGI IMG/M metagenome (GOLD analysis project Ga0164243, IMG submission 108781) | Organic Plus compost microbial communities from Emeryville, California, USA - Original compost - Organic plus compost (OP) | ecosystem: Engineered > Solid waste > Mixed feedstock >... | reverse complement strand
CTTGGCCGACACATAAGCCGAGACATAGGCGTAACCCTTGAGCGCGGCGGTCGAAGCCACGTTCACGATCCGCCCGAACCCCCGCTCGATCATCCCCGGCAGCACCGCGCGGGTCGCGTTCGCCGGCCCGACCAGGTTCAGCTCCAGCATCGCCCGGAAGTCGCCCTCGCCCGTCTTCAGGAAGGGCGCGGTCGAAGCGCCGCCGGCGTTGTTGACCAGCACGTCCACGGGGCCGAGCGCCTCGGCCGCCCGCGCCAGGGCCTCGCCGAGCGCGGCCCGGTCCGTCACGTCCGCCTGCACCCACGCAGAGGCTTGGCCGCCTGAAACCTGGCGCTCCAGGGCCTCGCGGCCCCGCCCGAGCACGGTGACGCGCGCGCCAGCTGCGGTCAGGCCGGCGGCGGTCGCCGCGCCGATCCCGCGCCCGCCGCCGGTCACCAGCGCATGCAGCCCTTCCAGATTCTCCACCAATGCTCTCCTCACGCCCGAGCTTGACTCAGCTCCGCTGATATTTCAAGATTAAAATATTATGGGGCGGCGATGCACGTACGCCCTCTGCGCCCGGATGACAAGATGAAGATCTCGGTGATCGGCGGAGGTCCCGCCGGCTTGTACTTCGCTATTCTCGCGAAGAAAGCTTGGCCCGCCTGGGACATCACTGTCTACGAGCGCAACCGCCCCGACGACACTTTCGGATTCGGCGTGGTGTTTTCGGACCAGACGCTGGGCGCGTTCGAGGCCTACGACCGCGAGAGTCACGCCGAAATCCTGCGCAACTTCGCTTATTGGGACGATATCGAGATCCACTTCAAGGGCGAGACGGCCCGCATCGGGGGCAACGGCTTTTGCGGCTGCTCGCGCCAGATGCTGTTGCGCATCCTGCAGGAGCGGGCGCTGGAGCTTGGCGTGAAGCTGGAGTTCCAGGTCGAGATCGACGACCTGTCGCGGTTTGCGGACAGCGACCTGGTCGTGGCCGCCGACGGGGTCAACAGCCGCGTCCGCTCCGAATGGGGCGACCACTTCGGGACCAGCGTCGACCTGCGCCCCAACAAGTTCGCCTGGATGGGCTCCACCCGCCCGCTCGACGCCTTCACCTTCTTCTTCCAGGAGACGGAGCACGGTGTCTTCATAGCCCACTGCTACCAATACGAGGCCGGCCGCTCGACCTGGGTGATCGAGACCGACCCCGACACCTTCGTCCGCGCCGGCCTGGATTCGATGGACGAGGGGGCCTCGGCCCGCTTTGTCGAAGGCGTGTTCGCCGAGGCGCTGGACGGCCATCGGCTGATCACCAACCGCTCGATGTGGCGCAACTTCCCCATGATCCGCAACGCGCGGTGGGTGAAGGACAACGTCGTGCTGCTGGGCGACGCCAAAGCCACCGCCCACTTCTCCATCGGCTCGGGCACCAAGCTCGCGATGGAGGACGCCATCGCCCTGTTCGAGGCCTTCCGGGCCGAGGGCGCGGTCGGGCCGGCGCTCGCTCGCTTCGAACGCGACCGCCGCGAGGACGTGGAGAAGACCCAGCACGCCGCCGACGTCTCGCTGGTTTGGTTCGAGCACCTGAACCGGTTCTGGAACTTCGATCCGGTCAAGTTCGCCTTCGGCCTGATGACCCGTTCCAAGGCCATCACCTACGACAACCTGATGCTGCGGGCGCCCGGGTTCGTGGAACGCGCCACCCGCAACTTCGCCCACGAGCAGGCCGAGCGCGGCCTGCCGATCCGGGACGAGACCACGCCGCCGATGTTCCAGCCGTTCCGCCTGCGCGAAATGGAATTGGCCAACCGCGTCGTGCTGTCGCCCATGTGCATGTACTCGGCGACCGACGGCCTGCCCAACGACTGGCACCTGGCCCACCTGGGGGCCCGCGCGGTCGGCGGCGCGGGCCTCCTGTTCACCGAGATGACAGACGTCTCGCCCGAGGGGCGGATCACCCCGGGCTGCACCGGGCTCTACAGCGACGCGCAGACCGCGGCCTGGAAGCGCATCGTCGACTTCGTCCACGCCCACTCGGCCGCGAAGATCGCCGTCCAGCTCGGCCACGCCGGCCGAAAAGGTGCGACCAAGCTGATGTGGGAAGGGATGGACCAGCCGTTGGACGAGGGCGCCTGGCCGCTGATCTCGGCCTCGCCGCTGCCCTACTATCCGCATAGCCAGACCCCGCGGGAGATGACCCGCGCGGACATGGACAAGGTGAAGGCCGACTTCGTCGCTGCGGTCTGCAGGGCCGAGCAGGCGGGCTTCGACATGGTCGAGCTGCACTGCGCCCACGGCTATCTGCTCGCCAGCTTCATCTCGCCGCTGACAAACCACCGCGCCGACGAATACGGCGGGCCGCTGGAGAACCGGCTGCGCTTCCCGCTGGAGGTGTTCGGGGCCATGCGCGACGCCTGGCCGCGCGAGAGGCCGATGTCGGTGCGCATCTCCGCCACCGACTGGAAGGAGGGCGGGATCACCGGGCCGGAATCGGTCGAGATCGCCCGCGCCTTCGCCCGCGCCGGCTGCGACCTGATCGACGTTTCCACCGGCCAGACGGTGCACGACGCCAAGCCGGTGTTCGGCCGCATGTTCCAGACGCCCTATTCCGACCGGATCCGCAACGAGGCGGGACTGGCCACCATGTGCGTGGGCGCCATCTCCAGCGCCGACCAGGTCAACACCATCCTGACCGCCGGCAGGGCCGACCTGGTGGCCATCGGCAGAGCCCACCTGGCCGATCCCTCGCTGACCCTGCGCGCGGCCGCCTGGTACGGCGTCGACCTGCCCGGGACGCCGCCCCAGTACGCGCCGGGGGTGCAGGCCCAGCGCTCCCTCATGCGCCGCGAACGCGAGGAACTGACCGACCTGCGCATCCGCGGCCGTCCCAAGAGCGGCGAACAGGCGCTGGCGGAAGTGCTGGCTCGCGAAGGGCGCTTGGCGGCGGAGTAGGGACGCCTACGCCCCCGACAGCACCCGCCACGCCACATAGGCGGCCGTCGCGATGATCATCGCCGCGAACAGGCGCCGGGCCTGACCTGCCGAGGCGGCGAGCCTGGGCGCAAGAGAGGCCGCGCCGCGGGCGCCGACGGCGCCGCCGGCCACCAGAGCCAGGAAGATCGGCCAGTCCACGAGGCCGGAGGCGGCGTAGCTGACGCTGGTCGCCGCGCCGAACAGCACCACGGAGACCAGGGACGACGCGGCCGCATGCGCCAGGGTCATGCCGGTGGCGGCCATCAGCCCGGGCACGATCAGGAACCCGCCGCCGATCCCGAAGAATCCCGCGGCGAGCCCGGTCGCCAGGCCTAGGGGTGCGAGTCTCAGGGTCAGCCGGCGGTCAAGGCGCACGCCGGGGTCGCCCAGCGACTTCGGCGACCGCAACATCGACAGCCCGACCAGCGCCATCGCGACGGCGAACCAGGCCAGCAGCGCCTGCCCGTCGATCTGCTTGGCGAGTTGCGCCCCGATCAGGGAGCCGGTCAGGCCCGCTCCGCCGAAGACCAGGGCGCACGGCCATTTCACCCGCCCGCCCCTGGCCTGCGTCGCCAAGCCGACGGCGGCGTTGACGGCGACCGCGGCCGCGGAGGTGCCGATGGCGACGTGCGGGTCCTTCACCCCCACGGCATAGAGCAGCAAGGGGGTGGCGAGCACCGATCCGCCGCCGCCGAACAGGGTGAGCAGCAGGCCGACCAGGGCTCCGCTCAGGCCGGCCGCGGCATAGGTAAACGCGAGGTCCACGACATCATGCCGGGCGGTGCCGGTTCCAGGGCGCCGCCGCCAGCAGGCGCGCCATCCCGCAGAACCCCGTCGCCCCCGCAAACGCGAGCCCGGCCCCGACGAAGGCGGCGACGCCGAGGAACAGCGGGTTCAGCGCCACTCCGAGGCCGACGCCCAGCAGCACCAGCAGCCCGGCGGCGATCTGCACCTGACGCATCAGCTCCAGCGGCGCCCTGCGGTCTTCCTCCACCGGCAGGCCCGCGGCGGCCCAGGCGTCGACGCCGCCGTCGAGGATATAGGCCTCGCCATCGACCGCGGCGCGAAGCCGGTCGCAGTTGGCGGCGGTCCGCATGCCCGACCGGCAGGTGAAGACGACGCCCTGCCCAGGCTCCAGCTTCAGGCGGGCCTGTTCGAAAGCGGAGAGCGGCCGGGACAGCGCTCCCTTCACGTGGCGGCGGGCGAACTCGTCCGGCTCGCGGATATCGACGAGCACGGCGCGCCCGCGCGCCAACAGATCAGCGACGTGGTGCGGCTTCAGGGCGGTCAGGGTCGTCATGGCTTGGCCTCATCTCGACGGGGCAAAAGATCTCCGCGAGCGTCGCCACCACCTTGAGCGCCGCAGGGTCGGCGATCCGGTACCAGATGGTCTGGGCTTCGCGGCGCGTGGCCACGACGCCTTCCTCCCGCAGCACCGCGAGGTGCTGGGAAAGGGCCGATTGGGAGAGGCCCACGAGGGGCAACAACTGCCCCACCGAGCGTTCTCCATCGGAGAGCCGGCAAAGGATCATCAGGCGACGTTCGTTGCCGAGGGCGCGCAGAAGCTTGGCGGCTTCGGCGGCGCTGGCTTCGAACTGGGTGATGTCGAACTTCGAGAGATCGATCATGAGGCCTATATGTGAGCTTGTGCTAATTTAGCAAGTTCTTATGTATGGGGCGTTCCGATTCAGAGCTTCACCATGCAGCCCCACGTCCAAGCCTTCTTCGACCGCGCCACCTCCACCGCCAGTTACCTCGTCAGCGACCCCGAGACGAAGGCCGCCGCCATCGTCGATCCGGTTCTGGATTTCGAGCCGAAAGCCGCGCGGCTGTCGACCGCTTCGGCCGATGCGATCCTCCAGGCCGTCGAAGCGCAGGGTCTGCGGCTCCTCTACGTGCTCGAAACCCACGCCCACGCCGATCACCTTTCGGCGGCCGACTACATCCGCAACCGGACCGGGGCGAAGATCGCCATCGGCGCCCACATCGTCGAGGTCCAGAAGGCGTTCATTCCGGTCTTCGAAGCCGACGACGTGAAGGCGGACGGCCGCGCCTTCGACCACCTTCTGAACGAAGGCGACGAACTGCCGCTAGGCCGGCAGGCGATCCGCGTGCTGCACACGCCGGGCCACACGCCCGCCGACGTGACCTATCTCATCGGCGACGCCGCCTTCGTCGGCGACACCCTGTTCATGCCCGACTACGGCACCGCCCGCGCCGATTTCCCGGGCGGGGACGCGCACGCCCTGTACCGTTCGATCCGCAAGCTGCTCGATCTGCCGCCGGAGACGCGGATGTTCGTCGGCCACGACTACTTGCCCGCCGGGCGCGGCGAATTCCGCTGGGAGACCACCGTCGCCAAGCAGCGCGCCGGCAACGTCCACGCCCACGACGGCGTGACCGAGGAGGAATTCGTGGCCATTCGCCAGGCCAGGGACGCGACGCTTGCGGCGCCCACGCTGATCCTCCCCTCATTGCAGGTGAACATCCGGGGCGGGGCGTTGCCGCAGCCCTCTCCCTCCGGCCGCGTGTTCCTGAAGCTGCCCGTCTCGGGTCCCGACCAACCCGGCCGCTGAGAGACCGCCATGACCTACTATTTCAGCAAGACGCTCGACCGCCCGTTCGACGAGGCCGTCGCCGCCACGCGCGAGGCGCTCGCCCAGGAGGGTTTCGGGGTCATCACCGAGATCGACGTGCGGCAGACGATTAAAACCAAGATCGGAGAGGACTTCCGTCCTTATCTCATCCTCGGCGCCTGCAATCCGCGGCTGGCGCACGAAGCGCTCAAGCTCGAGGACAAGGTGGGCACGATGCTGCCCTGCAACGTCATCGTGCAGGACGCCGGCGACGGGCGCGTCGAAGTGGCCGCTATCGATCCGGTCGCCTCGATGCAGGCGATCCCGAACGACGCGCTCAAACAGAAAGCGGCTGCGGTCGGCGAGAAGCTGCGCGCGGCGATCGGGCGGCTCTAGGCTTGGCGATCGGTGGCCGGCCCGTCAGCCGCCGCGGGACAGGGAGTGGCGCTGTCCGTGCAGACCTGCGGCCGGACAGGGTCCGCACCGCGCCTCGTCCAGGGTCAGCGTCGGCAGATCAGCGCGGCGACCATGGTGCTTCGGTTCCGGGGAGCCGCGCAGAAGCCGGTCTCGTCGGAAGCAAGCTGCAGATCGACCCAGTGGTCGCCTACGCAATCGAGCCACGAACGGACGAAGCGGCGTTCGTCGTCGCTCGCGAAGAATGGCGTCAGCTGTTCCGTGTAGAATCTTTCCCTGAAATAGATTGCCGCTTCGCGGCGGGTGACGGTCCCGCAGATCCGCCCCGATCGCGAGGCCCAGACGGCCCCGAATTCCGGCGACCGGTACCCGAGGCGGCGCCCTAACCGCTCGGAGATGATCGACCATTTGGCCAGGGCGGCCGGAACGGCGGCGCTTCTCTCTTCAGGCGTGGGGCGGCGGGGCGGAAGCTGCCCGACCTGGTCGACCACAGTCATCGCAGCCGTCAGGGCAAGCCACGTCAGGGCCAGGCCGCCGCTCACCCGGCCCGCCCACAGGGCGGCCGCCGAGCCGAACCTGCCTTTCTTCCCCAGCCAAAGCATGCGTCACCCGCCGACATTTTGTTACAACTGTAATTCCAACTGGGTACAGCTGTAAATCGACTGCGCGCTCGGGCTGCGTGACGCCCGCCGCCGCGCGCAGTAAGGCTTGGCCGTGGCCACACCGAATCCCATCGCCGACGATCTGCGCGTCCGCACATGGCTTGAGATTCGGAAGCCGTTGGAGCGCCAGCTGGAGCCGCTCGGCCGGGCGGCCATGGATGCGCTCCGGCCCGCCCCGGGCGAGCGGGTGCTCGACGTCGGTTGCGGGGTGGGGGCGACGCCCTTCGCGCTAGCCCGCGCGGTCGGACCGGCAGGCGAGGTGGTCGGGGTCGATCCGCTCCAAGCCGCCGTGGAGGTGGCCCGTGGCGATCCGGAAGCGCCCGGGAACGTCGCCTTCGTCTGTGGCGACGCGCAATCCTATCCGTTCGAGCCGGCCTCGTTCGACGCCGTGTTCTCGCGGTTCGGCGTGATGTTCTTCGCCGATCCGGTCGCCGCGTTCGCGAACCTGCGCCGAGCGCTGCGCCCGGGCGGCAGGCTGGGGTTCGTCTGCTGGCGGAACCTGGACGAGAACGAACTGGACGCGGCGCCGCTGCGTGCGGCCGCGCCCCATCTGCCGGCCCAGCTCGTGGCCGACGCCGCAGCCTCCGGCTGGTTCTCATTCTCCGATCAGGAGCGTCTTCGGGAGATTCTAAGGCTTGCCGGGTTTGTGGATGTGAGGGTTGCGCCGCACGACCAGCCGGTCGGCAGCGGCGGGCTTCAGGCGATGGTGGACGTGTGCTCCCGCGTCGGCGCGCTCGGCAAGATCCTGCGGGAGCGCCCGGAGTTTCGGCGCGAAGCGGTTCCGGCGCTGGAGCAGGCGCTGCGGGAATTGGACGGCCCGGCCGGTCCGGTCCTGCACGCCGCGACCTGGGTCGTCACCGCCCGCGCGCCGGATTGATCGTCACGCCCCGCCCTTGCGCTGCATGGTCCAGTCCGCAGCGGCGCAGTAGCCGCAGCGGTCGCCCTCGAACATGGCGCCGGCCGCCTGATCGCCGGTCAGCTGGTACAGGAACCAGGCGGTGAGCACGGCGCGATAGGGCCCGCCGTCGCGCATGGGCGCCAGATGGCCGGCGTTGCGTTCGGTCAGCCAGACGACCGGGGTGTTCGCGGCCTCGAACACCGGCCTTTGGCTGCTGTCCGGCGGGGCCAAGGTGTCGGCGCCCCCCGACAGCAGCAGCATGGGCCCGTGCTGCTGGCCCGCGGGGGCGGCCAGGTCGGCGCCTTGTGCGGCGGGCATCAAGGGAGCCGTCGTCACGATGCGAGGGTCGCGCCCCGCCATCAGGGCCCCGCGCCCGCCCTGGCTGTGGCCGGCGGCGGCGACCTTGGTCAGGTCGAGCTTGTCCTTGTAGGCGCTGCCTGCGCGCGCGTTCTCGGCCGTCAGCCAATCCAGGCAGCTCAGCATCTCGGCGCCCGACCCGGCGTTGGGGGTGTTGGCCGCAGCCACCACGAAGCCATGGCTGGCCAGATGATGGAGCAGCGCCTGGTAGCTCAGCGGCTGGGTTCCCGTGCCGTTGCCCCAGAGGATGACCGGGCTGCCGGGCTTCAACTCGACGGGCCGGAAAACGGTGCAGACCGGGCCGGTGTAGCCCCGGGTCGCAGCGGGGCCTTTCGCTTCGTAGGGGCTCGCGCCCGACTGGGCCCGGACCGCCGCGCCCATGCCCACCAACCCCAGAGCCGTTACGGCGAGGGCCGCGAAGACCGCGCAGAGCTTTGATCGGGACAAGCGCTCCTCCGTGTTTCGGAGGAGAGTAGCTGAGCCTGTCAGCCCGGGTGAAGTCAGACGGAAGTCTTCTTCAGGGCGTTGCGCTGCAGCTTGCCTGTGGGGGTGCGGGGCAGGGAGGTGCGGAACTCCACCGCGCGGGGATACTTGAAAGGCGCAAGCGTCTGCTTGACGTGCTCCTGCAGCGCCCTGGCCAGTTCCGGGCCCGGCTGCACGCCCTCGACCGTCACCACCACCGCCTTGACGATGTGGCCGCGTTCTTCATCAGGCCAGCCGATGACCGCGCATTCGGCGACCGCCGGGTGCAGGTTCAGCGCCTCTTCGACCTCGGGCCCGGCGATGTTGTAGCCGCTGGAGACGATCATGTCGTCGGCGCGGGCCACGTACCAGTAGTAGCCGTCCTCGTCCCGGCGGAAGACGTCGCCGGTCACGTTCCAGCCGTCGATCACGTAACCGGCCTGGCGCGGGTCGTCCATGTAGCGGCAACCCGTCGGGCCGCGCACGCCGAGCCGTCCGACGCCCGGGCCCTCGATCGGCCGGTTCGCCTCGTCCAGCAGCACGGCCGAATAGCCGGGGACCGGCTTGCCCACCGCGCCCGGGCGGATCGCCTCGCCCGCCGCCGAGATGAAGATGTGGATCATCTCGGTCGCGCCGATGCCGTCGATCAGCCGGATGCCGGTCCGTTCGAACCAGGCGTCGGAGGTCGCCTTGTGCAGCGGCTCGCCGGCGGAGACGCAGACCCGCAGGCTGGAGAGGTCGACGGCCTCGCCCTTGGCCAGGATCGCCCGGTAGGCGGTGGGCGAGGTGAACACGTGGGTCGCGCGATGCCGCTCGACCGTCTCGGCCAAGGCCATCGGCGTCGATTGCTCCGGCAGGGCGATCGTGGCCCGGAAGTAGAGCGGGAAGACCAGCACTCCGCCGAGGCCGAAAGTGAAGGCGATGGGCGGCGTGCCGGTGAAGACGGCGTCCGCGACCGGCTGCAGCATGTGCGCAGCAAAGGTGTCGCACATGGCCATCACGTCGCGGTGGAAATGCAGCGTCGCCTTCGGCTGGCCGGTGGTGCCCGAGGTGAAGGCGATCAGGCAGACGTCGTCCTGGCTGGTGTCCACCGCTTGGAAGGTCTCGGGTTTGCCCGCGCCCTTGGTCTCGAAGTCGGCGTCGGGCGCCCCGAAAGTGGCGATGCGCTTGAGCGGCGTGTCGGTGAGCAGCGGCAGCAGGTCGTCGACCAGGGCGTGGTGGCACAGGGCGACGGCGATCTCGGCCTTCTCCACCAGGCGCCGCAGCTCCATGGTGCGCAGCATGGGAATGGTGGTGACCGCGATGGCGCCGGTCTTCATCACCGCCAGCCAGGCCGCGAACAGCTCGGGCGAATTGGGGCCCCGCAGCATCACCCGCGATCCAGGGACCACGCCGTAGTCCTCGACCAGCAGATGGGCGAAGCGATTGGTCGCCGCCGCCAGCTCGGCGTAGCTCCAGGTCCGCTCGCCCTGGACCACCGCGGGCTTGTCAGGATCGACCTGGGCCAGGGCGTCGTCCAGGAGCGCCGCGCCGCAGTTCAACCTGTCCGGATAATGCAGAGCGTCAAGCTCGAAGCACAACGTGGGCCACTGGTCGGCGGGGGGCAGCCGCTGGCGCGCGAATGGATCGACGTGCGCAGATGCTCGCAGCATGCAAACGGTTCCGGCGCGCCCGGTCGGCGCCTGGAGATATTTTATATCTAAAACGCCTCTGTCAAACGTGGTGCGCACGGCTTGTGCGTGCGATGCGAGCTTCGACGCGGCCGCGCAGCCGGGGTAAGTTCAAGTAAACAAACGTGTTTGTATCCCTTCCAGGGGCCCGGTCCGGTGGTGTTCGCAACTTGTGGATGCAGCCGGGCGCCTGCGATTTGGGCGCCTGACTGCATCGGAGTGCGCGGGATCGGCGCGTCCGACTTCTTCTTTGGTCCAATACCGGATCCCTTCGGACGACGAACCTTGACAGCCTTCGAAAAGTGGCGCGGAAATTTGAGGCTTAAAATTTCTGGTGTCGGACCGAACAGCCCGGAAAGCCGGCGACCAGCAGATTGAATCGCTGTCGTGTGATGGGGGGACTTCCCCATCGGCCCGCGGCTGGATAGGGGCTCGTACAAACAGCCGGCCGGAGCGCCGGCGAGCAAGAGGGGGTGTAGCCGTGACCGAGAAGCCGTTCGACCCGACCCTGGCCCGCAAGCGTCGCGCGGCCGTATTCGGCGCCGCAAGCGCCGTGGCCCTCGGACTCGCGCTCCAGCTCGCCGGCGCCGGCGCTGCAGCGGCCCAGGATGCTGCGCCCCTGCCGACCGCCGCCGACGACGGAAGCGGGAATGTGCAGGGCGTGGTCGTCACCGCCTCGCGGGTGCAGCGCTCCGGCTTCACGGCGCCGACCCCGGTCACCACCGTCGGCGTCGAGCAGATCAACCAACGGGCCCCCACGACGCTCGGCGAAGTCCTCGCCAACATCCCGAGCTTCCGCCCGACCAGCACGCCGAACACCGCCGGCGTGACCTCCCTTTCCGGCGGCCAGGTCACGGCGGACCTTCGGGGCCTCGGCGCCACCCGCACCCTGGTGCTGGTGGACGGGCGCCGGCACGTGCCGACCAACTCCTCCGGCACCGTCGACCTGCGGCTGATCCCGACCCTGCTGGTGCAGAACGTCGAGGTGGTCACCGGCGGCGCCTCGGCGGCCTGGGGCTCCGACGCCGTCGCCGGCGTGGTGAACTTCATCCTGAAGGACCGCATCGACGGCATCCAGGCCACGGCCCAGTACGGCCAGTCCAAGTACGACGACAACTTCGAGTACAAGGCCTCGCTGGCCGGCGGCGGCTCGGCGGCCGGCGGCAAGATCCGGTTCGTCGCCGGCGCCGACTATCTGCTGAACCTGGGGATCAGGTCCCAGTACACCCGGCCCTGGGGGCGCAGGGAGGTGGGGGTGATCACCAACCCCAACTACGCCTCCAACGGCCTGCCCAACATCATCATCACGCCGAACTTCCACACCGCCAACATGACCCAGGGCGGGCTGATCGTGAGCGGCCCGCTCCGCGGCACGGCTTTCGCGCCCGGCGGCGTCCCCTACCAGTTCCAGTTCGGCCAGGTCTTCGGCGCCAACATGATCGGCGGCTCCCGCGAGGGGGAGAACCCGCTCCTGTCCGCCAACCTCGGCGCGCCGATGGAAGCGCTGAGCTCGCTCGCCCACGTGGACTTCGACGTTTCGTCGAACCTGCAGCTGTTCGCCGAGTTCTCCGCCGCCTGGACCAAGACCGGCGGCAACTCGCAGCAGCCGCGCGACCAGGGCAACCTGGTCATCCAGCGCGACAACGCCTTCCTGCCGGCTTCCATCCGCGCGCAGATGACGTCGCTCGGCCTCAACACCATCACCATCGGCCGCATCAACGACGACACGGGCTACACCAAGCTGGAGAGCCAGAACCGCACCTACCGCGGCGTGGTCGGTGCGAAGGGCGAGCTGGGCGGCGGCTGGAAGTGGGACGCCTACTACCAGTACGGCCGCAACAGCTATGCGCTGCGCTTCGGCCCCAACAACCGCATCAACCGCAACTGGCTGTTGGCGGTCGACGCCGTGACCAACCCGGCGAACGGCCAGGTCGTCTGCCGCTCGACCCTGACCAATCCGGGCAACGGCTGCATTCCGATCAACGTGTTCGGCAACGGCTCGGCCCAGGCCAACGACTTCGCCTTCGGCACCTCGACCTACGACCTGCGCACCACCCAGCAGGTCGCGGCGCTCAACATCCAGGGCGAGCCCTTCCACCTGCCCGCCGGGCCGGTGTCGCTGGCGGTCGGCGCGGAATACCGCAGCGAAAAGGGCGAGGGTCTCGTCGACCCGATCTCGCAGGAAGTGCAGCCCAACGGCTCGATCGGCGGCTTCGCCTTCGGCAACCAGCTGCCGTTCAAGGGCAAGTACCACGTCAAGGAAGTCTACGCCGAAACGGTCGTGCCGATCCTGCATGACGTGCCCGGATCGGTCGCGTTCGACCTGAACGGGGCGGTTCGGCGCACCGACTACAGCATCAGCGGCGCCGTCACGACCTGGAAGGTCGGCTTCACCTACCAGCCGTTCGAGCAGATCCGCTTCCGCGGCACCCTTTCCCGCGACATTCGCGCGCCGAACCTGTCGGAGTTCTTCATCGGCGGCACGGCGAGCTCCTTCACCAACGTCTTCGACCCGGCGCTGAACTCGACGGTGCAGATCCGCGAGGTCGGCAGCGGCAGCCTGGCGCTGACGCCGGAAGTCGCGCACACCTCTTCGGTCGGCTTCGCCTACGAGCCGTCATGGCTCCGCCGCTTCAGCGTCTCGGTGGACTACTACGCGATCCGGGTGGACGACGTGATCAGCAGCCTGGGGGCGCCGCAGCTCGCCCGAGGGTGCTTCTCGGGCGTGACGGAGTACTGCTCCAACATCGTTTTCAACCCGAACGGCACCATCGCCTTCATCCGCAGCCCGCAGCTGAACCTGAACCAGCTGCAGACCCAGGGCTACGACATCGAGGCGCAGTACACGCTGCCGATGAGCGTCATCAAGGACGGCTGGGGCGGCGCCCTGTCCCTGCGCGTGCTGGCCACCTATGTCGACAAGCTCACGTCCATCGAACCCGCCGGCGCGGTCAATCGCGTGGGCCAGCTCAGCCAGTTCGGCCGGGTCTCCGGCGTGCCCCATTGGACCGCCAACGCCAACCTGGGCTACCGGGCGGACCGGTGGGGCGTGAATCTCGAGACGCGCTACATCGGCAAGGGCCACTACAGCAACGATCTTCACGAGGGTTGCTGCATGGCCAACACGGTCAACGACAATTCCGTCCCGGCGCTCGTGTATTTCAATCTCGGGGCGCAGTATCGCTTCAACGTGCTCGGGCGAAACCTCGAGGTCTACGGCCTGGTCAACAATCTGCTTGATCGGGCGCCGCCGCGGCTGCCCTCCGGCGCGGCCGGCGGCACCAACGAATCCAGCACCAACTCGGCCTTCTACGACGTGATCGGCCGTATGTACAAAGTCGGGCTCCGCTTCCAGTACTGAGGCGGGGCCGCCAAATCGCCGCGAGAGAAGGGCGAGAATATCGGCGCCCTCTCCCGTTCGAACGAGAGCAACAGGAAGCCGGGCGGCTGCGGCGCCGGACCGCGCCTCCGCGCCGCGCCAGCGGAAACGTCAGTGGGAGAGACTCGATGAACTTGCTGCGAAACAGGGGGTCGCTGATGGCCGGCGTCGCCGTCGTCGCGACCTTGGCCGCCGGTGCGGCCCTCGCCCAGGTCCGGCCCATCCCCCAGTACGCCGGCACCGCGCCGGTCGCCGGGCAGCCGCAGCCCAAGGTCCCGACCGGCGCGCCGGACCTGATCGTCTACAACGCCAAGATCCTCACCGTGGACGGGGCCTTCTCGACCGCCAAGGCGATGTCGATGAAGGACGGCCGCTTCATGATGGTGGGGGACGACGCTGCCGTCCTGGCCACCGCCGGGCCGAACACCAGGCGCGTGGACCTCAAGGGCAAGACCGTCCTGCCCGGCTTCAACGACACCCACGTCCACATGTCAGGCGGCGGCGAGTACGAGGTCCGGGTCGACCTGACCCGGGTCCGCTCCATCGCGGACATCCAGAAGGCGCTGGCCGCCAAGATCGCCACGTCCAAGCCCGGCGAATGGATCGTCGGCAGCCGCGGCTGGTGGGAGTACGAGATGGCGGAAGGCCGCCTGCCAACCCGCTACGACCTGGACAAGATCTCCCCCAACAACCCGGTGACCATCCCGGGGCCGCACTACACCATCGCCAATTCGCTGGCGCTGAAGCTCGCGAACATCACCAAGGACACCAAGGACCCGCAAGGCGGGGAGGTCTGGAAGGATCCCAAGACCGGCGAGCCCACCGGCCTTCTGATGGACAATGCGGGGCGGCTGGTCTCGCGCTTCTACCCCCGCGCCACGCCCGAGCAGGAAATCTCGGGCATGAAGAAGCTGCTCGCGCTCGCCAATTCCAACGGCCTCACCAGCGTCGGCGACCCCGGCGGGTCGAAGGAGGACGCGGAGATGTACCGCAAGCTCTACGACATGGGCGCGCTGACGCTTCGCGTGGACTTCTCCTACAGCGTCGATCCGGCGCTGCCGATCCCGCAGGCGGAAGCCATCATCAAGACCTTCGGCCAGCCGGGCCAGAGCTGGGGCGACGGCATGTTCCGCTCCGACGAGCTGGGCGAGGTCGGCCTCGACGGCGCCGAGCTTTCGGCCATGCTGCGCGAGGACTATCCGGACCGGCCGGGCTATCGCGGCATCCAGAAGGTGCCGAACGAGCAGTTCAACCAGTTCGCCGCCCTGGCCAACCGCTATGGCTGGCGGCTGCGCCCGCACGTGGTGGGCGACCGCGCCATCGACGAAGCGCTGGAAGCCTTCGACTACGCCAACAAGGAAAAGTCGATCGTCGGGCGGCGCTGGATGCTCGACCACGCCTTCCTGCTGCTGGAAGACCACCTGCCGACCGTCAAGCGGCTGGGGGTGATCATCAACTCGCAGTACATGCACAACGCCCAGCTCGGTAAGCTCATCCTCGCGGCGTGGAAACAGCCGCTCGCCGACAAGAGCGAGCAGTTCAAGCTGTGGCTCGACAACGGGATCCTGGAGGCGAACGGCTCCGACGGCCCGATCTCGTACCACGCCGAGCCGATCTACGAGATCTACGGCTCGGTCACCCGCAAGACCATGTGGGGCGGTCAGCTCGGCCCGGACCAGGGCATCAGCCGCGAAGAGGCGATCAAGACCGTCACCATCAACAGCGCCTACTCGAGCTTCGAGGAGAAGGTGAAGGGCTCGATCGAGCCGGGCAAGTATTCGGACTTCGTGGTCCTGTCCGACGACATCATGGCTGTGCCGGCTGACAACATCAAGGATATCAAGGTGTTGGCGACGGTCTTGGGCGGCAAGACCGTCTTCGGGACTTTGCAATAGCGACCGATCGAAAGGGCGGCCCGCGGGCCGCCCTTCTTTTCAAAGCGGGGGAGCAGTCATGCGCAACGGCCTTTGCAGAGCGGCAGCGGCGATCGTCCTTGCGGCCGCGCCGGGAATGGCCGCGGCCCAGACCACGCCCGTCCCCGGACAGCCGCAGCCGAAGATCCCTGCCGGCGCTCCGGACCTGATCATCTACGACGCCAAGATCGTCACCGTGGACAAGGGCTTCTCCATCGCCCAGGCGGCGGCGGTGAAGGACGGCCGCTTCACCATGGTCGGGACCGACGCGGCGGTGCTGGCGACCGCCGGGCCGAAGACGGTCAAGGTCGATCTCAACGGCCGGACCGTCACGCCGGGCTTCAACGACAGCCATCACCACCAGCTCGGCCATGTCCGGGCGCTGACCATCAGCGCCGACCTGACCAACATCCACTCCATCGCCGACATCCAGGCCGCCATCGCCAAGAAGGTCGCGACCGCCAAGCCGGGCGAGTGGATCCAGGGCACCCGCGGCTGGTGGGAGTACGAACTTTCCGACGGGCGCCAGCCCAACCGCTACGACCTCGACAAGGTCGCGCCGAACAATCCGGTGACCATCCCCGGGCCGCACTACGCCATCGTCAACAGCTACGCCCTGAAGCTCGGGAACATCACCAAGGACACCAAGGACCCGCAGGGCGGGGAGATCCAGCGCGACCCGAAGACCGGCGAGCCGACGGGTCTGCTTTACGACGCCGCCAACCGGCCGCTGCGCCGGCTGATCCCCCGGCCCACGCCCGAGCAGGTGCGGGGCGGCCTGCTGCAGATGATCCGGCTGAACGCCTCCAACGGCCTGACCAGCATCGGCGAGCCGTCCGGCGACATGGAGGACTACAAGCTCTACCGCAGCCTCTACGACGAGGGGCTGCTGACCAACCGGGTGGACTTCTCCTTCTCCATCGACCCGGCGATCCCGACCGAGGAGTTCGAGAAGCAGCTGGCGGCGCTGGGCAAGCCCGGCGCGCTGAACTTCGGCGACGGCATGTTCCGCGCAGACGAACTCGGCGAGCTGAACCTCGACGGGGCGGAAGAGACCGCCTTCCTGCGCAAGGACTTCCCGACCAAGCCGGGCTACAGGGGCGTGGCCAACGTCCCCGACCAGCAGCTGTTCAACCGGGCCATGGCGCTCGCGGCCAAGTACGGCTGGCGCCCGCGTCCGCACGCGGTGGGCGACGCCGCCATCGACGAGGCGCTGACCGCTTTCGAATACGCCAACAGGACCACGCCCATCGGCGACCGCCGCTGGATGATCGACCACGCCTTCCTGCTGCTGCCGGACTTCTATCCGCGCGTGAAGTCGCTCGGGGTGATCATCAACTCGCAGTACATGCACAACGCCCAGCTCGGCGCTCTCATCCTCGACGCGTGGGGGCGCGAGCTCGCGGACAAGAGCGAGAGCTACAAGGACTGGCTCGACAACGGGATCTTCATGGCCGGCGGCTCCGACGGGCCGGTGTCCTACTTCTCCGAGCCGATCTACGAGATCTACGGCATGGTCACCCGCAAGACCCGCTGGGGCGGCAGCCTGGGGCCCGACCAGGGGATCACCCGCGAGCAGGCCATCCGCTCGGTCACCATCAACGGCGCCTACACCAGCTTCGAAGAGGGGGTGAAGGGCTCCATCGAGCCCGGCAAGTACGCCGATTTCGTGGTGCTGTCCGGCGACCTGCTCGCCGTTCCCGCCGACCAGATCAAGGACATCGAGGTCCTGGCCACCTACCTCGGCGGCCGTCAAGTCTATCGCAACGCCAGTTTCCCCGGAGAATGAGCCTGATGCGGGCCCGACTCGACCTTCTCGCCGCGGCGGCGGCGCTCGCCTTCGCGGTTCCTGCGCACGCCGCGCCGGCTCCGGCGGACACCGTGTTCCTGAACGGCAAGGTGTTCACCGCCGACGCCAGGGACTCGATCCAGCAGGGCTTCGCCATCAAGGGCGACAAGTTCGTGGCCGTGGGCTCGACCTCGGCCATGCGCGGCTATGTGGGGCCGAACACCAAGGTGGTGGACCTGAAGGGCCGCTTCATCACCCCGGGCCTGACCGACGATCACTTCCACAACGAAGGCGGGGGCGGAGGCGTCGATCTCAGCCACGTTCGCACCCTGGCCGAATTGCTGATGGTGGTGGCCAACGCCGCCACCGCCGCCGGGCCCGGGACGCTGATCGTCTCCAACTCCGACTGGCACGAAGCCCAGCTCAAGGAGCAGCGCCTGCCGCTGGCCACGGAGCTCGACCAGGCGGCGCCCAACAACCCGGTGGTGCTGGTCCGCGGCGGCCACTCCTACATCCTGAACACCGCCGCGCTGAAGAAGTGGAACATCACCAAGGAGACGCCGGTCCCGGCCGGCGGCGCCATCTCCCGCGGGCCCGACGGCGAGCTGACCGGCGAGCTGTTCGACAACGCCAAGCCGCTGGTCGACCTGCCCGCGGACAAGCCGGTCTCCATGGACGACATCCTGGCCACCCAGAAGACCGTCAACGCCTACGGCATGACCGCGGTGCGCATCCCCGGCTCGTACAAGGGCGACATGGTCCAGGTCCTGAAGCTGGTCAGGCAGGCCGAGGCCGACGGCAAGCTGAGCCTGCGCTGGACCATCTACATGCCGGGCTTCGGCTTGCGCGATCCGGCCAAGGTCCAGTCGGTCGTGGACAGCTGGGGCGTGAAGCCGGGCGAGGGCGACGACTGGGTGCGCGTCGACGGGGTCAAGCTGATCGTCGACGGCGGGTTCGAGGGCGGCCACATGACCAAGCCCTACCTGGAGCCGTACGGCAAAGGCGGGACCTTCTCGGGCGTGGTGGTCGTGCCCCCCGCGCCCTACACCGCCACTGTGACGGCCCTGAACCGCATGGGTTGGCGCGTCATCACCCACGCCGTGGGCGACGCCGGCCTCGACGAGGTGCTGGACGCCTACGAGGCGGCGAACAAGGAGAAGTCCATCGCCGGCCAGCGCTGGTCGGTGGAGCACGCCTTCGTCTCGCGGCCCGACCAGGTCAAGCGGCTGAAGGCGCTGGACGTGGCCGTCTCGGCCCAGGACCACCTCTACCTGGCCGCGCCGGTGCTGAAGAAGTACTGGGGCTGGGAGCGGGCCAGCGAGGTGACCCCGGTCAAGACCTACCTGGACGCGGGCCTGCTGGTGGCGGGAGGGACCGACACGCCGGTCATCCCCTTCAATCCATTCTGGAATCTGTACCACATGATGAGCCGGGACACGATCTCGGACGGCGTCTACGGCGCAGACCAGAAGATCGCCTCGCGTCCGCTGCTGCTCAAGCTGCTGACCATCAACTACGCCAAGCTGATCGGCGAAGAGAAGATCAAGGGCTCCATCGAGCCGGGCAAGCTGGCCGACTTCGCCGTGCTGACCGGCGACTTCATGACCGCCACGCCGGAGCAGGTCCGGGACTTGAAGGCCCTGTCGACCTGGGTCGGCGGCAAGGAGGTCTATCGCGACGCGGCGTTCTGAGCGGTCAGCGGACCGCTTCGCGGTCGCCCAGCAGCCTCGGCACGGTCATGAAGATGATCCAGAGGTCGAGCCAGAACGACTGCCGGTCGATGTACTCGAGGTCCAGCGCGACCCGCGCCTCGACCTCCTCGCGGGTATGGACCGGACCGCGGGAGCCGTTGATCTGGGCCCAGCCCGTGATGCCCGGCTTGATCCGGTGGCGCCAGCTGTACTCGGCCACCAGCCGCTGGCTCTCCTCGCCCGCCGTCAGCATGCCGATCGAATGCGGGCGGGGACCGACCATCGACATCTGCCCGCCGAGCACGTTGAAAAGCTGAGGCAGCTCGTCCAGGCTGGTTCGGCGGATGAACCGGCCGACCCGGGTGACCCGGTCGTCGTCGCGGGTGACCTGGCGGCTGGCGGTGTGATCCGTCGCCTCCTGCCGCATCGAGCGGAACTTCCAGACCATGATCGCCTCGTTGTTGAACCCGTGGCGACGCTGGCGGAAGAGGACGGGGCCCGGGCTGTCGAGGCGCACGGCCACCGCGATCGCAGCCATCAGGGGCCCGGTCACGACGATGCCGAGCCCGGCGAGGGCCACGTCCTGGATGCGCTTGAAGAAGGCGCGCCGCTCGTCCTGCTCGACGCCGGAGACAAGGCGCAGCGGCGCCTTCATCAGCCGGGACAGGGCGGCGGTGGTCGATTGCTCGTTGCCCTCGTCCACGAACAGAGTGACCGCGTTCGGCAGGACCTTCAGCTGCTCGATCAGCGCGCGCACCCGGTCGTGGGCCGACGCGGTGACCGTGATCACGATCTGGTCGACGTAGGGCAGGATGCTGTGGCCCAGCAGCGCCTGGGTATCCCCAAGCACCGGAACGCCGTGGATCGCGCGCGGGGAGCGCGCGGACCGATCGTCGAAGATCCCAAGCACGTTGACGTGGCGGCTGGCCAGCGCGCCTTCGATCAGGCGCACGGCGTTGGGCGTGGCGCCGACGATCAGGATGTTGGGGGTCAGCCGGCCCTGGGCGCGCCAGCGGCGCACGGCTCTCCACGCGTAGAAGTGAACCGCCGCCAGTCCTGCGGTCTGGGCGGGAGCCAAGGCCAGGACGGCCGCACGGGTGTCCGGGGGGGCCGCCGAAGCCGCCAGCCCGCCGAGGACGCCGGCCAGGCAGGCCGCCACGACCCGCAGCAGGTGGCCGATCGCCGATTCACCGGCGCGGAAATCATAGGCGTCCAGCCCCCGCAGGGCCGCCGCGGCGACGACGCAGGCCGCCGCCAGCGGGAGGACAGCGGAAACCGGGCGGAGCGCAGGGCCGGCGGTCCAATCGACCACGCTGGCCGCGGCCGCAAGGGCCAGGACGCACCAGTCCAGGCTGTGGAACAGGCGCGTGAGCATCTGGCCGCTCAGCCGCTGCCGGGCCGCGGTCAGGTGGTCCGGCCGGAACGGGCCGCGACGGTTCGGGCCGTTCCCGGACGGGGAAGACGGCGCGCCGGCGGGGACGTCGGCGATGGCGAGGCGGTGGGACGGAGGCATAGGCTCCTCGCGACTGTTCCTCGCCGTCTAACCGCAAAGTTCCATCATCCTGTTTAACGCCGGCGAATTCTTCTCGCCGACGCAGGAACCGCGCCGCTGGGCTGCGGTTGGTATCATGCGTCAGGTACGGAGCGCCCCATGCTCGAGAACTTGCCTTCGGCGGTGGGCCGCGCCCTGCGCGGCGTGCGCGCCGGCTTCGACAAGCTGGCCAGCGGACGGCCGGAATTCGCCGACGCCCCGGACATCATCGCCCTGGAGAGCTCCGCGTTCGAGGACGGGGGCTCCCTGCCGCCACGCTATACCGCCGATGGCCAGCGGATATCGCCGCCGCTGATGTGGGGCGCCCCGCCGAAAGGCGTCGCGGCCTTCGCGCTGATCGTCGAGGATCCGGATGCGCCCATCCCCGAGCCGCTGGTCCACCTGCTGGCCTGGGACCTGCCGCCCGACTTGAGATCGCTGCCGGAGGGCCAGTTCCGCAGCCCCGGCCACGACGGGCTCGACGAGATGCTGGGGCGCAACGCCTACCTCCAGGCGGGATGGCTGCCGCCCGATCCGCCTTCCGGCCACGGTCCGCACCTCTACGCCTTCCAGATGTTCGCCCTCGACCGGCCGCTCTCGCTCGACGACCATCCGGGCCGACACGCCGTCCTGCGGGCGATGCGCGGCCATGTGGTGGCCAAGGGGTTCCTGACCGCCACCTACGAGCACCCCTGAGCGGTCCCGCAAGCTGGCGTCCGGGCGAACCATTCCTAGGCGGAGGGATTGACTAAGGCGGCCCCATACAGGGGCGCAGCCGTGGTCTGGACCCATGCGAAGGCTTCTCCTCATCGGCGCCACAGCGGCGCTCTGCTGCGGCGCCGGCTCCGCCCAGGTGGTGGACCCGCGCACCGCGGCAGAGGCCGCGGGGGAGCTGCTGGGGCGGCCGGCGCCTGACATCGACACTCCGGCCAAGATCGATCCCAGCCGCGACCCGATGGTGGAGCGGCCGAGGTCGCCGCGGCCGAGGCGCGCGCCTGCGCCGAGGCGGGAGGAGGGCGCCGAAGCCGTCACCTCCGCACCCGCCGCCTCGTCCGGCGGGCCGGGACTGGCGCGCGAGGCGAGCCGCCCCGCTCCCCGGAAGCCCAAGAGCGTCCGTTAGGCGTAGGCCTGGTTGTAGAGGGCCTTGATCTCCTCGGCGGAAGGCACCAGCGGGTTGTTGCCGGGCGAGCCCGACGCCAGGGCCTGCTCGGCCATGCTGTCCAGCACCTTGTCCCAGGCTTCGCGGCCGATCCCGTACTTGGCGGGCGTGGGGACGTCGAGGTCGGCGTTCAGGGCCCGAAGCTCGTCCAGCAGGCGCGCGACGGCGGACTGGTCGCCCTCGTCCTCGCCCGCGACGCCCATCGCCACCGCGCACTGGGCGTAGCGCTTCAGCGCGCCGGGCGCGGAATAGGCCGTCACGGTGGGCAGCAGCATGGCGTTGGAGAGGCCGTGCGGCACGTGGAAATAGGCCCCGATCGGCCGGCTCATCCCGTGGACCAGGGCCACCGAGGCGTTTGAGAAGGCGATCCCCGCCTGGGTCGCGCCCAGCATCATCGCCTCGCGCGCCGGGCGGTTGTCGGGCTCGCGGTCGACCACGCGCAGGTTGGGGGCGATGGCCCGCATCGCCTGCAGCGCCATGCCGTCGGAGAACGGGTTCGCCCGCTTGCTGACATAGGCCTCGATGGCGTGGGTCAGGGAGTCGATGCCGGTGTCGGCGGTCAACCGCCGCGGCATGGTGAGGGTGAGCTCGTAGTCCACCAGGGCTGCGAGTGGCAGGTAGGCCAGGCCCACGCACAGCATCTTCTCGCTGGTGGTCTCGTCGGTGATGATGGTGAAGCGCGTGGCTTCCGAGCCCGTCCCGGCGGTGGTCGGAATGGCGATCACCGGCAGGCCCGGGGCGTCCTGGACATGGGGGACCATGTAGTCCCGCATCCTGCCGCCGAACCGGCTCAGGACCGCGATCGCCTTGGCCGAGTCCAGCGGACTGCCGCCGCCGAAGCCGACGACGCAGTCGTGGTCGGCCTCGTTGGCGAAGGCCACCCCCGCCTCGATGGAGGCGACCGTCGGATCCGGCACCGTGTCCGAGAAGACGCGCGTTCCGGTGATGCCGGCGCTTTGCAGGTCGGCGACCAGCCGGTCCACGTGGCCGACCGAGACCAGGTAGCGGTCGGACACGATCAGCGGCCGCTTCAGCCCGAAGGCGGCCAGCGTCGAGGCGAGCTCGCCCGAGGCGCCGGCGCCGATCCGCATCAGGCGGGGCAGGGCGATGACTGCGCTCATGGAAACACCTTTCGCGGAAGGCCGAGGCTAGGAGCGGCCGGGCAGGGGCTCAAGTCAGACGTTCGAGACCCTCCCCCGCCTCTGACGAGGCCGGGGAGGAGCTAACCTTAGCGCATCGTCGGGATGACGAAGCTCTGGTCCGCCACCACGCCGCCGCGCGGCCAGCGCTGTGTGACGGTCTTGGTGCGGGTGAAGAAGCGGACGCCGTCCATGCCGTACTGGTTCATGTCGCCGAAGCCGGACCGCTTCCAGCCGCCGAAGGTGTAGTAGGCCACCGGCACCGGGATCGGCACGTTGATCCCGACCATGCCGACCTCGACGCGCTCGGCGAATTCCCGCGCCGCGTCGCCGTTGCGGGTGAAGATGGCGACGCCGTTGCCGTAGGAGTGCTTGGTGGGCCAGGAGAGCGCTTCCTCGAAGCTGTCGGCCCGCATCATCTGCAGCACCGGGCCGAAGATCTCGTCCTGGTAGCTCTTCATGTGCGGCTTCACATGGTCGAACAGGGTCGGGCCCACGAAGAAGCCCTGCTCGTGGCCCTGCAGCGAGAAGCCGCGGCCGTCGAGCACCAGCTCGGCGCCTTCGTCGACGCCCATCTGGATGTAGCTTTCGATCTTCGCCTTGTGCTGGGCGGTCACCACCGGGCCGAAGTGGGCGTCGGGGTCGGAGGCCACGCCCACGCGCAGGGCCTCGGCCGCCCGCACCAGCTTCTCGCGCATGATCTCGGCGGTCTTCTCGCCGACCGTCGCCACCACCGGCATGGCCATGCAGCGCTCGCCGGCCGAGCCGTAGGCCGCGCCCATGATGTCGGCCACCGCCTGGTCGAAGTCGGCGTCCGGCAGCACGATGCCGTGGTTCTTGGCGCCGCCCATGCACTGCATGCGCTTACCGGCCGCGGCGCCGCGGGCGTAGACCTGCTGCGCGATGTCCGACGAGCCGACGAAGCTGACCGCCTTGATGTCGGGATGGTCGAGGATGGCCTCCACGGCGGCCTTGTCGCCGTGGATCACGTTCAGCACGCCGGCGGGCAGGCCGGCCTCCATCAGCATCTCGGCCAGCTTCACCGGCACGCTCGGGTCGCGCTCGGACGGCTTCAGGATGAAGGCGTTGCCGCAGGCGATCGCCGGGCCGAACATCCACATCGGGATCATGGCCGGGAAGTTGAACGGGGTGATCCCCGCCACGACGCCCAGCGGCTGGCGCAGCGAATAGACGTCGATGCCGGGCCCGGCGCCGGCGGTGTACTCACCCTTCATCAGGTGCGGCACGCCGCAGGAGAACTCGATCACCTCCAATCCGCGCAGGATGTCGCCCTTGGAGTCGGCGATCACCTTGCCGTGCTCGGCGGACAGCATCTCGGCCAACAGGTTCATGTCGCGGTCGAGCAGGCGCTTGAACTCGAACATCACCCGCGCGCGGCGCTGCGGATTGACCCCCGCCCATTGGACCTGAGCCGTGAGCGCGTTCTGCACCGCCGCGTCGACCTCGGCGGCCGTGGCGAAGGGGACGCGGGCCTGGACGCTGCCGGTGCTGGGGTCGAAGACGTCGCCGAAGCGGCCTGACTGTCCGGCCACCGCTTGGCCGCCGATGAAGTGGGAGATCGTGCGCATGGTCGCTACCTCGTTTGCGGCGGAATAACTGCACATGCAAAAAGGGGGCGACAGAGATCGAAATCGCGACCAGGCCTGCAAAAATGCCCATTTCGAACTGGGACGACGTCCGTTTTTTCCTGGCAGTGGCCCGCAGCGGCGGCCTGATGGCGGCGGCGCGCCGGCTGGGGGTGGACCAGACCACGGTGGCGCGGCGGATCTCGGCGCTGGAGGCCGACTTCGGCGCCCGCCTGATCGAGCGTTCTCCGCGCGGCGTCACCCTGACCGGCCCTGGAGCGGCGCTGCTCGAGCATGCCGAGCGGATGGAATCCGAGGCGCTCTCGGCCACCGATCGGATGGGCGCGGCGGGGGAGGGCGTGGAAGGCGTGGTGCGGCTGGCCACGCCCGAGGCGTTCGGCGCGGGCCTCGCGGCGCCGGCGGCGGCGGCCTTCCATGCGCGCCATCCCCGCATCCAGCTCGAGCTCGTTCCGACCGCACGCGCGGTGAACCTGTCCCGGCGCGAGGCCGACATCGCCGTGGGCCTGAGCCGGCCCGAACAGGGCAGCCTGGTCTCGCGCAAGCTGGCGGACTATCGGCTGGGCCTCTACGCCTCGCGCGTCTATCTCGACCGGGAAGGGGCGCCGGACAGCATCCGCGAACTGCGCAGCCGGCCGCTGGTCTGGTACATCGACGAGATGCTCGACCTGCCGGAGCTGCGCTACCTCGACCAGGTGGCCGAGGGCGCGCACACCGTGTTCCGCTCCAGCTCGATCGCCGCGCAGCACGCCGCCGTCGCCTCGGGCCTGGGGCTCGGCGTCCTGCACCGGTTCACCGCCGACAAGGACCCCCGCCTTGTGCGCGTGCTCGAGGAGGAGGTGGTCCTGACGCGCAGCTACTGGGTCTCGGTGCACGAGGCCCTGCAGCGGGTCGCCCGCGTGCGCGCGGTGATCGACTTCCTCGACGAGCTCGTCAGCGCGCACCGCAGCGAGCTCTGAGCCTCTCGCCTCAACCGAAAGGAGGAGCGCCGACCTGGCGGCGCCGGTGCTAGCGTCCTTGCCAGGATCCATCGGGAGCTCGGGATTGCGGATGGCCGCGTCGCCCATGCCCAGCGCCTGCGTCTTCGACGCCTACGGCACGCTGTTCGACCTGGCCTCGGCGACCGAGGCGTGCCGCGACGTGCTTGGCGACAGGACGGACCCGCTCTCTCGCCTGTGGCGGGACAAGCAGCTCCAGTACACGTGGCTGCGCACCCTGCAGGGCCGCCACGCCGACTTCCGACAGGTCGTCGGCGACGCGCTGGACTACGCCCTCGACGAGCTGGGCCTGGACGCCAGGTTGCGCGAGCCGTTGATGTCGCTGTTCCTGACGCTCCAGCCCTTCCCGGAGGCTGGCGACTGCCTGCGCAGGTTGAAGGCGTCCGGCGTCCGGACCGCGATCCTGTCGAACGGCGCGCCGGACATGCTGGCGCCGCTCGTGTCGGGCGCGGGCTTCGACGGCCTTTTGGACCATGTCTTGTCGGTCGAGCAGGCCCAGGTGTTCAAGACCCACCCCAGGGCCTACCAGCTCGCGATCGACGCCTTGCAGGCGCCGCCGGGCTCCATCGTGTTCGTGTCCTCGAACGGCTGGGACGCCTACGGCGCGGCGGATTTCGGGATGCGGGTCGCCTGGTGCAACCGCTACGGCCAGCGGCCGGAGCGCCTGCCGGGGCGGCCCGAATGGCGGATAGCCAGCCTGGCGGAGCTGCCCGGATGCGTGCTCGCGGGAGCTGCAGACGCCGGCGAAGCTTGACAGAACGACTTAATGAAGGGGCCGCTCGACTAAAGTCGCAATTTGGTTATTGCCGACCCCAGTCGTACAATGATCGGACGCAAGGTTCGGGCGATTATTGCCAAGCTTGATTGCTTGGCGGCCCGCGCCCAGGCATCGACCGCCCCCAAGCATCGCGGCGGCGGGGCCGTGCGGCTGAACGATTCTCGCCGGGCCGGCGGGCGCCGAGGCGCTCAAGCAGGCGACGCCGTCCGCGTGAAGGAAGGAACGGAAGGGTCAGGCTTATGAATTCGAAGCTCGCGTGCCTGGTGGCCTGCGCCGTCGCTTCGACCGCCCTGCCGGCGGTCGCGACGGCGGCCGCCTACAAGGCGCCCCGCAACGCTTTCGGCCAGCCGGACCTCGGCGGCATCTGGACCAACGAAACCCTCACCGGCATGAGCCGCCCGGCGATGTACGGCGACCGGCTGGTGGCGACCCCGGAGGAGGTGGCGGCCGCCGAGAGCGGCAAGGCCGCCCAGATCGCCGAATCCAGCAAGCCGACCGATCCGAACGCCTCGACCAAGGATCTGGAGAGCTCGTGCGAGATCAAGGGCGCCGACCTCAAGGTTTCGGCGGCCAATTGCAGCTACAACGCCGTGTGGGTGGACAGCAGCCTGCACATGATGCGCGTGGGCGGCCAGCCGCGGACGTCGCTGATCACCTTCCCGGCCAACGGCCGCATCCCCTACAAGCCGGGCAAGGGCATTCGTCCCAACGCCTGGGAAGTGGGCAACACCGACAACCCCGAGAACCGCGGCCTGCCCGATCGCTGTCTGGTCAGCCAGAACATCTCGAACGGCGCGCTGCTGAACCCCACGCTCTACAACAACACCTATGTGTTCCAGCAGAGCAAGGATACCGTGGCGATCGTGGTCGAGATGGCCCACGACGTGCGGCTCGTCCGGCTGAATGCGGAGCACAGCAGCCTGCCCAAATGGTTCGGCGACTCGGTCGGCCATTGGGAGGGCGACACGCTGGTGGTGGACACGATCAACTTCCACCCCGAGCAGCTCGCCTACAACTCGCCCCGGTTGCACCTGGTGGAACGCTTCACCCGGGTCGCGCCTGACCGGGTGCTATACCAATTCCGGATCGAGGATCCCGAGACCTACACGCAGCCTTGGGGCGGCGAGTACGAGTTCCGCAGCCAAGCCGGCCTGCAGCAGTACGAATACGCCTGTCATGAGGGCAATCACGGCCTGCTCGGCATTCTCGCCGGCGCCCGCGCCGAAGAGCGTGAGCAAAGGCAGAAACAAGCCGCCGCCGGCGCGCCGGGCGGCTGAGGCCTGCCGGCCGATGGGTAGGAGACGCTCCGAAGACGAGGCTCCCGCTCCGCAAATGGACTTTGAGTATGCGTACGGGTGGAAACCAGTAAAGGAACAGGGTCGATGACCGGCAAATTCGCGTGCCTGCTAGCCTGCTGCCTCGCCTCGACGGCGCTGCCTGCGCTGGCGGCCCCGGCGGCGTACAAGGCGCCCCGCAACGCCTTGGGTCAGCCTGACCTGGAAGGCACTTGGGAGAATACGACGCTCACCCGCATGGAGCGTCCGGCCCAGTACGGCGACCGTCAGGTCCTCACGCCGCAGGAGGTCGCGGCCATCGAGGGCGACCGGGCCAAGCTGCTCCAGGAAGGCAGCAAGCCGACCGATCCGAACGCCACGGTGCAGGACGTCAACCAGAAGTGCGACCTGCCGGGTTTCCCGGCCACCGCCGACTGCGCCTACAACGTCGGCTGGACCGACGCCGGCGAGCGGGTGATGCGGGTGAACGGCCAGCCGCGCACCTCCTTCATCACCTACCCCGCCAACGGCCGCATCCCGCGCCGTCCCGACGCCAAGCAGCGGCCTTCGGCCATGGGCGAGGGCAAGTCGGACAATCCCGAGGACCGCAGCCTGCCGGAACGCTGCCTGGTCAGCCAGAACATCTCGACCGGCGCCCTGTTGAACCCGACGCTCTACAACAACACCTATGTGATCTCGCAGGGCAAGGACTCGGTGGCGCTCGTCGTCGAGATGAGCCACGACGTCCGCCTGGTCCGGCTCAATGCGCAGCACGGGACCGAGCCGAAGTGGCTCGGCGATTCGGTCGGCCATTGGGAAGGCGACACACTGGTCGTCGACACCATCAACTTCCACCCCGAGCAGCTCGCCTACAACTCGCCTCAGCTGCACCTGGTCGAGCGCTTCACCAGGGTCGCCCCGGATCGGGTGCTCTACCAGTTCCGGGTCGAGGATCCGGGCGCCTACACTCAACCGTGGGGCGGCGAATACGAGTTCAAGTCCTCGGACGGGCCGCAGTACGAATACGCCTGCCACGAGGGCAACCACGGACTCCTCGGCATCCTCGCGGGCGCCCGCGCTCAGGAGAAGGAGCGCCAGCAGGCCGCTGCGGCCGCCCCGGGCGGCTGATAGCGGGCGACGAACTGGCTTCCGCTCCGCCGGAGGTATCGTCGAAATTCGATTATGAGATTCCAAGAATGAAGGACCTGCACATCGCGTTATGGGCAGGTCCTTCAGGTTGTGGTGCATCTAATCCGGTCTTCTCCAGAGTGATCAGACCAAAGTCTAGGCGCCAAAAGCTGTGCCTATCGGTGACACGGCCTGACCGACCCAATAGATTGCCCCCACTCGTGTTGGCCTGAAAACAGGCGAGCAGCATCAACTGGACACGAGTAGGGAGGGATATATGAGGGACCAGTCTCTGCGGTTGTCGCTTCTCATGTCGGCGGCGACTGCGACAGTAATGGTCGCTTCGTCTGCGTGGGCTCAAGACGCCGGAGCCGGCCAGCAGCTCGACGAGATCGTGGTGACCGGCACGCGTCTGCAGGCTTCGGGCTTCACCACGCCGACTCCGGTCACGGTTCAGGGCGCCGCCAAGATCCAGGAGCGCGCCAGGGTCAACGTCGCCGAATCGCTGAACGAACTGCCGTCGTTCCAGCCCACGCAAGGGCCGGCCCAGGCGCAGAAGAACGCGTCCTCGACCCAGGGCGGCAGCACGCTCGACCTGCGCGGCCTCGGCGGCGGCCGCACCCTGTTGATGATCGACAGCCACCGGCTCATTTCGCCGGACGTCTCCAACATCCCCACAAACCTGCTCGACCGCGTCGAGGTGGTGACGGGCGGCGCCTCGGCGCAGTACGGCTCGGACGCCGTCGCCGGCGTCGTCAACTTCATCCTCAACGACCGGCTGGAGGGGCTGAGGCTCAACGCCCAGTACGGCTTCAGCCAGCGCGGCGACAACAAGGAGCCGGCCATCAACGCCGCCTTCGGCCATGCCTTCGCCGACGGCAAGATCCGCATGATCGTGGGCGCCGACTGGTCGAAGAACGACGGCGTGGATAGCCAGTACGAGCGCGGCTGGGGCCGTCGCGAGCCCGGCGTCGTCGGCCTGCCGGCCAATCGCGCCGCTGGCCTGCCCGCCAACCTGCTGACCGACTACGCCCAATGGTCCAACATGACCACCGGCGGCGTGGTCAACTCCGGCCCGCTCCGGGGCCTGGTCTTCGGTCCCGGCGGTTCGACGTCCCAATTCGTGTACGGCAGCCCGCTGGGCGCCAACAACATGGTCGGCAGCCGGGACAACCCGAACTACGGCCTGACCTCGACCAGCCAACAGCGCCTGCTGAACCCCACCCGGCGCCTGGCGACCCTGGCCCGGTTCAACTTCGAGGTGACGCCGGACACGACGGTGAGCATCGAAGGCGCCTATTCGCGCAACCAGGTTCGGACGGACTCGAGCTTCTCGATCCGGACCAGCGAGGCGACCATCGGCGACATCCCGATCCTGGCCACCAACCCCTATCTGCCGGCCGCCGTGGCCGCCCGGATCGCGGCGACGGGCTCGACCATCAACGTGGGCGGCCAGCAAGTGCCGGGCTTCCTGCTGGGGCGCCTGAACACCGACCTCGGCCAGTGGGGCGCCATCGTCACCAACAACGTCTACCGCGGCGTGGCGAGCGTTAAGAGCAAGATCTGGCGCGACTGGACCCTGGACGCCTATTTCCAGTACAGCGAAGTCAGCCAGGACAACAACCTGTTCCCGGTCAATACGGCTCGCTTCTATCAGGCCGCCTATGCAGTCCGCGATCCCGCGACGGGCAATATCGTCTGCGGTCCCACCGCCACGAACCCCTACTTCCTGTCCAAGTCCGCAGCGCAGCGGGATATTCTGAACGCGAACATCGCCAACGGCGGCGTTTTCGCGAGCGGAAGCTGCGTGCCGCTGAATCCGTTCGGCCCGAACAACAACGCTGCGGCGCAGGACTATATTCGTGCGGACTTCAAGCAGGTCGTCTCCACCCGGCAGCTTGTCGGCGCGGCGGCGATCTCCGGTTCGCCCTTCGCGACCTGGGCCGGTCCGGTGAACCTGGCGTTCGGCGGCGAATGGCGGCGTGATAGCCAGCACCAGAACAGCGACAACGTCGCGATCAACGGCGGCTACTACGAGTTCAACGCCACCCCGCTGGACGGCTCCAGCGGCGTGTACGAGGGCTTCGCCGAAGTCGGCGTGCCGTTGCTCAAGGATTCCTCCTGGGGCCGGGCGCTCGACTTCAACGGCGCGGTCCGCCGCACCCACTACCAGTACTCGGGCTGGGTGACGACCTGGAAGGTCGGCGGCACCTATGACCCGACCGACTGGCTGCGCATCCGGGCCACCGAATCCCGCGACATCAGGGCGCCGAGCCTCGGCAACCTGTTCGGCGTGGGCGGCGGCGCCCTGTGGCCGGTCAGCGTCCGTCTCCCCGACGGCAGCACCATCGCCACCTCGGTGCAGGGCGCAACCAACGGCAGCCTCGACGTGAAGCCGGAGATCGCCAACACCTTCACCGGCGGTTTCGTGCTCACGCCGAAATGGGGCATGCTGGACGGTCTGCGCGTCTCGGTCGACTACTACAACATCAAGGTGAACGGGACGATCGGTTCGCTCTCGCCGCCGACGGTGCTGCAGCGTTACTATGCGGGCCAGACCCAATACGCCCAGTTCATCACCTTCGATCCCTCCGCGCCCGGCGGGATCGGCAGGATCACGGGCACGACGACCAACTTGAACAAGCTGAAAACGAGCGGCGTGGACCTGGCGGTCGACTACACTGTGCCGCTCGACCACTTCAACATCCCCGGCCGACTCAACGTCACCGCCCTGGTGACCTGGGTCAACGAGATGACGACCGTTTCCACGGTGGGCTCCACGACGACCGAGTCCAACCGCGTCGGCGGCGACGTCTACGGCAGCCAGGGCGGCCCGATCCCGCGGTACCGCTCCAACGTCACGGTCAACTACGACCTCGGCAAGTTCGGGGCGACGGTGCAGGCGCGGATGTTCTCCGGCTTCCAGTTCGGCACCAACTTCGTCGGTCCGGGCCAGGTCGGTTACAGCCCGACGCTGCCGAACAGCATCAACGACAACTCTGCGCCGGGCCTGGCCTACTGGAGCCTGCAGCTCCGCTACAACGTGATCGACGAGGGGGCGCGCCGGCTGCAGATCTACGGGACCGCGGACAACCTGTTCGACAAGGATCCGCCGCCGGCGGCTCTGGTCATGACCCAGGGCGGCGGCATCCCCTACGATCTGATCGGCCGCACCTTCCGGATCGGGGCGCGTCTGACGATGTGACGAGTGTGTTCCGGGCCGCGGCGCAAGCCGCGGCCCTTTGCGTTGCGAGGGCAGGCGGCGGTCCGTTCCGGTCGGGCCGCCTCCGGTCCGGGAGGCGAGTTGGGCGCGGCGGCCAAGGTCTTCCCTGGCCGCCGGGCTCGTGCGGGGGACGGACCACAAGGGGTACGGGGTGATACGGAATTTCCTGGTCTGGCTTCAGACCGAGTTTGGCAAGGGGGGCGGCGAGGTAGCTCAGTCGTGGAGCGAGGCCCTGCTGGGTTCGCCGAACTTCTGGGGCCTGCTCGAAGGCACCCACCTTCTGTCTCTGATGTTGTTCGCGGGCACGATCTTCGTCGTCGACCTGAGGTTGCTCGGAGTCGCATTCCGACGAACGCCGGTGTCGGCGCTCAGCGAACGGGTTCTGCCGCTGACTGTGTTCGGTTTTGCGATGGTGGTCGTGACCGGGCTGGCGCTATTCTTCGCCAAGCCGCTGGTTTACTATCACAACATCTGGTTTCGGGCGAAGCTGATCTTCCTGTTCCTGGCGCTGGTGAACATTGTCGTCTTCCACTACCGCGTTCAGCGCAACATCGCTCAGTGGGACACCCTCGCCAAGCCCCCCGCCTCGGCGCGCGCCTCGGCGGCGATTTCGCTGACGGCTTGGCTGTGCGTCATCACCCTCGGCCGTTTCATCGCCTACGACTGGTATGAATGCGGCAAGGCGATCCCGCACTGGATCAACGTGGCCGAGGACTGCGCGGCCTCGGAATTCGGCGCCACCGATCTCAAGGAGGTCGTGGAATGACGCCGGCCGATCTGTTCCCCACGCTCGCGCCCTGGGTCCATAACCTTCAGAACGTCTGGCCCGCCTATGTGATCAAGCCTCAGTTCGCCACCTGGGAAGTGCTGCACATCCTGTCCCTAGTCGTCCTGGGCGGGGCCAGCATCCTGTTGAATCTGCGGCTGATCGGGGTCGGCGTGACCAACGAGCCCGCGTCCGAGGTCCACCGCAATCTGCGCCTGTGGCTTCACGTGGGCATCATCGGCGTGGTCCTCTCGGGCCTTCTGATCGGCATGGCCAACGCCGAGCGGCTGTACAACAGCGCCGCCTTCACGGTGAAGATCATCGCGCTCGTCGCCGGCGTGATCCTGACCTACGGCGCCAGCGCCCCGATCGCCCGCGCCGACGGGCAGGTGTCCGCCTCGGCCAAGGTCTGGTGGCTGATCGGCCTCGCCGTCTTCCTCTTCGGCATCGGGATGCTCGTCACCTCCAAGCTGATCAACCCGGGCGTGTTCCATGTCCTGACGGCGGCGGCGCTTATCGTGCTGTTCGCGACCCACGGGCGGATGCGCTGGATCTATCTCGCCGGCCTCCTGGTGCTGATCGCGGCCCAGTGGCTGGGGACCCACGTGGTGGTCAAGCAGACCGACTTCGAGCGCCTGGACCCGACGAACAAGGCCTTCGCCTGGGTGTTCGCGGCCTGGATCCTCGGCTTTGCCGGCTGGGGGCTGTTCGGGGCGCGGCCTGGGGCGGCGAACCGGCCGCTGGTGCAGGCGGTGGGCTACGTCACGATCCTGGTTTGGGTGCTGGCCGCGGCGGCCGGGCGCTGGATCGCCTTTGCATGAGAACCGT
>Ga0164243_10002121_pt1 | contig 33190 bp, 31 predicted proteins | sample OricompcompostOP_FD_108781 | JGI IMG/M metagenome (GOLD analysis project Ga0164243, IMG submission 108781) | Organic Plus compost microbial communities from Emeryville, California, USA - Original compost - Organic plus compost (OP) | ecosystem: Engineered > Solid waste > Mixed feedstock >... | reverse complement strand
GCCGGGAGACACTGCGCTGCAGTTGTTCTCACGCCCGTATGCGAACCCGACGGTGGTGGCGAGCGCCCGCTCGACGAGGCCGACAGGGTCGAGAAAATCGCGTCTCGTCGCGGATTCCTCCCCTTGTCGGGTCCCGTGTCCTCGAACGCCAGTGGAGCGCCGAGGTCTTCGAGGATCCCGTCCGCACCACACGCGCTGACGGCTCGTTGCAGGGTGCCCGTGGCGTCCCATGCCGCAAACGCGCCGAAGGCTGCTCTGCTGCTCATGGTGAACAGTCGCGTCGCGCGTCCTTTCGCCGCGACGAGGAACGTCTGGTCGAGTTCCGACGGGCGGTCCAGCGCCACCTCTTCCGAGGCCAGCACTGCGACCTCGTCGGGTGTCCCGGCAGCGAACACCGCCGCGCCGACCATCCACGGGTCGGGACACGCGTGCCCGCCCAGGTCGGACTCCTCGACGAACCGGGTGCCGGTGAACAGGCTGTCGACCATCTGGTCGGTGGCCCCGACATCGATCTGAGGCTCGGCGCCGAACACCATGGGGGCGCCCCCGTGGTCGTAGGTCAGCAGCGAGTATGTGGTTTCCACTTCCGGCTACCGGGCCTGCCGCGACCGCAGCGGCCGTCGGCGCCCGAATCGTCCGAACCCCCGATCGGCGAATGTCCCCCGTGACTCCCCACCCTATGCAAATTGCCTTCCGTGAACCCCCGAATTACGAAAACGAATACTACGGGTAGGTGGGTTGGCTTGGCCAGCATCGCGCGTGGGCGGATGTCCGCCGGGTCCCGTGATGCGTCACGGGCGTGGTCAACTGGAGGGGTGACTCACCTGGATCGGATCGTGGCGGCCGAGCGGATCGAGCGATTCGAACGCCGGCCCGTCGAGGTCGCGGGCGCCGCGGCGGCGGCGGTCGCGCTGGTGATCGCCGAGAAGGGCGGAAAGCAGGGCATCTGGTTGTGCAAACGACCGCACACCATGCGGCGCCACGCCGCGCAGTTCGCTCTCCCCGGCGGTCGACTCGACCCGGGGGAGGATCATGTCGCCGCGGGGCTGCGCGAGCTCGACGAGGAGCTCGGCGTTCGGCTCGGTCCGGACTCGGTGCTGGGCGCCCTCGACGACTATCCGACCCGCTCGGGGTTCGTCATCACCCCCATCGTCTGCTGGGCGGAAGAATTCCAGGAGCCGACGCCCAATCCCGCCGAGGTCGCGCAGTTGTTCTTCGTCACCTTCGAGGAATTGGCCGTCGCCCCGCGATTCCTGACCATTCCGCAATCGGACCGCCCGGTGATCCAGTTGCCGATCGTCGGGTCTCTCGTGCATGCGCCGACCGCCGCGGTCATCTATCAGTTCGCCGAGGTCGTGTTGCGCGACAGGCCGACGCGAGTCGACGAGTTCGAACAGCCGGTGTTCGCCTGGAAATAGGAGGCATGTGGCCGGGACGGCGTACGTGTATCGGCTCGACGCCGGTTCAGGCTTCTTCTGGTGGCCTATCGGTCAGCAGATACCCCCCAGGAAGCAGTTCGGCGCGGTCATCGTGACCGGTAGCGGGTCGCTGGTGTACTGCCGCTTGAACGACTGCCCGTAGCTCGAGATCGGCACCGGGGGCCTGGTGCCCCACACCGTCCAACCCCGGCCGAGGTACTCGTCATCGAGGCTCTCGTAACCTGTGCACACCCAGTAGATGTTGTATCGACCGCGGTCGAGCACGAGGTTTCTCGTCGTCCTGCCGACTCCGGCCTCGAAGGAGTCGTCGGGGTTCTGGTCGAACGTCGGGTCTCCTTGCCGTGGCTGCCGAGGGACCGGCAGTGCCTCGATGGTGCACAGTTTCGGATTCGGTGTGGTGTTGGCGAAGGTGACCGTCACGTTATGGCCCCGAACCTGGGGTGGATATGCCAGCTGTCCCGTCCGGCCGATGCGGGTGATTCCACCGCGACGATCGTCGCCGCTGTCGCCAGTAGGCCCACGATCATCGCGAGTGCGCTCCGGAAACGGATTCGCATGGCCATTACCTCCTATATGGAATTCTCCGGTCCATTGTTTCCAGTGTGTGCGGCAGAGAATGGCATGTGGCTGCTTTGTCGATATGTGGATCGACCGGAGGACGGTCTGGGGAACAGTGAGGCGGGAGGATTCGTCGCATGCCGACGGCCATCGTCGTGTGACCGGGATCACGGAGGCGGGTGCGGCATCGGGAATACAATCGGACCGCGGTCCGTTTAATCTGTCGATGGGTCGCGAAGACCCATGCGAACCGTGACCGGCCCGACTCGTCTGGAAGGACGCAACATGACCTCCGCCACCACTGTCAAGGCACCTATTCCCGCAGGTACCTGGACCATCGACCCCGTCCACTCGACCATCGGGTTCTCCGTCAAGCACCTCATGGTCAGCAAGGTCCGCGGCACCTTCGACACGTTCTCGGGAACCATCACCGTCGACGAGAACGGTGTCCCGTCGGTGCGCGCCGAGATCGACGTGAACTCGATCAACACCCGCAACGACCAGCGCGATGCGCACATCCGCTCCGCCGACTTCTTCGACGCCGAGAAGTTCCCGACCGCGACCTTCGTGTCGACCGCGGTCCGCGAGAACGGCGACGACTACGTGCTCGAGGGCGACTTCACCCTCAAGGGGGTCACCAAGAAGGTCGACCTCGACCTCGAGTTCAACGGCACCAACCCGGGCATGGGCCAGGGCCAGGTCGCCGGCTTCGAGGCCAAGACCGTCATCAACCGCAAGGACTTCGGCATCGACATCGACATGCCGCTCGAAGGCGGCGGAGTCGTCGTCGGCGACAAGATCACCATCACCCTCGAGATCGAGGCCGCTCTGCAGGCCTGATCCAGCACGCACTCCGGCTCGGCCCCTCCCCCCATCGGCCGGGCCGGTATCCCGCCGGCACCCGCGCATCCCCCGCGCGGGTGCCGGTTCGTGTTGTCCGGTCCCGTCCCGGGCGGGCCGTCAGGCCGCGTGGAGCGGGCTGTTCGGCGAGGCGTCCACGGGGCGTGGGCGCCCGGGCGCACTCGCAGTCGTTGTCGTCCTGCCTGATGGTGTGGCGCCCGCCGGCGCCGGGTACGAGCATGCCGACGGGCCCGGTGGTAGGTCCGTGGTCGCAACCCGGCGGGAACATTCGATGTGTCCCCGGTAACAGGGGCTTCGGTACGCTTTTCTATATCGCCACAAGCAGGAGACACCGATGAAGCGCAGGCGCCACAGTTCTCGTGGCGTGCCGTGGACGCGGTTGCGACGCCGCACCTCCGGGCTGCTGTGGGGACTCCCGACGGTGCCCAGCCCGCGCGGATGGGCACGTGTCGGTCCGGAGATGCGCGCGCGGATCGCCCGGCACTCCGTCTTCACCGCGGTGTCGGCTGTCGTGCTCAGCAATGCGCTGATCGGTCTCGAGACGTTCCTGCTGGTGCAATTGTCCTTCAACGGCGGACAGCTCACCTTCGCCGAGACTCTCGGCGCCCCCAACTTCCCGGCGGTCGTCGGTGCGATCGTCACCGGCATCGTCGTCAACGTCGTGTTCGGACTCCTGGTCTTCCGCCCGCAGCTGGAGTGGTTCGTCAGTTGCCGGCCCGCCGATCACGCACGCCGACGGGCGGTGCAGCGCGTTCCCGGCATGCAACTGCTCGTCTCGGTCGCGGCATGGGTCTCGGCCGCCCTGTTCTATGTCGCGGTCGCCGACGACCTCACCCTCGCCACGGTCGCCGGTGTCGCGGTCGCGTTCACCCTTGCCGGCGCGTCGAGCGCGTGCCTGACCTACCTGTTCGTCGAACGGGCGTCCCGGCCCCTGTCGATCGTGGTCCTCGAGGACTTCCCGGCCACCCACGTGATGCACGGTGTCCGCATCCGGTTGATGGTGGTGTGGGTGGTCTGTTCGGCGATCCCGATGATCGGTCTCTTGACCGTCAACGCCGGACGGTTCACCGGACTGCTGCCCGACGTCGCCGGTGCCGTGGACTGGACCACGGTGGTGCTCACCCTCGTCGCGCTCGCCGCCGGCGCCCGCGTCATCGCGCTCGTGGGTCAGGCCCTCGCCGACCCTCTCACCGAGATGCACCTCGCCGTCCACCGCGTAGAGCACGGCGACTACAACGCACGCGTCCCGGTCTACGACTCGTCAGAACTCGGTGTGCTGCAGCACGGATTCAACGAGATGGTGAAGGGCCTCGCCGAGCGCGAGCGGATGCGCGAGATCTTCGCCCGTCACGTCGGAGACACCGTCGCCGATCTCGCCATCTCCGATGGGATCGGCATGCACGGCACCAACACCCGGGTCGGGGTGCTGTTCGTCGACATCGTCGGCTCGACCAAGCTCTCCCAGGACCGCAGCCCCGACGACGTCGCCGAACTGCTCAACGCCTTCTTCAGCATCGTGTTCGACGTCGTCGACCACAACCAGGGCTTCGTCAACAAGTTCGAGGGTGATGCGGCACTCGCCATCTTCGGTGCGCCCGTCGAGATCGAGGACCCCGCCGGCCACGCCCTCGCCGCCGCCCGCGAGCTCGCCGACCGCCTCGCCAACAGCCTCGACATCCGCTGGGGGATCGGCGTCTCCTACGGGGAGGTGTTCGCCGGCAACATCGGCCACGAACGCCGCTACGAGTACACCGTCATCGGGGACCCGGTCAACGAGTGTTCGAGGCTCTCGGACATGGCCAAGACGGGCCGCGTTCCGGCGCTCGCCGGCGGGGCCGCGATCGAGGTGGCCGGTACCGAGGCGCAGGAATGGGAACTGCTCGGCAGCCGCATCATGCGCGGGCGGTCGGTGCCGACCGAGTTCTACGCCCCTCGGGAACTCGTGAACCGACTCGGATCGTCGACGAACGTGATCGCCGAACTGTTACGCCCGGCGCGCAAGATCGTCGGGGCCAACCTGAAAACGGGGCTGTTCGGCGGGTGAGCGCCGGGTCGTGGCCGTGCGTTCGCAACCGGTGGCGAACCGTTGACGCCGCACTCGGCCGTCAATAGCGTGGGGGCGCAGGGCCGCGGCGCAGGTGCCCGGCCGCACGACCAGCACAGGGGGCTCGGACATGAGTGGTTGGACCTCGGCGAACATTCCCGACCAGACCGGACGCACCTTCGTGGTGACCGGCGCCAACAGCGGCCTCGGTGCCGAAGCGGCCACCGCGCTCGTCGGGGCCGGGGCAGAGGTCATCCTGGCCTGTCGGAACACCGTCAAGGCGGATGCCGTCGCCCAGCGGCTCGGACCCAAGGCGACGGTGGCGAAACTCGACCTCGCCGACCTCGCATCGGTGCGCAGCTTCGCCGAATCCGTTACCGGGGCAGACGTTCTCATCAACAATGCCGGCCTGATGGCGGTACCGCTGCAACGTACCGCCGACGGTTTCGAGATGCAGATCGGCACCAATCATCTCGGCCACTTCGCACTCACCGCACTGCTGCTGCCGAAGATCTCCGACCGGGTGGTGACCGTGTCGTCGGGGCTCCACCAGCTCGGCAATCTGCAACTCGACGACCTGAACTGGGAGAAGCGTCGCTACAACCGTTGGCGTGCCTACGGCGACTCGAAGCTCGCGAATCTCATGTTCGGGCTGGAGCTGGCGCATCGGTTGCGGGACGCCGGATCGTCGAAGCAGTCGTTCGTCGCCCATCCCGGCTATGCCGCGACGGAACTCCAGGGGCGCACCGAGACGGTCATGGACTTCCTCATGAAGCTGACCAACAAGACGCCGATGGTGCAGTCGGCCGCTGCAGGCGCCTGGCCGGAACTGTATGCCGCGACGATGCCCGGTCTCGAGTCCGGAACCTACTACGGACCAACGCAATTCTTCGGGCTGCACGGTGCACCGGGGCGGAACCGATACAAGAAGATCGCCGACGACGCGTCAGTGCGCGCACGGCTCTGGGAGGAGTCGGAGAAGCTGACGGGCGTGACATTCGACGTGGCATCGGCTGGCTGAGGCCACCAACGCAGAGTGCGGGCCGAGCGTCGGAAAGCGACACTCGGCCCGCACCTTTCGGATCGGCCGGGAAAGCCGGCTATCGCACCGAGAACGCGATGCTGTTCGACGCCCCGGAGATGGTGTCGGTGACGCGGATCGTGAAATCGCCGGCGCCCTTGAAGAAGTACGACTTCACCGCGGTGCAGTCGCGGGTCTTGAAGAGCGCTGCCTCCTTGGGCACCTTCGGGCCGGACAGGCGGACCTCCATGCGGCACTCGTCGCCGTCGACGATCGGGCCGGCCTCGATGATCGAGTTCCAGCGCACGCCCAGGCGTGAGTTCCGCGGGAAGGTGCCCGGCGAGAGCTCGCGGGCGTTCTTCGGGTTGTAGACCCAGACGTTGATCGAGCGGACGCCGTTCGGTGCGTCCTTGCGGCCGAGCTTGCCGTAATGGGTGACCTTGTCGCCCGACGACCCCAGCGCAGCGCTGCCGGAATCCAGGCTTCCGCTCGCGCTGCCGAACATGTCGCCGACGGGATCGGCGGTCGCCGGAGCGATCGGGATCAGGATGGCGGCTGCGGCCAACAGGCCGGCGACACCGGTGCGCTTCATCGAAGTGGGTTCCCCTCGTACGGTTTATAACGAAATGATTAAAGCAAAGTAGCGCGCCGTCGGCTGTGGGCTGTTTCACACCTTGCCGCGGTGGCGCAGGGGCGACCAGCGGGAGTGTCGGCGGAATGCGAACGTCTGCGAGGCGTCCCGGGCCGTACCGACTCCTGATCGGTTGTCACGCGGCGTCGCGGCGTCGCCGGATCACCATCGTGAGCTGGATGATCGCGGCCGCGACCGCGGCGATCACCGGGATGTAGACCAGCACGTCGGAGCTGCCGCTCGCGATCTCCCGGACGGGAAAGATCATGAGCGGGAGAACCAGGCACCAGGTTCCGACGCCTGGGGTGCCGGCATCGGCGTGGTCGGTGGAGTGGTCTGTGTCGCTCATCGTTGCACGGGGTCGGCCTTGGCGATTTCGGCGTGTGGATCGGTACCGATACTAGTGAAGGTGCGAACCCGGTCCTTCCGGGCCGTTGTATCGAAAATGTGTTCGACATGGGTGTAACGTGACCGGCATGTCCATCGGCATCCAGGGCTCGCTGTTCGCCGAGGCCGACGTCGAACCGACCCTCGGCGACCTCGCGGCGACGACGCGCCGGCCGCTTGCCGACGGCGCATGGGTGGACCTGTGTCCCGGCTGGATCGGTGGCCCGGACGAGCTGTTCGAGCGACTCCGGCGCGACGTGCCGTGGCGGGCGGAACGCAGGCAGATGTACGACCGGGTGGTCGACGTCCCTCGGCTGGTGTCGATCTATCAGGCCGACGACCCGTTCCCGGACCCGCTGATCACCGAGATGCGGTCTGCACTGTCACAGCACTATCGCGAGGAGCTGCCGGAGGGTTTAGCGACAGCGGGGATCAGCCTGTATCGCGACGGCAACGACTCGGTGGCCTGGCACGGCGACCGTATCGGCCGGTCGGCGACCCACGACACGATGGTTGCGATCATCTCCCTCGGCGCCCCGCGGCCGCTCTTGCTCCGGCCCCGTGGTGGCGGGAGGTCGTTGAGGTTCACGTTGTCGTCGGGCGACCTGCTCGTGATGGGCGGCAGTTGCCAGCGGACGTGGGAGCACGCCGTGCCGAAGGTGCGCGGAGCCGGGGCGCGGATCAGCATCCAGCTGCGGCCGCCGGGTGTGTGGTGACGGCCGGCGTCAGGATGTAGAAGTCGTGGACGCCATGACCCGCTGAGTTCTACGAAATCCGTTGGAGCACGCGTCTAGCCGGCGTTCGAGATCGGCTCGATCGGCAACCGCAGCGCGGCCGGCGCGTGGGCCGGGACCGTCGGGCGGACCGGCGGAACCGGTGCGACCGGACGGTACGGCTCACCGAGAGCCGGACGCGGGTCGGCCTCACCTGCGTTCGGCCACATGGCGAGTGCACGCTCGGCCTGGGCCGTGATCGTCAGGGACGGGTTCACGCCGAGGTTCGCAGAGACCGCCGAACCGTCGACGACGTGCAGACCCGGATGGTTGAACACCCGGTGGTATGGGTCGATCACACCGTCCTCGGCCGAGTTCCCGATCGAGCAACCGCCCAGGAAGTGCGCGGTCATCGGGATGTTCAGCCAGTCGACGAACGAACCGCCCGGATCGCCGTCGATCTCGTCGGCGACGCGGCGAACGGCCTCGTGGCCCTCCGGAATCCAGGTCGGCGGCGGGTCGCCGGCGCCCTTCCGGCTGCGCAGCATCGGACCGAAACGACCACGGCCGGAGAACAACTCGAGCGAGTTGTCGGCGGTCTGCATCACCAGCGCGATGATGGTGCGCTCCGACCAGTTGCGCACCCAGAGGCTCCGCGCCGTCACGATCGGATGCCGGATCGCCTCGACGATCGCCATCAGCGGCCGCGGCAACGGGCCGTCGCCGTCGATGAGCATCGCCTGGAGCAGGCCGATCAGATTGGAGCCCTTGCCATATCGCACCGGCTCGATGTGGGTGTGGTCGTTGGGGTGGAACGACGAGGTGATCGCGACGCCCTCGGTGTAGTCGACCTTGCGGTTGCGGGCCGTCGCGGCAAGAACCGCCTCGGAGTTGGTGCGGACCACCTTGCCGAGACGCTTCGACAGGCCCGGCAGGTGGCCCTTCTGCTGCATGTCGAGCAGCAGCTTGTTGGTGCCGTAGGTGCCGGCGGCGAACACCACGTGATCGGCGGTGAACACCCGCCGTCCGCGGCGTGACCAGCGACGTCCCGTCCGGTGCGACTCCACGACATACCCGCCCTCCGACCGCGGGTAGACCGTGTCGACGGTGGTCATCGGGATGATCGTCGCCCCGGCCTGTTCGGCCAGGTACAGGTAGTTCTTCACCAGGGTGTTCTTGGCGCCGACGCGGCAGCCCGTCATGCAGGACCCGCAGTCGGTGCACCCGGTGCGTGCCGGGCCGACGCCGCCGAAGAACGGGTCCTCGACGGTCTTGCCGGGCTCGCCGAAGTACACGCCGACCGGCGTGTGCACGAAGGTGTCGCCGGCGCCCATGTCCTGCGCGATCTTGCGGATCACCTTGTCGGCCGGGGTCTCCCGCGGGTAGGTGGTGACGCCGAGCATGCGCGATGCCTGGTCGTAGTAGGGGTCGAGCTCCGAGGCCCAGTCGGTGATCCGGCCCCAGTGCGGGTCGTCGAAGAACGCGGGCAGCGGCCGGTAGAGCGTGTTCGCGTAGTTCAGCGACCCGCCGCCGACGCCGGCGCCCGCCATGACGAGCACGTCGCGGAGGGGATGCATGCGCTGCACGCCGAACAGCCCGAGGGCCGGCGCCCACACGTAATCGCGCAGGCGCCAGCTGGTCTTGGGCAGATCCTCGTCGGCGAACCGCCGTCCCGATTCGAGAACCGCGACGCGGTAACCCTTTTCGGTCAGGCGGAGTGCGGCGACCGAGCCGCCGAAGCCGGAGCCGATGACTATGGCGTCGTAATGATCGGCGTCATGACGATCGGTTCTGGTCACTTGGTGAGAGTCCTTTCGACGGAGTCGGATTCGGTCTCGACAGCATCGGCGCTGTCGGTGGCGGCCTCGACGGCCGGCGCGGTGGCCGGGATGGCGTCGTCGAAGCGGTGGTCGGCGGTCACGAACGTCGACATCATGCGGCGGAAGTCGCTGGTGTACTTCGGCCACATGACCGAGTTGCGGCCGGTGGAGTCGAGGTACCAGCTCGAGCAGCCGCCCGAGTTCCACACGGTCCGTTCGAGTTCGGGGTCGAGCTCGGCGTTGTAGCGGTCCTGCGCGTCCTGGGTGACCTCGAAGACGCTGCGGCCGTTGCGCTTGAGCTCGCCGATCGTCTTCGACATGTAGTACGCCTGCGGCTCCAGCATCAGCACGATCGAGCTGTGGCCGAGGTTGGTGTTGGGGCCGTACAGGAAGAACAGGTTGGGGAAGCCGTGCACCTCGACGCCGCGGTACGCGCGCGGCGAACCCTGCCACGTCTCGGCCAGGGTGCGGCCGTCGCGGCCGGTCACGGCCTTGGCGATGGGCGGCTCGGTCGGGGTGAAGCCGGTGGCGAAGATGACGGTGTCGACCTCGTGCTCACGACCGTCGGCGTCGACCGCGCCGTTCTCGGTGAGCCGCGACAGCGCGCCGGTCACGGTGACGTTCGGGCGCTGCAGCGCCGGGAACCACTTGTTGGTCAGCAGCATCCGCTTGCAGCCGATCTGGTAGTCGGGGGTGAGCCGACGACGCAGGTCCTTGTCCTTCACCTGCACGCGGAGCTGGGCCAGCGCGACCGTCTTCGCGATGGGGAGCAGCTTGGGGTTGCGGGCCATCATCGCGACGTAGAACTCGCGGTAGGCCCACACCATCTTGCGGACGAGGCGGTGCACGCCCGGGACGCGGCGGTAGACCGCGCGCTCGAGCGGGCTGATGGTGCGGTCGATGCGGGGCACGACCCACGCCGGGGTGCGCTGGAAGACGGTGAGCTGGTCGACGGTGTCGACGATCTCGGGCACGATCTGGATCGCCGACGCGCCGGTGCCGATGATCGCGACCTTGCGGCCGCGCAGGTCGTGGCTGTGATCCCACTGCGCGGAGTGGAAGACCTTGCCCGAGAACTTCTCCATGCCGGGCACGTCCGGGACGCCCGGCTCCGAGAGAGCGCCGGGGGCGGCCACCAGGAACCGGGTGCGGATCTGACCGCTAGTGGTGTCGACGACCCACTCCTGTGCGGCGCCGTCCCAACGGGCGGCGGTCAGGGAGGTGTTGTAGCGGATCTGATCCTCGTAATCGGCGGCGACCGAGCGAAGGTACTCGTGGATCTCGCCGCGGCGCCCGTAGGTGTGCGACCAGTTCGGGTTCGGGGCGAACGACAGCGAGTACAGCGACGTCGGGACGTCGCATGCCGCGCCCGGGTAGTCGTTCTCGCGCCACACGCCGCCGGCCCCGGCGGCGCGCTCGATGGCGAGGGCCCGCAGCTCCGGATGGTCCTTGCGCAGGCGGTGGAGTGCGGCGAGGCCGCCGAATCCGACGCCGACGACGAGGACGTCGACGCGCTCGGGCAGTGCTCGCGTGCTGGTGTCAGTCATGGTTCAACAGGTCCTTCCAGATGGGCAGGAGGCGGTCGATGTACTCCCGGTCGGCCTCGGGCGAGCGCAGGATGCGCGACACCGCGAGTCCGCGGGCGAGTTCGATGGAGAGTTCGAGTTCTTCGGGGGTGTAGCGGTCGCCGAACAGTTCGGCGCCTCCGACGGCCAGGGCATCGGAGACCTTCTTCTCGAGGGGGATCATCGCCGTGCGCAGGTTGACGTCGGTGCGGGCGGCGACCCACAGCTCGAGCGCGGCGTCGAACAGCGGCCCGCTGAACGCCTCGACGAGGACCTCGAGGCCTTCCTCGCCGGTGCGCGGCCGGGACAGCACCTCGGCGAGGCGTCGCTCCACGAGATGGTCGACGGCCGCGACCACCAACGACTCCCGGGTGGGGAAGTGGTGGAGCAGTGCGCCGCGCGAGACGCCAGCCCGCCGGTTGACCTCCTGGGTGGTGGTGCCGGCGTATCCGACCTCGACCAACGCCTCGATCGCCGCGTCGAGAACCCGTGCCCGGGTCGCGGCGGTGCGTTCGGCCTGGGTGCGCCGACGCGGGGTGGTGGTTTGCTCGGTCACGGTGAGCAGCGTAACACAGAAACAGTCCGGACTGTTTGTAAGTTGTGCCGATTTCGGCAAAAGTGCAGTTCGGGGCCGCTGGGGTGATCCGACGTGGGGGCTTCCGAGGCGACGGTCCGCTAGCTGCAGCTAGCGCCTGGGATGCGAACTCGGGACTCTGCGGACGTCGACATCCGACGCCGACGCGATCGACGGGCCGCGGAGTAGGTTCGACGCATGCGTTTCGGACTCTTCATCCCCCAGGGCTGGCGACTCGATCTCGTGGGCATCGACCCCGCCGACCAGTGGGAGGTGATGTCGTCGCTGGCCGACCGCGCCGAATCCGGCGGCTGGGACTCCATCTGGGTCTACGACCACTTCCACACCGTGCCGCTGCCGACCGACGAGGCGACCCACGAGGCCTGGACGCTGGTGACGGCGTTCGCCGCGACCACCCGGCGCGTCGACATCGGCCAGATGTGCACCGCGATGAGCTATCGAAACCCCATGTACCTCGCCAAGGTCGCCGCCACCGCCGACCTCATCTCCGGCGGCCGGGTCCAGATGGGCATCGGAGCCGGCTGGTACGAGCACGAGTGGCGCGCGTACGGTTACGGATTCCCTTCGGCCGGAGAGCGTCTCGCCCGCCTCGACGAAGGCGTGCAGATCATGAGGCAGGCGTGGGAGACCGGCCGCGCCACCTTCGCCGGCAAGCACTACAGCGTCGACGGCGCCATCTGCCGGCCGCAGCCGACGGCCGGGAAGCTGCCGCTGTGGATCGCCGGCGGCGGCGAGAAGAAGACGCTGCGCATCGCCGCCAAGTACGCCGACTACACCAACTTCGACGGCACGCCCGCCCGCTTCGCCCACAAATCGGCTGTGCTGCAGCAGCATTGCGCCGACCTCGGACGCGACTTCGATTCGATCGTCAGGTCGGCCAACTACAACGTGATCCTCGGTGAGACCGATGCCGACGTGGAGCGCAAACTCGACGACCTCGAGTCGCGGATCGCGAAGATCGTCGGAGCCGACGCGGCGTCGGGAACCATGGGCGCCTTCCGCGGGATGCCGGCGGTCGGGACCCCGGAGAAGGTCGCCACGAACCTGCGCGCCCTGAAGGACGCCGGGATGGCCTACGGCATCTTCTACTTCCCGAACATCGCGCACGACCTCGAGGACCTGGAGCTCTTCGAGCAGCAGGTGGCGCCGGCGCTACGGTGAGGTCTACAGCCTCCGCAACCGCTCGGCGGCCTCGGCGATGACGTCGTCGCGCTTGGCGAAGGCGAAGCGCACCATGTGGTTCCAGGGGGCCTTGTCGTCGGCGAACACGCTCACCGGGACCGCGGCGACGCCGATGCGCCCGGGCAACGACCGGCAGAACTCGATGCCGTCGTCGATGCCCAACGGGCGCGGGTCGGCGCACACGAAATAGGTTGCCTCGCTGCGGTGCACGTCGAAACCGGCGTCGAGGAGGGCGGCGGTGATCATGTCGCGCTTGGACTGCAGCGCGGCGGCCGAGTGGTGGACCCAGCCCATCTCGTTGTCGAGGGCGTGCGCGACCGCCGGCTGGAACGGCCCCGACCCCACATACGACATGTACTGCTTGGCGGTGCGGGTCGCCGCGACCAGCTCGGGCGGGCCGCTGATCCACCCGACCTTCCAGCCGGTGCAGTTGAACGTCTTGGCCGCGCTCGAGATCCGCAGCGTGCGTTCCCGCATACCCGGCAGCGTCGCCAGGGGAATGTGGGTGCGGCCGTCGAACAGCAGATGCTCGTACACCTCGTCGGTCACCGCGATGACGTCGAACTCGAGGCAGAGCCGGGCGATCTCGGCGAGATCGTCGTCGGACAGGACGGTGCCGGTCGGGTTGTGCGGGCTGTTCAGCATGAGCACCGCGCTCTTGGGGCCGAAGGCGTCGGCGAGGCGGTCGCGGTCGAGCCGGAAGCCGTCGCCGTCGGGGATCAGCGGCACGACGCGGCGGACCCCGCCGGCCATCGCGACCGTCGCCGCATACGAGTCGTAATACGGCTCGATCATGATGACCTCGTCGCCGGGTTCGATCAGGCCGACGATGGCTCCGGCGATCGCCTCGGTCGCGCCGACCGTGACGAGGACCTCCCGGTCGGGGTCGTAGTCGAGGTCGTAGTGCTCGCGCTGGTGACGTGCGACCGCGTGTCGCAACTCCGGCACCCCGATCCCGGGCGGGTACTGGTTGTGGCCGTCGGTGATCGCGCGGCGGGCCGCCTCGAGCATCGACTCCGGGCCGTCGGTGTCGGGGAACCCCTGGCCCAGGTTGATGGCGTCGTGTTCGACGGCCAGCGCCGACATCTCGGCGAAGATCGTCGTCATGAACGGCCGCAGGCGGGTCGTGGTCCGGCTCTCCGAGGACATGGAACCAGGGTGGCACATCACGGGCGAGGCGCCCGGACCGCAGGTGCCCGGCCGCGAGGCCCTCGGGCGATCCCGAGGCGTGGTGTACGGGAGTGGTCCGGTCGACGGACGCCACGTCACCTCATCCTCGCCGTTTGGGCCGAGGGGATGAAAGACTACAGGCGACCCGACGACCGATCAGGAGGAGCGATGCCGCGCAACCCCGGCGAGCACTTCGCCGGTTACACGATCATCCGACTCATCGGCCGTGGCGGGATGGGTGAGATCTACCTGGCCCGACACCCGCATCTCCCGCGCGACGAGGCGCTGAAGGTGCTCCCGGCGAATCTCAGCCGCGACCCCATGTACCGGCAGCGATTCGTCAAGGAGGCCGAGCACGCCTCCAGCGTCGTGCACCCGTCGATCGTCACGGTCTTCAACTCCGGCGAATACGACGGCCACCTGTGGATCGCGATGGAGTACATCGACGGCATCGACGCCCTCAAGCTGCTCCGCCAGAATCCCCATGGTCTCGACGCGGGAACAGTGATCGCGATCGTCCGGGCGATCGGCGCCGCCCTGGACCGGGCGCACGCCACCGGACTGCTGCACCGCGACGTCAAGCCGGCCAACATCCTGCTCCAGGGAGTCGGGGAGCCGGAGCCGCGCGTGCTGCTGGCGGACTTCGGCATCGCGAAGTCGCAGCAGGACGCCGGCCACCTGACCTCGACCAATGTCTTCGTCGGCACCGTTGCCTATGCGTCGCCGGAACAGTTGCTGGGTGAGACCGTCGACGCGCGCGCCGACCAGTACGCGCTCGCCGCGACCGTCTTCGAGCTCCTCACGGGCCGCCCGCCGTTCCAGGGGGAGAGCACGGCGTCGATCATCGGCCAGCACCTGCAGAAGATGCCGCCCCGCCCGTCCACCCTGCGGCCGGGGATCTCCCCGGCCGTCGACGCGGTGTTCGAACGCGCACTCGCCAAGGAACCCGGACGTCGCTACGGGTCGTGCCGGGAGTTCGCCGAGGAGCTCGAGCGGGCGCTGAACGCCCCGGACCTGGCGAAGACCCGAAAAGTCCAGGATCTGCAGACGGGCCCGAATCCGTCGAAGACCCCGACCGTGCGTCCCGGCGCCCCGGTCCCGGGCGAGCCGGCGGGTGCGCCGCGGATCCGTCACGCCCAGGCGTACCCGGGTGTGAATCCCGGGTACGGCCCGTCGCAGCCGCCTCACCCCGCGGTGTCCGGCGCCCCGGCCCCGGTCGCCCAGAACGTCGGGCCGGCGAATCCGTACGCCGGACAACCCGGAGGCGCCGGGCCGGGATACCCGTCGGGCCACTCACCTCAACCCGGTCTCACCCCACCCGGCGGGTACCCGCCGCCGTATGGGGGCGCTCAGGTGCCGCCGCCGAAGAAGAAGAGTTCGGGGCTGCTCATCGGGCTGGGTGCGCTGGCGCTTGTCCTGGTCCTCGCGATCGCCGGTGTGGCGATCTTCGTGGCGACCTCGGTGTCCGACGAATCCGGCCGCGCCGCCGCCCGCTCGACGCCGGGCACGACGACCAGCGACGATCCGACGACGACGACCACCACCACGACCCAGGACCCGGCGGACCGCACCCCGGACACCTCGCCGAGGGCGGTCACCGGTCCCGGCGCCGTCAGCGTCGGTGAGTGCATCAGCGTCACGATGCAGCCGGGTTCGGCGACGACCGTGCTGGCCTCGCGCGTCGACTGCGGGTCGGCCGGGCTGAACTTCTACACCGCGGCGAAGATCGACAACGCGGCTTCCTGCGCCAGCGAACAGAATTCGACGCTGACCTTCCCCGGCAGCAGTGAGAAGCTCTGTCTCACACCGAATTTCTACGAAGGCCTGTGCTACCAGGTGCCGCTGACGGGCGGGTCGCTCGCGGACTACCGAGAGGTTCCGTGCAGCAGCGCGCCCGCGGCGCGGACCGTGCTGGCGCGGGTGAACACCAGGTCGACGTCGGCGGTCTCGTGCAGCGCGGGGGAGACCCGCTGGACGTTCTACCAACCGGTGTCGATCGGATACTGCCTGGTCGAGGTGTAGGCGGCCCTCAGTCGATGACCGGCGGGTCCGTCGGCGCGGTGTCGCCGATCGTCGGGCCCAGCAGGTCGTCGGCGTCGGTGATCCGGTAGGCGTAACCCTGCTCGGCGAGGAAGCGCTGCCGGTGGGCCGCGTAGTCGGCATCGAGGGTGTCGCGCGACACCACCGAGTAGAAGTGGGCTTGTCCGCCATCGTGTTTCGGTCGCAGCAGACGTCCGAGACGCTGGGCCTCCTCCTGGCGTGACCCGAAGGTGCCCGACACCTGGACGGCGACCGAGGCCTCGGGCAGGTCGATGGAGAAGTTCGCGACCTTCGACACCACCAGGGTCTGCAGCTCGCCCGACCGGAAGCGGTCGAACAGCGCCTCGCGCTCCTTGTTCTTGGTCGATCCCTGGATGACCGGGCAGTCGAGTTCGCGGCCGAGCTCCTCGAGCTGGTCGATGTAGGCGCCGATGACCAGCGTCTGCTGGTGCTGGTGCTTGTCCAGGATCGCCTTGACCACGTTGACCTTGGTGTGCGCGGTGGAGCAGAGCTTGTACTTCTCCTCCGGCTCGGCGACCGCGTACTGCAGGCGCTCCTCGTCGGTGAGGGTGACGCGAACCTCGATGCACTCGGCGGGCGCGATCCAGCCCTGCGCCTCGATGTCCTTCCACGGGGCGTCGTACCGCTTGGGGCCGATGAGGGAGAAGACGTCGCCCTCGCGGCCGTCCTCGCGGACGAGGGTCGCGGTGAGTCCGAGTCGGCGGCGCGACTGCAGGTCGGCGGTCATGCGGAACACGGGCGCGGGCAGCAGGTGCACCTCGTCGTAGATGATCAGGCCCCAGTCGCGCGAGTCGAACAGGTCGAGGTTCTTGTACTGCCCCTTCGACTTGCGGGTCATCACCTGGTAGGTCGCGATCGTGACCGGGCGGATCTCCTTGCGTTCGCCGGAGTACTCGCCGATCTCCTCCTCGGTCAGCGAGGTGCGGGCGACGAGTTCACGCTTCCACTGGCGTCCGGCGACGGTGTTGGTCACCAGGATGAGCGTGGTCGCCTGGGCCTTGGCCATCGCCGCGGCACCCACCATCGTCTTGCCGGCACCACATGGCAGCACGACGACACCCGAACCGCCGGCCCAGAACGAGTCGGCGGCCATCTCCTGGTAGTCGCGCAGATGCCAGTCGGTCTGTTCGAGGGTGATCGGGTGCGCCTCGCCGTCGACGTATCCCGCGAGGTCCTCGGCCGGCCACCCGACCTTCAGCAGCACCTGCTTGAGGCGTCCGCGCTCCGACGGGTGCACGACGACGGTGTCGTCGTCGATCCGCGCGCCCAGCATCGGGGCGACCTTCTTGTTGCGCATGACCTCTTCGAGGACCGCGCGGTCGAGGCTGACCAGTGTCAGGCCGTGCACGGGGCTCTTGACCAGTTGCAGCCGGCCGAAGCGGCCCATGGTGTCGACGACGTCCATCAGCAGCGGCTGCGGCACGGCGTACCGCGAATAGGTGACGAGCGCGTCGACGACCTGTTCGGCGTCGTGACCGGCGGCGCGCGCGTTCCACAGCGCGAGCGGCGTGACCCGGTAGGTGTGGACGTGCTCGGGGGCGCGTTCGAGTTCGGCGAAGGGTGCGATCGCCTGACGAGCCGCCTGCGCGTCGGGGTGGTCGACCTCGAGCAGCAGGGTCTTGTCGGATTGCACGATCAGGGGTCCATCGGTCACCCGCTCCATTGTCCAGATGCGGGGGACAGTTGTCAGCGACGGCCCCGCCGACCTGCTGAGAACCGCCCCTGCACGCCGCGCTGGACAGGAGCCCCGGCGACGATCTGGCATTCGCGTGACCCTCGTGCGTCTGGTTCCGGGGCGCTTCAGAAGACGGGGATTCCCAGCTTTCGGCGCAGCCGCAGATCGAGGATGTTGAGCCGGAAGATGCCGCGCAGCATCGGTGCCATCAGCGGGTCCACCAGGCGGAACCCGGCGAGGACCGCCTCGTAGCGACGGGCGTCGGCGGCCGAGAAGGACCAGCCCATCATCTTGCGGAACTCCGGTGGGAGGCCGGCGTTGACGGCGTAGGTGAGGAAGCCGCCGAGCGTCTTGTGCGCGATCGTGCCGACCACACCCGCGCGGAACTCGAGGAACGACAGGTCGGCCAGGCTGCGCAGCTCCTCGCGCACCGGCTCGTCGATGCGGAGTTCGGCGAGCTGGGAGTTCCAGTAGACGAGGAGTTCGGCGTAGGTCCGGGGCCACTTCTCGCGCGGCACGTTCAGCGCGGTGCCGAGGGGGTGCGCCTCGGTGAGGACCGTCTGCTTCTCGGCGTCGGTGAGCGGGCCGTACAGCAGTTCGTACTGGTCGATGAAGTACTTGAGCAGACACACCGCGACCCACAGCTGCAGCCGCGAGTCGTTGGCGCTGTAGCGCACCGGGCTGGTCTCGGTGGAATAGACCCGGTCGTGGACGCGGCCGACGTGTTCGTGGACGTAGGCCCTGTCGGCGTCGCTGCCCATGAGCGCGACGGCGAGATAGGTGCCGGTGGTGCGGGCACGCTTGATCGGTCGCTTGATGGCGTTGCCCGACGGCACGCGGCTCTCGTGGACTCCGTGGCCGACCTTCGGGTTGGACAGCTGCATGATGACGTTCGCGACCGACAGGGTGGGGCCGACGACGGTCACCAGGTCGGCGGGGCGGCGGACGTGGCGGCGACGGCGTCGCGGCCGGATGCGCGCGACGAGGTCGTGCTGGTAGGTGTCGGGGACGCCGTTGCCCGCGATCTCGGTGAGGTGGCGTGCGGTGGTCATGGCCGGGTGCCGCCGAGTCCCTCTGCGAGCGGACCTCGCGGAGACGAGGGGTACGTCCCGAAGCTGTGCAACCCGATCATCGCGGCCCACTTTCCTCAACGCCGAGTGATGCCGAGCGTAGCAAGAAAGTGAGACATGGGTCACAGGGTGTCTCGTCCGGGGCCGGAACTCAGTCGTCGAGCAGCTCCACGCTCGTGATCCTGTGCAGCGAGAACCGCTGCTCGGTGTCGGTGCCGTCCTCGACCGCCACGAGCTGGCCGGCGCCGAGGATCTTCGGCGTCACGACGTGGCGGCTCGCCGAGCCCTGTGCGTCGACGTATCCGACGCGCAGGCGGCGGTTGGCGCGCAACGCGAGCTGGATCAGCGCGGTCGACGACTCGCCGCCGCCGGTGGCGCGGACCGGTGCCGACGAAGGGTTGCGCGCGGGTGTCGCCGCCGCGGCCCGATCGGTGGAGCGGATTCGGGTGACCACCGCGCGCAGCTGCGCGACCGACGGCGTGCCGCGGCGCGGCTGCGCCTGGCGCCGGGCCCGCGACACCGCGACGCGGCTGCCGCGCTCGCGCAGGTCGACGAGCGCCCCGGTGGAGTCCTCGCCCGCCGGGGCGAAGCCGGCGGCGCGCAGTTGGTCGATCACGTCGCGAACGTCGGACGGCGAGACCGCCACGGTCGGGGCGAGCGATCGCAGTGCGAGGGCCTCGGCCGCCGGACTGCGCATCACCGCTGCCAGCACCGTCGGGTCCTCGCAGCGGATGAACGCCGACGCGACGCCCACCCGCAGCTGTCCGTGCTTGCGTGCCACATCCTCGATGAGGTACGTGAGCGACTGCGGCACAGGGGTTCTCGAGTGCCTGGTGAACATCTCCTGCAGCTCGTTGGCCGAGCGCCCGGCGTCGAGCGCGCGCCGCACCGTCTCCGGGGTGATCCGGTACACCGAAGCGGCGCCGCCGGATTCGAGGTCGGCGACCAGTTCGACCTGCTCGGCGAGCTCCGGGGTCATCGGGCCGGGCACGGTGAGGGTCAGGTCCGCCTGGGTCAGGAAGTGGTCCACCGGCTCGGGCAGGGCTGCGCGCATGGCCGCGAGAACCGCCGCGTCGGCGTCGGCGGGATCGGCGTCCGGTTCGGGTTCGACGGTGTACGCGCGCCCGACGCTGGTCAGCGCGTCGTGCGCAACGAGTCCGAGTTCCCTTGCCTCACGCAGTGTCTCGGCAACCAGGTGACGGCTGAACCGACGGATCAGGCGGGGGCGGTGCCAGTGCAGGCTCGCGAGGACGGCATCGGGGGTGACCGCGACGGCCGCGTCGGCCTGCGCGAGCGTCGAGAGGATCAGCTGACGCTGGATGGGCGCGTAGGAGTCGTGCAGCTCGGAGGACAGCGTGGCCATCGCGTTGCCGTCGCGGTCGGGTTCGCCGACCTGCCAGGCGCGCCGGGGCATGTGCAGCCACGCATCCGCGAGGGCCAGCCACTGACGTTCGCGCGGCTGGTGGAGCCAGGTGTCGGCGGTCTGCGTCGGGGCGAAGGCCTGCTCGCCGGTGTCGTCGGGCGGCGGCGGTTCCGGAAAACCGGCGTCGATGAGTCGGAGGTAACCGGCGAGCTCGACGAGCAGGGCCACGCGTCCGGTCTCGAGTTTGGTCAGCTTGGCGATCCGGCGGAGCTCGCGCACGCCGAGCGCGCCCGAACGCAGCACGGCGGCGGGGGTGGCCCCGAGGACGTTGAGAATCGCGGTGAGATGCCGGATGAGTTCCAGGGCCTCGCCACCTCCGGCGGCGTCGACGGCCTTGGCCGGGAACCGCGGCCTTGCGCCCGGCTCGTGCAGCGGCGGCGGTGCGAGTGTGTCGGTGTGCCAGGCGGGTTCGCCGCGGATCACCGCCCCCACCATCGGCGGTAGCTCGACGGTCTGATGGTCGACGCGCGCCAGCAGCCCCGACGAGATCAGTTGCGCCACCGGGGCGGTCGGGTCGGCATCGGGTGCGGCGTCGCGGCTTCGGCCCAGCGCCGGACCGCGGGCGAGGGTCTCGAGGAGTTCGCGGGGCCGCTCGGGGAGCTCGGCGATCATCGCTGCGATCTCCTCGCCGGACCTGCCGGCGAGCAGACCGGTGAGATGCCGTGCCTTCCACGGCAACGCCGCGTCGACGTGGTCGCCGGCGAACAGGGAGGAGTCCTTGCCCCACAGGATCGCGCGGCGCCGGAGCAGGTCGATGCGGGCGCGGACCTCGTCGGCGTCGGCGCGACCCGACAGCGCCTTGACGATCGACGCCGCGGTGAGCGACTTCGGCTTGCGCTTGGACGTGTCCGTGCGGAAGGCGATCACCTGCTCGAGGACGGCGACCGACAGCACGTCGAGATCCTCCCCGGCCACGGTCAGCGATGCCGCAGAGAGTGCGCGTTGCGCGAGGACACGGGTGCCCTGCGGAGTGGGGGAGGCCAGATCCGGCCGCTCGATCAGCAGCTCGGTGAGCTCGTCGTCGGAACGTGCGGCCAACTCAGCGGCAAGGCCGGCGTGCTGGTCATCCGAACTCATTCGATCGAGCTTACCGGGGCCCGGCCGGGGTCCCCCGACGCGTCGGGATCAGATCGACAGCTTCGTCGGCGACGAACGGTTGGCGCCCTCGCCCTGGGAGCCGTCGCCGACCTGGCCGCTGCGGTTGAAGCCCCAGCAGTACACCGACTCCGATGCCATCGCGCACGAGGTGCCGTTGCCGGTGGCGATCGAGGTCACGTCGGCGATGTTGATGATCTCCCGGGGGACGCGGGTGGCGCCGCCGTTGGAGCCGAGCTGGTTGCGGTCGTCGTCGCCCCAGCAGTACGCCCTGGTTCCGGCGATCGCGCAGGTCGATCCCCAGTCGGTCGAGATCGCGGTGACGTCGGTCAGGTCGGCGACCTTCGTCGGCGTCTTGCGGGAGTCGGTGGTGTTGTCGCCGAGCTGCCCGTACCGGTTGGCGCCCCAGCAATGGGCTTCTCCACCGGCCACCGCACAGGTGGTCTGGAAGTAGTTGCTGGTGTTGGTGGACGGGTCGTTGTCGTCGTCGGGCGCAGACTCGTGGTAGCCGCCGACCGCGATGTCGGTGACGTCGTCGAGGCCGTCGACCTTCACCGGCGTCGACCGCGCCTTGGTGCTGCCGTCGCCGATCGCCCCGGTGTCGTTGTTGCCCCAGCAGTAGGCGCTGCCGTCGGAGACCGCGCACGTGGTGCCGTAGGCGGTCGAGATGTCGGTGACCTTGCCCAGTCCCGACACCTTCTGGGGCCTCGACGTCCTCTCGGTGGCGTCGCCGATGCCGAGCTGGCCGTACTCGTTGTTGCCCCAGCAATAGGCGTCGGTGCCCACGACCGCGCAGGTGGTGCCCCAGCCGGTGGAGATCGCCTTCACGTCGGTCAGTCCGCGGACCCGGATCGCGTCCTCGACCGGTTCGCCGTCGGTGCCGTCGCCGACCTCGCCGTAGTTGTTGTTGCCCCAGCAGTACGCCTCGCCGGTGGTGGTGATCGCACATCCGGTTCCGACGTAGGAGTTGTCGCCGGTCAGATAGCCGCCGACGGCCACCATGGTCGCGTCGGCGACGCCGCCGACGACCTCGGGGCGCGCGTGCGGCTCGACCGTGCCGTTGCCGAGTTGGCCGGTGCTGTTGAGGCCCCAGCAATAGACCTTGCCCCCGACGACCGCGCAACTGGACCCGAAGTTGGTGCTGACCAGCGGTTGCGCGACGGTGGCGGGCGGCGGATCGTCGTCCCCGCCGAGGACCGCGACGCCGGCGATCGCGCCGGCCACCAGGACGAGCACCGCACCGAGTACGCCGGCGACGATCAGGCCGGTGCGCTTCTTCTTCGGCGCGGTCGGCGTCGGTACCGGGTGCGAGGCCGCATATCCCGGCTGCGAGTCGAACAACGGTTGCGGGCCGGACCGGTTCACATCCGCGCCCATCGCCGGCTGCGGCCCCGATGCCGCCATCGTCGGCTGTGGACCCGAAGGTCCGTTGACGACCGCGCCCGGACCGGACGGTCCGTTCACCACGGGCTGGGGACCCGACGGTCCGGCCGCAGCAGGTGCCGGCGGTGGCGTGTACCCGCCGAAGGGCCGGCCGAACGGTTGCTGCGCGCCGGACCCGACCCCGGCGCCTCCGACGAGCGGGGGCGGAGACACCGGTGCGGCGATCGTCTGTCCGGCCGAGGCCGTGGCCTCCACGGCCTCCCGCAGCGCGGCCGCGAAGCTGCGGCAGTCGGGATACCGTGCGGCCGGGTCCTTGGCGAGGGCGCGCTGGAACACCGGGTCGAGATGGGCGAGGTCGCCGCGCAACTGCCCGATCGGGGGCACCGGGCGCTGGATGTGTCCGAGCATCACCGAGGGCTCGGACGGTCCGACGAACGGCGGCTGGCCGGCGAGCAGGGCGTACGCCGTGCACGCGAGCGAGTACTGGTCCGATCGCGGTGTGGCATCAGCGCCCTCGAGCGTCTCGGGGGCCGAGAAGGCGACGGTGCCGATGAACGAGTGGGTGCCGGTCAGGTTGGCCGAGCCGGCGAGCTTGGCGATGCCGAAGTCGAGGACGAGCGCGCGGTCGACGGCATGCGTCGCGGGGTCGCGCGTCACGAGGATGTTGGCGGGTTTGATGTCGCGATGCACGATGTGGTGCCGGTGCGCGTAGTCCAGGGCGTCGGCGACCTGTTCGACCACGTCGGCGACCTCGGCCGGCGTCAGGCGCTCCTCGGTGAGGTCCTTGCCGTCCACATAACTCATCGAGAACCACGGCGAACCGTCGGCGATGCCGTACTGGTAGATGGTGATGATGCTGCGGTGGTCGAGCTTCGCGGTGGTCTTGGCCTCGTTGGTGAAGCGCTGTGCGAACCCCGGCTGCGCGGCGACCGCCGACGAGATCACCTTGAGCGCCTCGCGTCGCTCGAGCTGCAGGTTCTCCACCAGATAGACCTCGCCCATGCCGCCTGCCCCCAGCTGGGAGATCACGCGGTAGCCGGCGATGTGGGTGCCCGGACTCAGCGGCACGGCGACACCTCTTTCCTCGGAGATGGGGGTGTTTCGGGGTCTACGCTGGGACGGTATCCGTTCCGGGACCCTCTTGGTCATCTCCCGACCGGATGAATCCTTCGCGGTATTCGTGCTCGTGGCGGCTCTCGATGAGGGCGGCAGCGGGCCGGTGAGCTGTGCCGACGCGCCGGCCTCCCGCGTTCGCGTGCCACGCCCCGGACTCGTCACCACCCGGTCGTGACCGCCGTGGCACAATGCTCCCGTGGCAAACAACAGTGGTGACACCGGCAAGAAGCATTACGTCGACAACGGCTGGCCGAGGACCGCCGACGGCGAGGTCCTCGACCACGCGGTCTCCGAGCTCGCCACCGACATCTCGGGCGCCCTGTCGCCGTTCGGCGACACGGAGTTCCCGATCCCGGCGGACGAGCTGCCCTTCGTCCAGCCGAAGACCGTCGTCAACCGCTGACGCCGATGCCGGCCTCCCGGACTGACGGCGGGGCGGACCGACGCGATGGCACCGGCCTGACCCACATCGACAGCACGGGCTCGGCCCGGATGGTCGACGTCGGCGACAAGGCGACGACGAAGCGTCGTGCCGTCGCCGGCGGCACCTTCCACACCACCTCCGAGGTCATCGGACTCCTCAGCGAGGCGAAGCTGCCCAAGGGAGATGTGCTCGCGACCGCGCGCATCGCCGGGATCATGGCGGCCAAGCGCACCGACGAGCTGATCCCGCTCTGCCATCAACTGGCGTTGTCCTCGGTGGAGATCGACTTCGCCATCGGTGCCGACACCATCGACGTCACCGCGACCGTCGCCACCTCCGGCCAGACGGGCGTCGAGATGGAGGCCCTGACCGCGGTCGCGGTCACCGGGCTCACACTCCACGACATGGTCAAGGCCGTCGACCGGAACGCCCGGATGGACGGAATCCGGTTGCTGCAGAAGACCGGCGGAAAATCCGGCGACTGGTTCCGGGACGAGTCGCCGTCCGGATCATGACGTCCGCCGAACCCCGCCGCGCGCGGGTCGTCGTCGCCTCGACCCGCGCGGCCACCGGCGTCTACGAGGATCGGACCGGGCCCGTCATCGAGACCTGGCTCACCGAGCAGGGGTTCGACGTCGACGGCCGTGTCGTCGTCCCCGACGGGCCACCGGTCGGGGTCGCCCTGCGCGCCGCGATCTCCGACGGCATCGACCTCGTCCTCACGACCGGCGGGACCGGGTTGTCGCCCACCGATCGCACCCCCGAGCAGACCCGCACGGTGCTCGACTTCGAGATCCCCGGCCTCGCCGACGCCATCCGGGCCGCCGGGCTGCCCCAGGTGCCCACGGCGGTGTTGTCCCGCGGCGTCGCGGGCGTTGCGGGGGCCACGCTGGTGGTGAACCTGCCAGGGTCGACCGGCGGTGTCCGCGACGGTCTCGGCGTTCTCGCCGGGGTCGTACACCATGCTCTCGAGCAGATCCGTGGCTCGGATCACTGACGCATTCGGCTCTCTGACGCCTCCGGCCTCTGAGGACCGGACCCCTCCTCCAGCGACGTCCCGCACTTTCCCAGACAGAACAGGATTCACCGATGACCGTAGTCGTGCACACCGCGGTGTCCGAGCAACCGATCTCGCTGGCCGAGCACGAGGCGATGGTCGCCGAGGCAGCCGGCGGGAAGGCCGGCGCGGTGGTCGGATTCGTCGGCACGGTTCGCGATCACGACGGCGGCCGTACCGTCACCGCGCTCGACTACTCCGGACACCCGACGGCGCCGAAGGTGCTCGCCGAGGTCGTCGAGGAGGTGTCCGACGTCGACGGGGTCCGGGCGGTCGCGGTGTCGCACCGGATCGGCGCGCTCCGGATCGGGGATGTGGCGTTCGTGGTGGCGGTGGCGGCCGATCATCGTCGCGCGGCCTTCGAGACCTGCTCCCGGCTCGTCGACGAGGTCAAGGATCGCCTGCCGGTGTGGAAGCACCAGTTCTACGGCGACGGCACCGAGGAGTGGATCAACTCGGCGTAGGTCGCCTACCGACCCGCAGAATTGGAAAAGGGCCCCGCACGGAGATCGATCAACGTGCGGGGCCCTTCGTCTGGGTCCCTCTGCGGGCGCGGATCGTGTCCGCGCCGCTGCAGATCAGGAAGCTGTCACAGATCAGGGATTGGGCAGCAGGTGCTTGTTGTCGTTGAACAACTTGATCTGGTCGGGGCTCAGCGACACACCGCTGTTCTTGGCGGCATTCCAGAGGTTCTTGACCTCGGGGCTCACGCCGGCCTCGGTGAGCGCGTCGGTGACCAGGTTGGCCACGTCCTCGGTGCTCTTGGCCTCGGGGGCCTTCACGAAGCTGAAGCTGCCGTTGCCGTCGAGCTGCGGGGCGATCGACTTGGGAGCCGGGACATCGGTGGGAGCGGTCCGCGGGGTGTGACCCGACAGGACGGTGCCGCAGGTCGGCCAGGCGCCCTTGCCCTGGTTGGCGAGCACGCGCTCGGCGACGACGATCTGCTCCTCGCGGGTGGCCTGGTCGGCGGTCGGGGCGAACTCGCCGCCGCCGTGTGCGGTCCAGGTGCTCGGCGAGAACTGCAGGCCGCCGTGGTAACCGTTGCCGGTGTTGATGGCCCAGTTGCCGCCGGACTCGCACTGCGCGACCTGATTCCACTCGGCGTCGGTGGCGGCGTTGGCGGTACCGGTGCCCAGGAGAGCGGCACCGCCGCCGAGGACAGCGCCGGTGAGCGCGACCTTGGTGATGGTCTTGGTGGTAGAGCTGGTCGTCTGCTTGCGATGACGTCCGGACATAGATCAGTTTCCTCTCTCCACGCGCCTACGAAGTCAGCTGTCGGGTTCGAGCGAGAGGCTGCTCGGCCCCGGTGCGTCGCCGCGGAGTGTTAACCGCGGTTCTGCGCCCGGGACTTAACCCCAAGGGCACCTGGTCGGTGCCCGGTCTCAGGGGATGAGGTGGGTCCCCCGTCCTCGCTCCTAGATTCTTGCGGTCGTCCCTACCGGCGGAGCGAGGCTCGGCGCGGCCGGCAGGACGTATGTCTTGTTTCCTTACCGTGACCTTCGAGAAGGTCGCTTCGTACAGTACGTCGTTCGATCGAGCGATTCACCTGCTTGTGCGCAACCGATTTTCGCGTCGAAACCTGGTCTCTCGACCAACTATCGGCGTCATCGCAGTTCATCGGGGTAGATGCGTTCCCGTGCCCATCTCGTTACCCGTCCGTTATGTGACGAAGGTCACAAGTGAACTGTAGTGTCAGCCACCGGCGAACGGGGGAAGAACATCCAGCGTCGTGCAGGTGCCGAGCTGTTGTGAACGGTCGGTGAGCGCGATCTCGTCGCGCAGGTACGAGCACCGATCGAGAACCTTGCGAAGTTCGTCGTTGCCGCGGGCCAGCTGCGTCTCCAGCTCGCCCAGGGTCGTCGACGTGGCGACGTCGACGACGGTCTCGTCGGTGCCGGCCGCCGCGCGCGCCGCGGCGAAGAATCGGACGGTGAGCTGCATGGGCTGCGAGCCTATCCGCCGATCGCCGACATCGGCCGGTCGGGCTGCCGATAGCCGTCGGCGTTCACCTCGTGGCCGGCGGCCTTGCGCCACATGTCGCCGCGCCAGATCGCGGCGATCGCGGCGTCGATCTCCTCGTCCGGCAACGTCCGCAGGACGGTACGCACGTCGGACTCCGACGTCGCGAACAGGCAGTTGCGCAACGAACCGTCGGCGGTGAGCCGGGTGCGGTCGCAGTCGCCGCAGAACGGACGCGTCACCGAGGCGATCACCCCGACCCTCGCCGGGCCGCGCGGCGTCCGGTGCCCGTCGACGACCCACGTGGCGGCGGGGGCGCTTCCGCGCGGGGCCGGATCGGGCAGCAGGGTGAACCGGGTGCGCAGCGTCGCGAGGATCTCGTCGGCGGTCACCATCCGGGCCCGTTGCCAGGCGTGATCGGCGTCGAGTGGCATCTGCTCGATGATGCGGAGCTCGTAGCCGTGATCCAGGCAGTAGGCGAGGAGATCGGGGAGAGCGCCGAGATCCGCGCGGTCGGGAACCACGGCGTTGACCTTCACCGGGTCGAGCCCGGCGCGCTTGGCCGCGGCCAGGCCGGCGAGGACGTCGTCGAGGCGGTCGCGGCGGGTGATCTCGGCAAAGCGTTCCCGGTCGACGGTGTCGAGGGAGATGTTGATCCGCTGCAGTCCGGCGGCGACGAGCCCGTCGATCCGCCTGGTGAGGCCGAGTCCGTTGGTGGTCATCGCGATCTCGGGACGCGACGGGAGGCCGGCGACCGCGGCGATGATCTCCTCGAGGTCGCGACGCAGCAGCGGTTCGCCGCCGGTGAAGCGGATGCGTTCGATGCCGAGGTCGCGCACGGCGACGGTCAGCACGCGGATGAACTCGCCGGTCGTCAGGACCGAATCGCCGGGCATCCAGTCCAGACCCTCGGCAGGCATGCAGTACGTGCAGCGCAGATTGCAGCGGTCGGTCACCGACACGCGCAGATCCCTCGCCACCCGGCCGAAGGTGTCGCGCAGCGGCCCGTCGGAGGGCACGCCGGCGGTCGGCGCACCGGCCGACGACGGGCGGGGCGCCGGGATTCCCAGCCCGACCGTGCTCATGACGACCTGTCGGTCACGTGGCGTTCGGCTCCTTGCGGGCCTCGAGCGCCCGGAAGGTGCTGGCGTGGAAGACGAGCGGCTCCACGCCCGGGTCGGCCCGCAGGGTGTCGATCTCGAGCAGCACGACGGTGTGGTCGCCGGCCTGGATCTCGTTGTGGATCGTGCAGGACAGGTGCGCGGCCGCGTGGGGCACGAAGACCGCGCCCTTCTCCGTCGTCAGCGGGGTGATGCCGGCGAAACGGTGCTCTGCGGGGCCGGCGAGCTGCTTGCACAGGTCGGTCTGGTGACCCGCGAACACGCTCACGCCGATGGCCGGCGCGGTACGGATCAGCGGCCACGTGCTCGACGTGTTCTGCACGCACACCGACACCAGCGGAGGGTCCAGGGAGACCGTCGTGAACGAGCTCGCCGCCATTCCGATCAGCGTGGCCGAATCTCCCTCGCCCCGCCGGGTGCACACCGCCACGACCCCCGACGGGAAGCAGCTGTAGGCCGCCCGCAGGGCCTTCGAGTCGGAGACTGGGGCGAGATCTGGGATGGTGTCGATGGTCGCGGTCACGGGGTCCTCACCTGGCTCGGCGTCCGGTACGGAGTGCGTGCACGAGGCCGAGCAGAAAACCCAGCGGCGCACACATTGTCAGCAGGTAGACGGCGGTCGGGGCGGTGTCGCCGCCGGTCACCAACGGGGTCACGAACAGTGCCACGAGAGCGACCAGTCCGATCGCGAAAACAATCACTGCGGCCTGCAGCAACCGCGGGGACGTCGTCTTCTGCATGGCCTCTACGGTAGTCCAACGCCGCGCACGGCGACGCGGCGAAGGAGTTCGGCACGGTAATGGTGTGACCGCATGGTGGCCCGTTGGCTACGATGGTCGCGCAGACGCCTTGCATCCGTCTGGGCCCCGAACGGAATCCCGCCGTGGGGCTGCTGCGATGGGTGATGGCGTCTTTTGTTGTGACAGGCTGATCTCTCGCGGATCAACGACACAGATGAGGGTGATCACAGTGCCGACCGGCAAGGTGAAGTGGTACGACGCGGACAAGGGTTTCGGCTTCCTCTCGCAGGAGGACGGCGAGGACGTCTACGTCCGTGCATCCGCACTGCCCGACGGGGTCGAGGCACTCAAGCCCGGTCAGCGCGTCGAGTTCGGCATGGCCGCGGGGCGTCGGGGTCCGCAGGCCCTCACGGTGACGATCCTGGATCCGGCGCCGAGCGTCGCCAAGAACGTCCGCGAGGCCGCGCGCAAGGACGCCAAGCGGCACTCGCCGGACGAGCTGCACGGCATGGTCGCCGACCTGATCACCCTCCTCGAGACCAAGATCCAGCCGGACCTGCGCAAGGGCCGTTTTCCGGATCGCAAGACCGCGCACCGGATCTCCGAGGTCGTGCGCGCGGTGGCACGCGAACTCGAGCGGTAGTCCGCTCCGACGAGACGAGAGCCGCGCCCGGACACATCCGGTGCGCGGCTCTTCGCTTTCTCGGTGCCTTCGCGGTCAGTCGACGATCTGCTGGAAGTCGGCCGGTGAGGTGTCGGCGGTGAGGACCCCGCGGTCGTAGGTGACGTTGTCCCCGATGAAGACGCCCGACGGCGGCAGGACGGTGATGCCGACCAGGATCTTCTCCGGGGTGGATCGGAGCGGCACCGAGTGGGTCGTGCCCGCGTCGAACTTGTCCTCGTCCTCGTCGATGCCCGCGCCGGGAACCCAGTAGACGGTCTGTAGGCGCCAGGGGGATTCGGCGATCTCGGCCGAGACGGTCAGCAGGATGGTCTCGCCGACCGGCACGGGCACGCGGGGCGTCGGGCGTTGCGGTTGGTCGGCCGCCGGGGCGCACTTCTCCAGGAACAGGTCGCACCACCGGGCCGGCTCCACGGTGTAGAGGTCGCTGCCGACAGCGATGTGCAGGTAGGGCTCGTGCTCCTTGTCGCTGTTGCGGGTCAGGAGGAACACCGACGTCGCGACGACGACCACGAACACCACGACCACCGCCGCGATGATGGAAAGGGCCTTCTTCTCACCAGTACTGATCACGGTCGGCGATGTCCTGTCTGATCGGGGGTGTGGTCACCCGGGTTCTCGAAGTGGGCGGTCGACGGCATGCGCGCGGTCGTCGGACGCTGCGTGTGGGGCCGGGTCGGTGCCGATCCGGGACCGGCGCGGCGGGTGCCCGGACCGTCGGCACGTGACCGGGAATCGGCGTGTGAGCGGGACTCGGTGCCGGCCGCGCGGAAGGAGACGGTCGGGGCCGCGTGGTCCGGGCGGCGTCCGCCGAGGCCCGGCACCAGCGACGACCCGCGGGTGGTCATCACCGTCTGCAGAAGTCCCAGGCCCAGCAGGACCGACACCACGGTGAAGCCGATCCACAGCGTCGGCGGCAGCAGCACGCCCAGCGACGCGCCGAACACCCACGACAGCTGCAGCACCGTCTCCGAACGCCCGAACGCCGAGGCGCGCGACTCGTCGGGCAGGTCGTCCTGGATCGACGAGTCCAGGCAGACCTTGCCGATCGCGCTGGTGCCCGAGGCGATCAGCGCGGCGACCGCGGCCATCATGATGCTGCCGAAGATCGCGGCGAGGACCGCGACGACGAAGCAGGCGGCCGTCGACCACACGATCACGTTCGGCGGGTTCTTCAGCTCCAGCCGGGTGCCCACGCCGTTGCCGATCGCGTTGCCCACGCCCGCTGCGGCGCCGACGAGGCCGAGGAGCAGCAGCTGCGTCCAGTCGGAGGCGTTGCCCTGCTGCGCCTTGGCGTAGAAGGCCACGAACAGGGTCAGGAAGCCGGTGAGGATGCGGATGGTGCCGTTGCCCCACAGGCCCGCGACGACGGTGCGGCCGAGGGGCTGACGCATCTTCGCCGCCAGCATCTTCGCGCCCTCGCGGGCACTGGTCGGCTCGTGTTCGGGGACCGAGGTCCGGGCCGGTTCGCCGTGGTAGGTGATGGTCGTCGGGATCTCGCCCTCGGTGACCTCTACCCACGACGGGATCCGCATGCACAGGTAGGCGCCGGCCGCCGCGACGATCGCCAGCCACAGCATCGCGCCGGGCAGGTGCAGCGGCAGGAGCTTGCCGAGCACCATCTCGACGAGTGCGGCGAGCGCGCCGCCGACGATGGTGCCGCCGATCAGGCCGAACGTGGTCAGACGGGAGTTCACCCGCGGCAGGTCGATGGTCGGTGGCACCACGCGCGGGGTGACCGCCGACTTCAGCACGCCGAACGATTTCGAGAGGACCAGCAGGCCGAGGGCACAGGGATAGAGCACCCACGGGTCGTACTCGAGCTGCTGTTTGACGTCGTTCCACTGGACGTTCGACATGATCAGCAGGGCCAGCACGACGCGCAGGCCGAAGGTCGTCGCCATCGCGATCCGACGCCCCCGCTGCAGGCGATCGAGCAGCGGGCCGATCAGCGGCGCGATGAGCGCGAACGGTGCGATCGTCAGCGCCAGGTACAGCGCGACGTTCGTCTTGGACTCGCCGGTCGCCGCGGCGAAGAACAGGGTGTTGGCCAGCGCGACGGCCATGGCGGCGTCGGCGGCGAAGTTCGCGATCACCGGGAGGGTGAGCGCGGTCAGGCCCGACTGGTCGGCCCCGTCGGCCGTGGCGGCCTTGTAGATCTTGCCGATGCCCTTGCTCGTCAGCTCGCGGCTGCGCATCGCGGCCACCCGCATCACCGTCAGCTTCTTCGGCGCGCGCGGATCGCGGTCGTTCGGCATCGCCCGGGTGGCGGACTCGTCCGACGGCGGCTGGTGGCGGTCGTCGAGCGGAGGCAGGTGGGGGTTGTGCGTCGGCGGCGGGAGATAGGCGTTACGTCCCGGCCCCGGGTTGCCCGAAGGGCCCCAGCCGGGCGCGGGACGACGCGACCGCATCTGCCGGGTCTCGTCGGCCGGATAGTTCGCCGAACCGGGGTGAGGTGCGGACCGCCGGCCGCGGTCGGCGGGTGGCGGTTGACCGTGCTGGTTCGCCGGACCCCTGGGGGCCCCGCGCCCCTCGTCGTGTCGGGAACTCCGTGGGATCACGATGTCGATTGTTCCTCATCTGCGCCCGGTGACGCTTGAAGCGGGTCGGTTGTGTGGCCCACGTCGACGATATTGCACACTGGAACCGTGACTGACGTAAGTGACGGCGGACGACTGCTCGCGGCTGTCGACATCGCTCGTGCCGCGCTGGTCGAGGAAGGCCAACAGCCCGGCGCTCACCGGCGCAGCGTCGCCGAGGGCGAATGGGCGGCCGCACATTACTTCGACGCCGAGCTCGCAGGCTACCGCGGGTGGCAGTGGTGTGTGGTGCTGGCGGGTGCGCCCGGCACCGATGAGATCACTCTCAGCGAGATCGTGCTGCTGCCCGGCGAGGGTGCGCTGCTGGCGCCGCCGTGGGTTCCGTGGGCCGACCGGGTCGCCTCCGGCGACCTCGCGCCCGGCGACCTGCTGGCCGCCGAGCCCGACGATCCCAGGCTGGTCCCCAACCACGTCGACACCGCCGACGAGTTCCGCTTCCACTCGGAGTCGCCGGACCCGGACGACGTCGGCCAGGTGGTCGGTGAGATCGGCCTCGGGCGGCGTCGTCTGCTGAGCTACGAGGGGCGCCTCGAGACCGCGCAGCGCTGGTACGACGGTGAGTACGGTCCGGGTTCGGACATGGCGCAGGCCGCACCGTACAAGTGCTGCACCTGTGGATTCTTCGTCCCGCTGTCCGGTGCCCTGCGTGCCGCGTTCGGCGCCTGCACGAACGAATACGCGGCCGACGGCCACGTCGTCTCGGCCGAGTACGGCTGCGGTGCGCACTCCGACGTCGAGGCGCCGAAGGGCGAGGGTTCGCCCGCCTATGACGCCTACGACGACGGTGCGCTGGAGATC
>Ga0164243_10002120_pt1 | contig 33190 bp, 34 predicted proteins | sample OricompcompostOP_FD_108781 | JGI IMG/M metagenome (GOLD analysis project Ga0164243, IMG submission 108781) | Organic Plus compost microbial communities from Emeryville, California, USA - Original compost - Organic plus compost (OP) | ecosystem: Engineered > Solid waste > Mixed feedstock >... | reverse complement strand
TCCCCATGTGAACTATCGGAATGATGTAATCATATCCGCGGATGTCATAGACCTGTTCGTAGCCCGACCGACCGTCGCCCAACCGGGTAAATGTAAATCGTTTGCTGCCATCGTCGTCTTCAACAACGTGCGCAAATAACCTGGCAAACTCGGACTCGCTCCCCCATTTATCCGCTAGTAAGCTATCTACCTTTACCATCCGGTCATCGGGTATTTTGGCCCGGATGACGTGGTGCTGGTTACGGGTGTTTAGGTACTGAAAAACATTGGCAATTTCATTCAGTGCGGAACGCTTCATCGGTCGGTCAAAGTCAATTTTTCCCGACGTCAGGGCTTCCTGCGTCGCCAACAACCGGTGGAAACGGCTACTTTGACTGTTGAATGATACGCTGAACACATTGCCAAAGGGCATCACCAGGCTCAGTGCGCCAACCACCAACAGACTTACCGGAATGGCTTTTATCTCATTTCGCCCGCGAAACAACTGATACACGGCGATGCCCGATAACCAAAGCGCCAATAACAGCACATAGTAACGATTTTCCGTGAAGCCATATGCGGCCACGCGTACGCCGATTGCCACAAAAAGCAAGGCCAGCAGCGGCAACAGCGTCAGGTAAAAGCTCCGGGAAAAGAAACGGACCCATACTTTTTCAGTAACCTCATATAGAGGATCAAGGAGAAGCAGTGATAATACCCCCAGAAAGCTATATGCCAGCACAAGGTAACTCACCCATCCCTTAGGCAGATCCCATTCCACCACAATCTTGATACCGTAGCTATACAGGATCACGAGGTAAATGACCAACAGGGGTACCAGTATATACTGCACGAAGAACCGCAGCACCGGCGGATAGGGTGCACTTTGCTTCAATACCGCCCACCCGTCTTTTGAAAAAAGCGCATAGATGAGGCTGCTTCCCAAGATTAGGACCGTCCAGGCCAACCGTCCCCAAAAAACGCTACCCACGTCCAGGCCAAAGAGGTTTTCAACGGCTACGACGGCCAGTGCTAAGCCGCCCCAAAGCACTACGGTGAACACAGCTGTCTGCACCAGGTTGATAAATAAGCTCTTGTTATAAGACCAAAAGCCATCTGTATCGCCGCGTTTCAAAAAGGGCCCGGTTGCTGCCAGTAAATGAAAGCAGATCGAAGAAACGCCCAGAATGATTGCGGTGACCGGTCCGAATTGCGATCCATCAAAATCCGGAAGCAGCACATAATAGGCGGCCAACACGAGAAATCCGACGATCGGCAGCGGCCACTTTATGCGATAGCGTTGCTGGATGAGGTGCAATGCAAACAACAGGGAAATGCCCAGCATACCGACAAACCCCAGCTTGAGCAGCGGCTCGGAGGCCGACTGCGATCGGTCGATGAATGCAGCGGTAGCCACGAGCGCTACGAGCAGCGCTCCGTAATACTGGCGGATCGCCCATGCAATATCCGTACCCAATGCCTTGATTTTATCCATCAACACCAAAGGTAGTTAAAATGCCACAGCATAGGCGATCCGAATTGGTTTTTAAACCTGCTGCTCGCAAGCAGCCGCCCGTTCCAGTTCGCGGTAATCCAGATCCTTTACCGCACATTGCTGATCCAGCGCTAATGAAGTGGCCAGGCAGTACACTGCTCGATAATCATGAATACAGGCTCCGTGCGGATGCTGCCGAAAGCAATATGCGAGCACATCACCCGCTCATGCCACCGATTTAATAGTAAATTAACCTACATAAATGTAACTTTACGTAGCCAACGCATCGCAACTTCGAATGAAGGCAATGATTTATACTCGATACGGCCCTCCCGAGGTGGTCCGGATACAGGATGTCGACGTACCGGCGGTAAAAGCGGATGAGGTATTGATCAAGATACACGCAACCACGGTAAATCGTACCGATTGTGGATTCCGCAGCGCAAACTATTTTATCGTCCGTTTTTTCAGCGGCTTGTTTAAACCACGGGCGAAAATACTGGGCTGCGAATTTGCGGGAGAAATAGAAGCCGTCGGCAAAAATGTGCGCAACTTCAAACCGGGAGACCGCGTCTTCGGATATGACGAGACCCGTTTCGGTGGGCATGGCGAATATAAGGTGATAGCGGCATCGGGCGCCTTAGCAACGATTCCCGGCGGAATGGATTACACCGAGGCAGCTCCGCTTACGGAAGGAAGCCACTATGCGTTGGGTAACATCCGCGCCGCCAGGGTCAAGAAAGGCGATATCGCAATGGTATATGGTGCCACGGGATCCATCGGTTCTGCTGCGGTGCAATTGCTGAAGCACTTCGGCGCCTATGTGGTAGCTGTCTCCAATACAAAAAACGTCGAATTGGTCGCATCCTTGGGAGCAGACGAAGTGATCGACTACGAAACGCAGCAATTCACCGGGACCTCTCATCGCTTCGACTTCGTTTTTGACGCCGTTGGCAAATCTTCCTTCCGGCAATGCAAACCGCTATTAAAGCCAAAAGGAATCTACATCTCTACCGAATTAGGCAGGAATTCGGAAAACGTATTCCTCGCGCTTGTAACACCGCTGGGCAGGGGCAGGAAGGTCTTGTTTCCCATCCCTTCCATCACCCAGGCCGATGTAGTAATGATTCGAAACCTTGCGGAATCCGGTGATTTTAAACCCGTGGTCGACCGCACCTATCCGCTCGAACAGCTGGTCGAGGCGTACCGCTACGTAGAAACCGGCCAAAAAACGGGAAACGTGGTTATCACTTTGGAAAATTCGGATCAGCCTTGATCTCCTCAATCTGCAGCGTATGCCGCGCCGTATGTGCGGGAATATACAGAAGCGCATGGTACCCGTCAACTGCACCGAATGGCGAATCGGTAATGCGGTTGCGCATATCGTCCAGGGAAGTCTCTTTTATAAAATCCAGTAATGCCTTGCGTTGCTTTTTCAGGTCTTTAAGCGCGGTCTTGCCGTTCGTATACGTTCCGGCTTCCTTCGGACTCAGCTCTTCGGAGGCTTTTGCTTTAAAACTCCGATCCGTCATTCCCTTGATCACATCGTCGTCGCTCATTTTTACGTCGCCTTTCCGCTCAGGGTTGGGTTGCTGTTCGAGCGTTTTTTTCGCATAGCCAAAAAGTGCCGGTTCCGTTTGGATAATGTGTTCCAAACATTGGCTGATGGACCATCGGTCGGGTGCCGACTTGAATGCGAGCTGTGCTTCGCTTAGTCCCTCCACTGATTTCGCAAGCGCATCGAACGTTTGCTGATAATAATCCAGCAAAAATGTCTTGTCGTGTTGCGCCCCGGGCGCAGCCGATTGTGCCATGACCGTATGTGCCAACGTACATGCGGTAAACAGCAAGAATAGTAACCTTTTCATACCATTGATTTTGTAACAAAAATAAGCACAGATGCGTTAAATAACAGGTGCCGGATGCGACATTTTTAATGGGTATATAAGACAACTTGGAATCCGCAGCGCTGCGCGCTAAATACAACCAACATTTCGGAAGCTCGATAATTATGAATACCTTTGCAGCCTCAGTAAACATTGTACTTTGCTATTTACATCATTAAATCTCTCCAGCCCGATCTTACAGGCACTGGATTCCGCAGGTTACCATACTCCCAGTCCTATTCAGCAGCAGGCCATTCCCGCAGTACTTCAACACCACGACGTGTTGGCATGTGCACAGACCGGTACCGGCAAGACCGCAGCGTTCTCCCTTCCGATTATTGAGCGCCTGTTAGCGTCAAAAACGGATATTGGGTTTCAGGGACCAAAAGCACTAATACTCGCCCCAACCCGCGAGCTGGCCATCCAGATCGGCGAAAATATCGACGTATATGTCAGCCGGACACGCATCAAATATACCGTTATATTCGGCGGCGTATCAGCCGTCAATCAAATTGCGGCGCTCCGCAAACGCCCGGATATTCTGGTAGCCACACCCGGACGGCTGATCGATCTGCTCAACCAAAAAGTTCTGTCCCTACAACAGGTACGTTTCCTGGTGTTGGACGAAGCCGACCGCATGCTCGATATGGGCTTCATCAAAGACATCCGCACCATCATCAGCAAGATTCCGGAAAAACGGCAAACGATGTTGTTCTCGGCCACCATGCCGTCAGAAATCGAAAACCTGGCCAACGCCATTTTGAATAAGCCCGAACGGATTGCCGTTGCACCGGTGTCTTCCACCGTAGATACCATTCAGCAGGCAATCTATCCCGTCGCGAAGGCCGACAAAGTCGACCTGTTGTGCCACCTGGTGCACAATGAAAAAAACGGAAACGTATTGGTATTCTCACGGACGAAGCACGGCGCCGACAAAATCGTGCGAAAGCTCAGCAAAGCCAATATCACCGCGCAGGCAATTCACGGCAACAAATCCCAACAGGCCCGGCAAAAGGCGCTCAAAGCCTTTAAGGACGGAACGCTCAAGGTGTTGATAGCTACAGACATCGCTGCACGAGGGATTGACATCGACCGGCTCCAATTAGTCATTAACTTTGATTTGCCCAACGAGCCGGAAACCTACGTGCATCGCATCGGACGCACCGGAAGAGCCGGTGAAAGCGGACGGGCCTGGTCGTTCTGCGATACGGAAGAGCGAGAATACCTCTGGCAGATCTCAAAACTGATCAAACAGCGCCTGCCGTTGGTCGAAGACCATCCGTTCCTCCCGGATAACGTGGACGAATACCGGAACGAGCCCGCACGAGCGGCCGCACAACCTTCCGGCAAGCCGAATAAAAGCAAAAAGAAGAAACATAAACGCCCGCATTCGAACTATCGCGCAGCGGTATAAGAATTGCCGCCGCTCAGCGCCGTCAGGTATTTATCGATATACCATTGCTTATCTTTGGATTTATATTGCTGAATGAATCGCGGGTGGTCTAATACTACGGCTTTCTCAAACAGCTTTTCGGCTTTGTTCAGTTTACTGATAAACTGCGCATTCTTTTTCCCGAGGATGTAAACTTCCGAAGTATCCAACCCGAGGCCGATGTGTTGTTTCATGGAGGCAATCATGAACGGCTTCACCATTTCAAAAAGCTTAGGATCGTCGTAGTAGTTGGCATTCAGCCAGGTATCCTCTTTCACATGACGCACAATGGCTAACGGAAACGGTGAATTGATATAAAACCGTTGGTAGAAATCTTCCGGCCCACCCCAGGCCGTGATCATATCGTACAGGAACACCGACGAAACTTCATGGGTACGCGCCGAAAGCATCTTAATGCCGCAAACACTTTCCAGCCGCTTCGTATCGGTAAACGGAACACCCGTTACCCCGGCGCCATGCCGACTCGGGTTGATACCGATAATGAACTTTCGCTGGTTTGAATCGCCGTAATATTTCCGGTAAAAGGCCTGCATTACAACCATCGTCTCCGGGTTATCCAGGTAAGGATTCATCACCCCGAAACCGGGAGGCAGTGCACCTGTGTATTGCAGGTCCCGGTTAAACGCGATGATCTTTTCGGCCCATGTTGTTGTCATACCACCGCAAGTTTTTCCCGCGTTAATATCCGGCGGACGATCCACAGACCGCCCAGCATACAGACCGCACCGATCAGAAAATGGATACCCGGAAAGTGAAACGGTGCCTGGGGTGTTGTAAAATAGGAGAATGCATTATTCATAATGAGCGGCCCTACGATGGTCGTCAGACTCATTAGGCTGGTCAGTGCACCCTGCAACTCGCCCTGCTGGCTGCTTTCCACATGGCCCGCGATCAATGATTGCAAAGAAGGTCCGCAAATACCGCCCAGGCAATACGGCACCAAAAAGACAAACATCATCCATCCTTCGGTCGCAAATGCAAACAAAATAAGTCCCAGTGCATACAGCGACAACCCGAGGTAGATGCTTTTTTCGTTTCCGATTTTCGGATTCAAAATCCGGGTCAATCCCCCTTGCACCAAGCCGGTCAGTACGCCAACGACCGCCAGCGAAATACCGATCATGCCCTCACTCCAGTCAAATTGGTAAATGGTAAAGAAATTCCAGCTTCCCTGCACTGCCTGCGCCCCCAGGTAAATCAGAAAAAAGCTGATCGCCAATCCGCCGATTTCCTTATGTTCCATCAGAAACCGGAGCGACCCCAGCGGATTCGCGCGCCGCCAGTCGAACGCCCTTCGGCTGCTTTTGGGAAGCGATTCGGGCAACAGCAATAACCCGAAAAGAAAGTTCAGCAGACAAAGCACCGCCGCAGCATAAAAAGGAGCCCGCAGCCCCCATGTTGCCAGCAGTCCGCCCAGCGCAGGTCCGAGCACGAACCCCAGCCCGAAAGCCGCACCGATCAATCCGAAGTTCTTTGCGCGGCTGGTTTCGTCCGTGCTGATATCCGCAATGTAGGAAGACGCTGTCGTGAAGCTTGCACCCGTGATGCCCGCGATAATACGCCCCGCAAACAACCACCCGTAAGTAGGCGCCCAAGCGAGAATCAGGTAGTCTATCGCGAATCCCAGCAGCGAAATCAGCAAGATGGGCCGCCGGCCGAACCGATCGCTCAGGTTTCCGACCAACGGCGAAAACAGAAATTGAGTAATCGCAAACGAGGATAACAAAAGCGCCCCGTAGGTACTGGCAATATTTACCGGGATACCCTTCAGTTCGGCAATCAGATCGGCCATGACGGGGATGATCAACCCCCAACCCATAACATCAATCAACAAGGTGACAAAGATAAAACCAATCGCAGCCTGCTTAGTTGTTCGCATAAATTCCGAGGTAAGCGTGAAAATCGGGCCAATATTAGCGATATTTTCGGTGGTTTGCAGCGGCTTTCTGTGACATTTTTACGGGCCAAATGCGACAATGCCTTCGCTTCCAATCCGACAATATCAAAAATCATTTGCAGCTATTTAAAAAAAGCCTATTTTTGCAGCACCCGGGAAATTAGCTCAGTTGGTTCAGAGCACTACCTCGACAAGGTAGGGGTCACAGGTTCGAGCCCTGTATTTCCCACACTTTCTATTTTCCTACGCTCTCCACTCTTAGAAGTCTGATTACATTAGCGTTGCCTAACCATACAGTCTGCAGATGTATCACAAGGCCGTGATCCCATCTAGTAATATCCGGAAAATTGATACGTCCATAAACAAACTGGCGCCTAGTTGCATATGATCGCACAGGTAAACAATCGCCAGGATCAGCGCCTGCACGCCCCCCAATAAGATATGCTTTACTTGGAAACCGATCATCTTTGCCAACAAAGATTCAAACAGCATCAACACGACGCCAACGGAATAAAATAGCACGAAATTCGCGGTCGAAAAGCAGCAAGCCATCACCACGAGGAAAGCAATGTCACCCCAACCGATCCAGCTCCTCCCCGTCAACTTCCAACTTCCTTTCCGCCGGAATAACACTACCGCCAATATCCCCGACTGTACCGTCACAATGATCAGGTTGACGGCCACATCCTTGATTGAAAACACGCCCAATAAAATGGCGTGCGAAATAGCCACCGATCCGAGTATGGGAAACGACAACACCAATACTAAACGATATTTGAAATCTTCCCACGCCACCCTGACCAACAGCCCGATAATTACCAACCACAATAACATAGCGATCAATCTGCTTCCCAAACGTTAGGCATACCTTTCATATTTCCCTGACTCATTGAAAAACGCGGCAACGGACAAATCATAAAATTCCGCCAACATAGCCAATTGATCCGCACTGATGTGCGTTTTTCCCGACTCCATCCGATTGTAGGACGGCTGTTTGATTCGTAACACCGCAGCGACTTCCGTCTGTGAAAGCCGTCGTTGCCGCCGTACCAACAGCAGATTCCGGCTGATGATAGCGTTTAGGTGATTCCTTTCCATAATCCAAAACTTGTATTTGTACAATTATGAAAAAGATTGAGTAACGGCAAAAAAATACCCGACGAACGGGGCACCGACCGCGACGAAAACGCCCTACCAGCCGATCTATTTCACGTTTTATAGCCATAGGCTATTATATTCACGTACCTACAAAGAGCCGGGCGGCTTTCTGGCATCGGACCCTGCGCTTCGCGCTATCGGGTTATATCCGTTATATCGGTTGGAATTCGGCTTTCGTAGGGGTAGATCATCCATTGGTCGGATTTATTTTTAAACGTCTTTCAGATACGCCATCTTCGTTTTATTATGAGGATGTATCGCTGTCTGCTGATTGAAGACGATTCATTGGCCATCGACATGATGACGGATTACATCGGCCGGCGCGATGAACTCCTAATGGTCGGCATCGTACAGGAACGTTGCGAGATTCTCGGCGCACTGAATTTAACGAAGCCGGACATTGTTTTCCTCGACCTAGTGATTCCCTCCGGAGGCCCCTCAGGCTTCCATTTTGGACTGTTCCCTACGTCCCTGGCCGTGGTGGTGGTTTCGGCCACCTCCACGGATTGTTTTACCGAGCAGCTTCCGCCCATCGTCACCTATCAACTTCTAAAACCAATATCATTTAACGATTTTGAAGCGTGCATCGACCGGATCATCCAACACCTCCAACATCCGGGGTAACCCTACAATAAGCTTATCCCGAAGCGTCTGCGCAGTTCGTCCTTAAATTGCTTACCTACCGGTACTTCTCCGAGATTTCCTTTCAGGATCAATTTTTCGGCCGCAATGGATTTCACAAAGGCGAGGTTAACGATGTACGACTTATGTACCTGCAGAAAACGGTCGGCCGGAAGGTCCGCAGCCACGCTGCCCAATGTACGCCAAAGGGTGTAGGTCCTTTCGGTCGTCTCAATGGAAACATAGTCCTTATTCCCTTTTACAAAACAAATGGCCGGATGTTCCAGGATAACGTGCAGATTCCGGTCCTTTACCACGAAGTAGGGAGTGTTTTGCTTCGATCCATGCTTATGCTCCAAAAACAACTTCGCCTTATTCACCGCTTTGATAAAACGCGCGAGGTCGAATGGTTTGACCACAAAATCCAATACATCCAGTTCATAACTCTCGGCGGCATGTTCCGGATTACCCGTAACGAAGATGAAAGCCGGTGGATTGCTTAGGCTTTTGAAAAACGATATACCATCCATCTCCGGCATGCGGATATCTGAGAAAATGATATCTACCGGCTCGGTAAGCGTCATGAGAGCCAAGGGATTTTCGTAACAACCCAGTAATTTCAGAAAGGGCACCTTGGCCACATATTCCGCGAGCGCGTCACGCGCAATGGCCTCATCGTCGATAATTACACACGTATACATAACCTTCGCTACAGTTGGATCTCCAACGAAATACAATAATCCGATTCGGTTTCAAGCACCTGGAGGGAATGACGGTCCGCATAATGGAGCTTCAACCGCTTACGGACATTTTCCATGCCTACGCCGCCCACCTCGGACGGTTTGATAGCCCGGTTTATCCCGTTGCCTACCTTGAAATAAAGCACTCCATCCCGAACCTTCAGTTCAATGCGAACCCAGGCATCTTTACGGCTCTGTTCCGGGCCGTGCTTAAAGGCATTTTCGACAAAAGGGATCAGCAGAAGCGGAACAATACGGTACGGCTCATCTATTTCGTCGGTTAAAAGTTCAATCCGGACATTATCGCTGTACCGCATACGGGCCAACGCTACGTAATCGTTAATAAACCGCACCTCTTTGTCAAGAAGCAGTTTCTCGTCCCTGGCTTCATACAGCAGGTATCGCATCATCCCGGATAACCGATAAATCGTATCCGACGCCCTGGGATCACCTTTTTCAGACATCCGATAAATGCTATTCAACGTATTGAACAAAAAATGCGGAGAAACCTGGGATTTGAGAAAGTTCAATTCCATCGCGAGGTGATCCCGTTCCAACCGCGCCTTCTCGTTGGATTGATCTACGTAAGACTTGACGAGTTTCGGACCGACGGTTAAGGTAACGATAAAAATGTAGTCCAGCAACAATGCCGCCGTTTTACGGAACGTGAACAATCCGAAGTACCCCTTGTCCAACACCAAATTCAGGTAGGCATCAAAAAACGTATCTCCTCTTTCAAAATCATGCTGTACAATATAGCATACCAGGTAGGTCATGGACACCCACCAAACATAGCCCAAGATATAGAAACCGATAACCCGATAGATATTACCGACCTGCACCCCTTTGGCTATCAACCACGACACGGTATAAAAAAGCGTCATGGTGACCGCGATTTCCTTGACCACAAAAATCCATACGTAATCACCTCCGAGACGCCGGTAGGTAAGGTATGCCAATGCCGAAATAATCGCCCAGAACACCACATGCAAAAGCAGCCTTTTGATTTTTTTGTACGGACCGATATGCAGATCGTTGTTTTTCAATGGAATGCAATCCCTAAATGTTTGTCGTGTTTTAGGAGCAAGTGTACTGAATCTCGTCCTAAACCACAACACCCTGTTACCCGTTAACCGCATTTATGCAGATTTTTGATCGCCGGTTGCATGGCCAGGTTTTCCGAGTGAGGATATGCAACCTCACCGCAATCAGAGGCCCGCTTTTCGGATCAAGGATTTTGTACGGCGAACTCCTCCGACGGACCGGGGATAATCCGATGATAACTTCACGTTCCATCTACCAAAGATAGCTTTTGCTGCCTGAGAAAAAAGAAGTACCTTTGCGCTTTGAAAATGAGCAGGAAAGTCGCTTTTTATACCTTGGGATGTAAGCTGAATTTTTCGGAGACATCTTCCATTGGCCGCATTTTTCAACAAGCGGGATACGAGGCTACCCCGTTCAATAGCCGGGCGGATGTCTATGTGATCAACACCTGTTCCGTTACGGAAAATGCCGACCGTAAATGCCGCAAGGTCGTAAAGGAAGCCTTGAACCATTCGCCCGGTGCATATATTGTCGTCGTGGGCTGCTATGCCCAGCTGAAACCCCGCGAAATCACGGAGATACCGGGTGTGGATATGGTGCTTGGTGCGGCCGAAAAATTTAATATCATTGAGCATATCAATGATTTAACCAAGCAACCGAAAGCGATTGTTTATAATGCACCGATTGCAGAAACCCATCAGTTTGTGCCGGCCTTTTCAATCGGCGACCGAACCCGCACGTTTTTGAAAGTTCAGGATGGTTGCGATTATTCGTGCACATTTTGTACGATTCCTCTGGCCAGGGGCGCAAGCCGCAGTGGAACCATTGCCGATCTGGTGAAACAAGCAGAAGACATTGCCGCATCCGGCGTACGGGAAATCGTGCTCACAGGGGTAAACATCGGCGACTTCGGAATCCGCAATGGCAACCGTGAAGATCGCTTCTTCGATTTGGTAAAGGCACTGGACCGCGTGGAAGGAATCGACCGCTTCCGCATTTCATCCATTGAACCGAATCTGCTCAGCGATGAAATTATTGAATTTGTGGCCGGTTCAGAACGGTTTGTCCCCCATTTTCATATTCCACTGCAATCCGGATCAAATAAAGTCCTTGGACTGATGCGCAGGCGCTATAAACGCGAGCTGTATGCCGGCCGGGTCGCACGGATCAAGGAGTTGATGCCCAACTGCTGCATCGGCGTGGATGTGATTGTAGGTTTCCCCGGCGAAACGCGGGAAGATTTTTTGGACACCTATCAGTTCCTCAACGGTCTCGATATTTCCTACCTGCACGTATTCACTTATTCGGAGCGTGAAAACACCATCGCGGCGCAGATGGAGGGTGCGGTGCCGGGCGCGCAGCGTGGGGAACGTAGCAAAATGCTGCACATCCTCTCCGACAAAAAACGCCGGGCGTTTTATGAATCCCAATTGGGGAAGGAAGAGGCGGTATTATTTGAAGGCGATGTCAAAGAGGGCTATATGCACGGCTTTACCCGCAATTATGTAAAGGTGCGTACACCCTACGATCCGTTGCTCGTCAATGAAGTGGTAGCCGTGAAGCTCTCAAAAATTACGGAAAGCGGCGAAGTGGAAGCTACGGAAATCCCTGAATTGCTATCGCATTAATAAAGAGGCTACCATCGTTTAACACAAGATCGTTCGTATCGGAGGTCAATTCTGCGCTTCCGCTTCCTTCTCTGCCTGTTTCCGTTGCTTACGGAAAAAACCCCGGAATAGGAAATTGTGCTGCAACGCCTCCATGTTCTGGTCCAGCTTTTCCGTACTCTGCTCTAAGTTCTGCAACGTTTGCCGCAGGGTCTCCGCCGTTTCAGGGTCATTCAGCAATACACCAACCGCGTTGTCCTTCTCATCCAGTTTGCCTGCGGTCTGATTCAGGTTCGTTACCAGTGCGGAAGCCGTTTGGGTAATGCCCTGCAATTGCGCAACTGCCGATTGGAGGTTTCCATAAACCACGGTATCCGTCAGTAAATCATTTATCAAGGTACCTTCCTGGTTTAATTTGGAAGTCAATAGGTTAAGTGACTGAGAAGCTTTCGCCGTGTTGACCGTGGTCTGATTGAGGTTCGCGATCATCTGTTTGACATCTAACGCCAGGGCCGAATCATTCAGCAACGTCCCGATTGTACCTTCGCCCTTTAACAGGCGTGCACTCAGCTCACCAAAATTCCGGGTGATTTCCACCAGGTTTTCGTTGTTCACCTGCAGGGTGGCCATCATCGCATCGAGCCCTCCCGCCGGCGCGGCTTGCAGCACATCGCCGTCCTCAACTGCCGGTACGTCACTGCTTCCGCCCTTAATGACGATCAACTTATTACCGATGAAACTCTCAGAACCGATCTCCGCTACGGCGTCTTTTCGAATATACTGCCGTGAAGCTTCCTCGATAATCATTGCGATTTCCACTTCTTTCAGATTCCTAAAACGGATATCTTTGATGGTTCCGATCTTCACGCCCGAAAACCATACGTTATTTCCCGGCTTCAGTCCGCTTACATCGCCAAATACGGTGGTTACGGTTACCGTTCTTGAAAACCGGTTTTGCTGGCCGCCAAGTACCAGGATACCAGCCACCAGGATAATTAGCCCCACCAACACAAACAACCCTACAATGATCGAACGTTTATTTTCTACAGCACTCATAGATTATGTAATGAAATTATAGTCATAAAACGGCTTTACCCGCTCATCATCCGTGTCAAAGATTTCATCGAAATTGCCCTGCCGCTCGAATCTTCCGTCCAGCAACATCACGATCCGGTCGCCCACACTCTTTGCGCATGCCAGGTCATGGGTAATGATGATGGAAGAGGTCTTATACTTCTCCTGAACTTCATTGATAAGGCCATTGATCTCGATACAGGTAATGGGATCCAATCCAGCCGTAGGCTCATCGTACATCATGATTTCCGGCCGGAGTATTAAGGTGCGCGCAATTCCGATCCGTTTGCGCTGCCCGCCTGAAAGCTCCGATGGCATCTGGTTAATCGTGTGCAGCAATCCCACCGCATCCAACACATCTTCCACCTCGTGGTTGATTTCAGCACGCGAGAGGTGTCTTTTATTGCGCACAAGGGGGAATTCCAGGTTCTCGCGCACGGTCATGCTATCGTATAGCGCACTGTTCTGAAACGAAAAGCCGATCTTCAGCCGAAGCTGCTGCAACGCTTTTTCATCCAATTCATCCACATGCTCACCAAGTACCTCGATCGTACCGGAATCGGGTTTCAGCAAGCCGGATATCAGTTTGATAAGCACTGATTTACCGGTACCGGACCTTCCCAGGACGACCAGATTCTCCCCCTTAAACAAATGGAGATCCACGCCACGCAACACGTGCAGGTCGCCAAACGACTTGCTCACATTCCGCACCGTGATCACCTGAGTGCTCCGATCGATATGTCCACCTGATTTCAACATAACTATGCACGCATTGCTTGAATAATTTGCACAATCAATATTTCTTCAATGAAGATGAGGAACATCGACATCACCACCGCCCAATTGGCCGCACGTCCTACTCCTTCTGTTCCCTTCGACGAATGATATCCTTGGTAACAACCCACGATGCCAATGGTAAAACCGAATACAACCGCTTTCAGCACCAATGAAAACACATCCAAAAAGGTTACGGCTTCAAATACCTGATCGAAGTATACCCGGAAACTGGTGTTTTCAGCGGCATTTACACTCAAAAAAGCACCCAAGAGACCTACCGCTGCTGTGTAGCAGGAAAGTACAGGAATACTGATGGTGGTTGCGAGTACGCGACTCACCACCAGGAACTTGAACGGGTTGGTACCCGAAACTTCCATGGCATCGATCTGTTCCGTCACTTTCATCGAGCCCAGTTCAGCCCCGATCTGTGACCCTACCTTGCCGGATGCAATGAGTGCCGTAACAAGCGGCGCCAGTGCACGGATAATGGCAATGGATATCAGGGCAGGCAGCCAGGAAGTGGCACCGAATTCAGCAAGCGAAGGCCGGGATTGGTTTGTGAATACAATACCCGTAATGAAGCCCGTTAGCGAAATCAATGGCAGCGATTTCCATCCCACTTCATAACATTGCCGGATAATCTCTTTGAATTCATAGGGAGGCATGAATACCTCGCGGAAGAAACGCATGACAAACCGATGGATATTAGCTAATTCGATCAGTGTACGCTGTATCTTGTTTATCATCGGGGATTCTAGCAGTTAAGGCTACAAAAATAGAAGATTAATTTTAATCTGTATCGTTTATTTGTCATTCGAACCCGTCGCACAGGTAACCATCCGTGATTTCGGGCCCTCCCGCAACCGTGAGCCATTCACCGGCTCCAGGCAAAATATCCTTGCCAATGCACTAGTAAACACCAATTTCGGCAAAATGTTCTTGGAAAACCAAACGTAACAAAAAGAAAGACGCTGCCACCCCGTTAAACCCTGGCCCCTGCTTTGTAGTCATACCCACAGAAACGAACAAGATTGTTAGATTTAAATCAACTTGTCATGAAAACGTTAAAAAGAACCGGACAATTAGTGATAACTGCACTTACCTTCATGGTGATGGCAGCAACCGGCACCGTGAAGGCTCAACCCGGTATGAGCGTTTCATTTCAAATGTTCTACGACGAACTTTCACCTTATGGGGAATGGATAGACGACCCCGAATACGGATATATTTGGCTTCCTGACGTAGATCGTGATTTCCAGCCCTATGCTTCCCGCGGCCATTGGGTAATGACCTCTTATGGCAATACCTGGGTTTCGGATTACGATTGGGGCTGGGCTCCGTTTCACTACGGACGTTGGACCTATTCCGACTATTACGGTTGGGCGTGGGTACCGGGCTATGAATGGGGACCTGCGTGGGTGAGCTGGCGCAGCGGCGGTGGTTATTATGGCTGGGCACCGCTCGGCCCCCGGATGAGCATCTCCATCAATATGGGCATCCCTGCCGCACATTGGGTATTTGTGCCGCAACGTTACATCTGCAGCCCGCGGATCTACAGCTACTATGCACCGTATCGGAACCGTGTGAACATTTATAACCGTACGACGATTATCAACAACACCTATGTGTACAATAACCGCACGTATGTAACCGGCCCACGGCACAGCGAGATCGAGCGTGTAACACGCAGCCGGGTGGCTATTCGGGATATCAATAGCGCTTCCCGTCCCGGACGGGCATCGGTCAGTAGCCGCTCGGTAAGCTTATACCGTCCGGAAGTTGACCGCAGCTCCCGCTCTTCGGCACGCCCTTCGCGGGTAGCCGACGCAGCGACCGTGCGGTCGGCCGGATCACGCAGCGCCAGTTCACGGACCGGCGGTCGCACGGAAGCCACCGATCCGAGGACTTCTTCCGCTACGCGCGGCACGGCCTCCAGGAATAACGCAGCCACACGCGGAGCGCAGTCAACCACCCGTGAGAATGGCAATACTACCCGGACATCCCGGACATCGGAAAACCGTTCCAAGGCCACTGCGCCGGCGCGGCAATCGGCCCCGGAGCGCACACGCACGGAATCACGTACCGGCAGGGAGTCCGGCAACTCACCGGCACCCCGTGCTGAACGCAACCGTGCCAGCCGACCGGAGGTAAACAGCAGCCGTTCGCAAACAAACGGCCGCGAAAATGTGACGCCACAACGCTCACGTGAACGGGTACAGCCTCAAGCGAGGGAGCGGGTACAGCCTCAAGCTCGGGAACGTGTACAACCCCAAGCAAGGGAACGCGTACAACCTCAAGCCCGGGAGCGCAACCAGCCGGCAGCACGGGTACACACCGTATCATCGCGGTCGTCACGCGAGAATGTCAGGCCTTCGTCCTCCCAGACACAGCGCAGTACCTCCAGCCGTAACACCTCGGTGTCTCCACGTTCAACGTCGCGGCCAAGTGTATCGACAAGCCGTAGTTCCGAACGAAGCAGCAGCGCCGTACGGGGCCGTTCGGATGAGCGGTCGGGGTCTTCCCGCGGCCGGGGATAATTCCCGCTAGCGTAAACCAGCAATCGTAAAAAGAAGAAGCAGTCCGATCGGACTGCTTCTTCTTTTTCCATATATTTTTCTACTTTTGAAACCAGTAAAACCATTTGTTAACCATGGATAAAAGCAGACGCACCTTTATAGGAACCACGTTAATGGGAGCCGCGATGGCGGTCAGCCTTCCCGAAATTGTCAAAGCCGCTGGGATCTCTTCGGCTCCAAAGATCCGCATTCAGGAAAACGACGTCGTCTTGTTTCAAGGAGACTCCATCACAGACGCCGGGCGGGACAAAGAAAACAAAGCCCCCAATAACAGCCGTGCACTGGGAACCGGTTACGCGTTTTTGGCCGCCGCGAACCTTTTGAATACACATGCATCGAAGCAATTGACGATCTATAACCGCGGGATCAGCGGAAATAAGGTCTACCAGCTGGCCGATCGCTGGGAAGAAGATTGTTTGGCTCTCAAACCCAATGTACTCAGCATCCTCATCGGTGTAAACGACTTCTGGCATAAATTTGACGGAAAATATGACGGGACCATACAAGTGTACCGCGACGATTACCGCAAACTGATCGATCGAACGCTGACCGCACTTCCCGGAGTCAAACTCGTCATCGGCGAGCCCTTTGCCGTCAATAACGTGAAAGCGGTAACCGATGCCTGGTATCCGGATTTTGACGAATACCGCCGGGCGGCAAGGGAAATCGCCACGGAATATGGAGCAGCATTTATCCCCTATCAACGGGTATTCGACGAAGCAGCGAAAGTGGCAGCTCCCTCCTATTGGACCGGCGACGGTGTGCATGCGTCCTTAGCCGGGGCGCAATTGATGGCTGAAGCTTGGCTAGCAGCGGTGAAGTGATGATCAATTCCCTGCTCGATAACGACTTTTATAAATTCACCATGCAGCACGCGGTGGTGAAATTATTTCCCAAGGCCAAAGCAAAATACCGGTTCATCAACCGGGGTGGGCATACTTTTCCTGATGGATTTGCAGAAGCGTTACGGAAAGCTGTTAACGAGCTGGCAAAGCTCCAGCTCACGCGCCAGGAAAAAAACTTCTTTGCCATCACCTGCCCTTATATCGACCCTACGTATTTTGACTTCCTGGAAGGGTACCGATATGATCCCGAAGAGGTTCACATCCGGCAGCTTGGCGAAGAACTTTCCGTGTCAATCGAGGGATATTGGTATCGCACGATCCTGTGGGAGGTACCGATTATGTCGCTGATCTGTGAACTCTACTATCAGATGACCGGCCAGCAGCGGCAACCGGATGACCAGGTCGTGGAAACCGTACGGCGAAAAATCAATCAATATGGCCAACTGGGTATTACCCTGGCGGAATTCGGCACCCGACGGCGTCATTCCTATGCGGTACACCGGCTGGTGGTCCAGGCACTCACCCAATACGGCAAAGGTTCGTTTATCGGCACCAGCAACGTACATATGGCCATGCTGTACCAGACCAAACCCATCGGAACGCATGCGCACGAATGGTTTATGTTCCATGCAGCAAAATACGGATTCAAAATGGCCAATCTGCTGGGGCTCGAGCACTGGTCGGACGTGTACCGGGGAGATCTCGGCATCGCACTCTCCGATACCTATACGACCGATGTCTTCTTTACGCAATTCGACAAAAAACTCACCAAATTATTCGACGGCGTCCGCCACGACAGCGGTGATCCTTTGCAGTTTGCCGATAAAGCCATCCATCACTACCAACAGAAAGGAATCGATCCGCGTTCCAAAACCATCATTTTTTCCGATGGGCTGAATTACGAGAAAGTTGCCCGCATCGTCGAATATTGCCGGGACCGCATCGGAATGTCCTTCGGCATCGGTACGAATTTTACCAACGACGTGGGGCTTTCGCCGATGAATATTGTGATTAAAATGACCGAGGCCTATCCCGAAGAAGCGGAGTGGACACCGGTTATTAAACTTTCCGACGAACCTGGCAAGCATACGGGTGATGCAGAAACCATTGCGCTTGCCAAACAGATCCTGCACATCTCCCATGGCGCCTGATGTTCTGGGCAGTGCCCTTCGCGACTATTTTCACGGCAATACCAGCGACAAGCTGATGCTGCACACCAGTTACGGCGACCTGGAAGAAATGCCGGTTGAAGTATTTTTCCGGGAACCTGACGATTTTCCGGAACTGGAACACATCGCACTCGCGTTGTGTGACGGCCGCACGCTCGATGTCGGAGCGGGTGCGGGCAGTCACGCCCTGTATCTGCAGGAACGGGGCTTTGATGTAACCGCTTTGGAACTATCGTCCGGAGCGTGTTCCGTGATGCGCCAAAGAGGCGTCCGAACCGTGCTGCAACGAGACTTTTTTGACTACCGTGAAGGCGGTTACGATACACTTCTGTTTCTTATGAACGGCATCGGTTTAGCAGGAACCGTAGCGGGGTTAAGCTCGTTGCTGAAACACTGCCGCACGCTGCTCCGTCAGGGTGGGCAGCTTTTGTTCGATTCCTCCGACATTACCTATCTTTATTCAGACGGGTCGGTCGAGAAACCACATGGATATTTTGGCGAAATCCACTATCAGTATGAATACCGGGGCGTGACCGGAACGCCGTTCAACTGGCTGTTCATCGATCAGGAAATGCTAACTCGTATTGCCCGGATGGAGGGCTGGGTGGTGCAGGTGGTGTTTGAGGATGGGAACGATCAATATCTGGCACGGATGGAACCGATGGCTCAATAGCCCCGCAGTAGACACTGTCCGATATTTCGCCGGTTATTGTATCCCGGAATGCCGCATACACATGAAGAGGCTGTTCCAGCAAATCCAGGTTATGGAGATCCCAGATGTCCGCTCCATTCCGCCGCTCTTCTCCCAGATCCCGAAAAAAACGGAAAGAATCACCATCATACGCCAATGTCAGGAGCCTGTGGTATCCACCACGTTTCAAATAGTCCCAGCGGAAGTATAATCGGTTGCCCTCTGCCTTTACCGAACAGTTTGTGGGAGGCTCCAGCTTTCCCTTCGAAATAAGCACTTTGGCGGGGTTCACAAAGGGCTTGCCCTCCGAATCGATCTCCAGTGCATGCTTCCTCACTTGGGATTGGGCCAACTGGAATGCGCCAATCCGGCTGCCATTGGGCGCTTCGGTCCGGTAACCGAATTTGACAAAAGGCTTAATCCGCCCCAGATATTCCGACGTAACTTTCATCTTAGCCTGATTCAAAAGTTCCAGTTCAGTAAAAGGCCGTGTACGACGTTTACCGATCGAACGCATTACATTCTGACCGTTCAAGGTATATCCGATGACGGATCCTACTTTACCGCGGAATGGACCGTTTATTCCCTGCTGTATAATAGCCATCTTAATCGTTTGTTATGATATGTGCTTTATCCGATTCTTTAACGATACAAAGATAGAATATTCAATGAAAATATAATGCTTTTATATAGTATATATATAGCATTAACCTATATAAACCCTATATTAAACCTATGTGTATACTTAATTTAACATCTATTTAACATAAATGACGCGCGAAGCAGTACGGAAAAAGTCAGAGAGGGATTTAGCGCGAGGGTAAACGGAAAAAAGGGGCGGGGAGCCCCTTTTAGCGATAGAATTGTTTTGGATTCACAAACACATGATACAAGCGGACAATTCAAAAACCGCAAGTACTTTCAAAAAATTAGACAAACCTATATGCGGTACGGCTGTTGACAATATTGTTTAGACTCTACAAATATAGAGAAATTACACATATATCAAAATATTTTTTCCATAAAATGTGTAAGCGGATATTTTTATCCCAACTCGAAAATTAAAAAGATTAGACGACGTGAATAAGGGGACATTGACGGAGCTTGGCCTTTACCTCGCCAAAAGATCCGTGAACAGGGCTGAAGTTGCAAGAAAAACTGGGCTGAGTACCTATCGACTCAGCCAATTGAGTATCAATCCAAAATCACAGCTGCGAGCAGACGAACTCTACCTTATCGCGTTGGCCATCGGGGAAGATCCGGGCGTCATGTTCAAACATCTTTACCGGGAAGCTTCCCTCCATGGCGAATAATAACCGCCACTTAGTCGATCCACTCAAAGCCCGCGTAGGGTACCAGCACTTCTGGAATTTTTATACCCGCTGCCGTTTGATTGTCTTCCAAAAGCGAGGCCAATATACGGGGCAATGCTAGGGCGCTTCCATTAAGTGTGTGTGCCAGCTGGGTTTTGCCGTTTTCCCCTTTAAAGCGCACCTTTAGCCGGTTGCTTTGGAAAGTTTCAAAATTGGATACGGAAGAAACCTCCAGCCAGCGTTTTTGGGCGGCGCTCCACACCTCCATGTCGTACGTCAGCGCGGAAGTGAATCCCATATCCCCGCCGCAGAGCCGCAACACCCGGTATGGGAGGTTCAGTGCCTGCAGCAACGACTGGACATAGGCACTCATCTCCTCCAGCGTCTCGTAAGATTTATCAGGATGTACGATCTGCACAACCTCTACTTTGTCAAACTGGTGCAGGCGATTCAACCCCCGCACGTGGGCACCATAGGATCCCGCTTCACGTCGGAAACACGGTGTATAGGCCGTCATTTTGATGGGGAAGTCCGACTCCTTGACGATGGTATCACGGTACAGATTGGTTACCGGTACCTCCGCCGTGGGGATCAAGTACAGATTGTCAACTCCGACGTGGTACATCTGTCCTTCTTTGTCGGGTAGCTGGCCCGTGCCGAATCCGGACGCTTCGTTGATGAGGATGGGCGGCTGTACCTCTTTATACCCCGCCTTGGCGGCTTGATCCAAAAAGAAATTGATCATGGCGCGTTGCAGGCGTGCACCTTTGCCTTTATATACCGGAAATCCGGCGCCAGTAACCTTGGTACCGAGTTCAAAATCGATGATGTCGTATTTTGCCGCCAGCTCCCAATGGGGCAACGCATTTTCGGGAAGTTCGGGACGATGGCCGTGTTCCAACACCACTTCGTTGTCTTCCGCACCGCCCCCACGCGGTACGGACCTGTGGGGGAGATTAGGCAAAAGCACCAGCTTCTCGTATAAATCCGCCTCGACCGCAGCCTGTTCGTCGGCAAGCTTCTTTTGTTGCTCTTTATATCCTCCGGAACGCGCTTTGATCGTCTCGGCTTCTTCCCGCTGCCCCTGCCGCATCAATTCGCCAATCTGGCGTGCCGCTGCATTCGCCTCAGCAGCAATGGAATCCGACTCAGTCTGAAGTTGCTTACGGCGCTCATCAAGCGCAATCACTTCATCTACCAGTTCCAACGCTTTGAAGTTACGGATTGCCAGACGCTCGACCACATGATCGCGGTTCTCTCGGAGATAATTAACTTGCAACATATTTTCGTTTATTTGTATCGCGCAAAAATAAGAAAAATGCTTTACCTCGTCCCCACTCCCATCGGTAATCTGGAGGATATGACCTTACGAGCAATACGTATCCTGAAAGAGGCCGACGTCATCCTTGCTGAAGATACCCGTACCAGTGCCCCCCTGCTCAGGCATTTCGGCATTGAAAAAAAGGCATACGCCCATCATCAGCACAATGAGCACAAAGCGGTGAGTGAGGTTATCCGCTTCCTGAAAGAAGGCCAGGCGGTCGCTCTGATATCCGATGCAGGCACACCGGCAATATCCGACCCGGGATTTCTTTTGGTGCGTGAAGCGATTAAAAATGGGATCGAGATCCAATGCCTACCCGGCGCGACCGCTTTTGTGCCGGCACTGGTTGCTTCGGGGTTCCCATGCGACCGGTTTTGTTTCGAGGGCTTTCTTCCGGTAAAAAAAGGGCGCCAGACGAGATTGAAAGCGCTCGTCAATGAAAACCGGACAATGGTCTTTTATGAGTCGCCACACCGGCTGACGAAAACACTGCAAGAGTTTGCCGATACCTTCGGCGGAGAGCGGTTGGCTTCTGTATCGCGTGAAATCAGCAAAGTATACGAGGAAACCGTGCGGGGTACGCTTGCCGAAGTGATCGCGCATTTCACTTCGCATCCGGTGAAAGGGGAATTTGTGGTGTGCATACAAGGTATGGGATAATCTTCCTATCTTCGCGTACATGAACATCGATCGATATATCAATGATGGGCAAGATCCCAAGGTCGTCGAAAAGCTGCTGCTGAAACTTCAGGACCTGTTGGCTCACGACGAACAGATACAATACGTAGCCGTGCAGAAGATGCCTGCCGTCACCTTGTTTCCGGACAGCATTGCGGTGACCGATCAGCGGATCTTGGTGTGTAAATCGACGAAACTCGGACTCGCTGCCGACTTCGATATCTTTCCTTGGCACCAACTGTCTGAGGTGTGGTTCAAAGAGGGCATACTCGGCTCCCGGCTGTTCCTCATCCCGGCGAAAGGCGACCCTGTAGAGATTGGATACATCCCTAAAAACCAGGCACGCAAAGTATACCAATTGGCAAACGACGCATTGGAAAAGCAACGTTCGGCCGAAAAGCAGCGCTTAACGGAAAAGCAGCTTCCGGAACCGCAACCGGCCCCGCCTCCTCAGCAAACCGAACAGGAAGATGAGCTCACCTTGAAGCTCCGGCGGCTGAAATCGTTGTTTGAGCGGCAGCTGATCACGCAGGAAGAATACGAAAACAAGAAAAGCGAACTCCTATCCCAACTTTAACCGTGAGAAAGAATTATTTATTTGCACTGTTGAGTGCTTTCTTACTGTGGTTGGCATGGCCCCCTATCCCCTACACCGCTCCATTGCTTTGGCTAGCCTTCATTCCCCTTTTATTAGCCCTCGAGGACGTGATGCGGGGTGACTACCAAAAGAAGGGCGCGAAGGTGTTTTTATTGGGAGGACTAACAGGTGTGGTGTGGAATACAGCCTCCATTTATTGGGTCTTCAACGCTATGAACGCCGTAATGCCGGTCTATGCTGCGGCTTTTGTTTCACTTATCCCTTTCTGTCTCGCTGCCTTGTTGATGGCATTCGCCTTCCGCCTCTATTATCAGTTGCGTAAACGGTATGCTATCGGGTGGTCACTCGCTGGATTGGTATCGTTCTGGATCGCTTATGAATACCTGCACCAGACGTGGGACCTCGCGTTTCCGTGGATGACGCTGGGAAATGGGTTTGCAAACGCCCATCAGATGGTACAATGGTATGAATACACCGGTGTGTACGGCGGGACGGTATGGATCTGGGCGCTGAACATATTGGTGTTTCTGGCAATTTTGTCGGCACGCGATGGATTTGCTCCTTCACATCGGCGGAAACTGCTGAGTGTTGTCGTTTTGCTGATCGGTGTGCCTACTTTTTGGTCGCTATGGCGGTACACGACCTATGAAGAACGGGAAAACCCTTCTAATATCGTGGTGGTACAGCCAAACGTCGATCCTTATGGCAAGTTCACTTTCCTGACACCTGAATCACAGATCGATAACCTGGTGAAGCTATCGGAGTCCATTGCACAGCCGAATACCGAATTTTTCATCTGGCCGGAAACGGCCATCGCCCGACAGGGAGGTTTTGACGAAGATCGCTTTTACGAACACCCTACCTTTTTGCACATCCAGCAATTTCTGGATCGGTACAAAAATGGAAACGTGCTCTCGGGCATCGAAGGATACCGGATCTACAACGGCCCACAGACCCCCACGGCACGTGCCTTTGAAGGCGTTTATTACGACGCATTTAATTCGGCCGTGCTCATTGAGAATTCGGCCAAGCTGCAATACTATCATAAATCCAAGTTGGTGGCCGGTGCCGAGCAGTTCCCCTTCGGAGGCGCGCTGGCATTCCTGAAACCGCTGTTCGAAGGATTCGGTGGTACCACCGGAGGTTACGGAAGCCAGGACAAGCCTTCGGTTTTCTATTCGCAAAGCGGCATCGGTGCCGCTCCGGTGATCTGTTACGAATCGATCTGGGGAGATTATGTAGCCAAGTCTATCGAACAAGGTGCACAGTTCATTGCCATCATTACCAACGACGGCTGGTGGGGCAATACGGCCGGCAAAGACCAACACCTGGCATACGCCAAATTGCGGGCGATCGAAACTCGGCGCTGGGTAGCCCGGTCGGCCAACACCGGTATCTCGGCATTCATCAACCAACGCGGTGACGTCGTGCGAAAAACCAAGTGGTGGGTACCGACGGCCATTAAGCAGGACATCAATCTCAATGAGGAAATCACGTTTTATGTGCAAACGGGCGACTATCTCGCTTATGCCGGATGCGCAGGAAGCCTGGTGTTCGGTGTTCTACTGCTATTTGGATTACGGAAACGGGTAAAAATTAATTGAAAGCTAAAAAACCACGCGCATGTTCACAGGCATTATCGAAACCATCGGCAAGGTATCACGCCTCGACCACGAGGCCGGCAACCTGCACATCACCGTCGCGTCCGCACTCTCGGACGAACTGAAAATCGATCAGAGCATATCGCATAACGGGGTCTGCCTCACGGTGGTGGCTTTGTCGCCCGGCGAACATACTGTAACCGCCATTGCGGAAACGTTGTCAAAAAGCAACCTCGGCGGCCTGCAACTCGGCAGTGAGGTCAATCTCGAGCGCTGCACCAAAGTGGGCGACCGGTTGGATGGGCACATCGTGCAAGGGCACGTGGATCAGACCGCGCGATGCATAGCCGTCGAAGACCAACAGGGCAGCTGGCTGTATACCTTCCAATATGATGCCGGTCCGGGTAACATAACGGTCGAAAAAGGCTCGATTACGGTCAATGGAATCAGCCTTACGGTCGTAGATTCTAAAGACAGCCAATTTTCGGTTGCCATTATTCCATATACCTACGAACACACAAATCTTAAGCAGGTTAACGTCGGTGATGTTGTCAATCTTGAGTTCGACATTGTCGGGAAATATGTGGCCCGCCTGCTGGGCATGCGGCGCTAGTTATCCCGCCCTCCGTTCGGGTCCCCGCCGAGCACATCCCCCTTTGAGGAACCTATGTTCACAATGCGCATTTCTTGCTGGGGATAGGGAATGGTGATGTTGTTGGTATCGAGGGCTCCCTTTATCTGCTCAAAGACTTCATAATATGCATCCCAATAGACCTCCTTCGGTGCCCAAGCCCGAACGACCAGATTAACCGAACTGTCTGCGAGTTCCGCGACGTGCACTTCCGGCTTCGGAGTGCCTAACACCCGGCTGTCCGCTTTCAGAACAGACAAAATAACCTCCCGTGCTTCTTTGATGTTGGATTCGTAACCGATGCCAATCTTATACTCAATCCGACGTTTGGTAATGCTTGAATAATTGGTGATCACCGAGTTGGCAAGCGGCCCGTTGGGTGCGAACACCGCAATCCCGTCGGCAGTCCGCAGCGTGGTATAAAGAATATCGATTTTTTCCACAGTTCCCGAAGCACCCGCAGCGCTGCTTACGTAGTCGCCCACCCGAAAGGGGCGGAAAAGAAGGATCAACACCCCGCCGGCAAAATTGGAGAGGCTGCCCTGAAGCGCGAGTCCGATGGAAAGGCTGGCTGCTCCCAGCACCGCCACAAATGAGGTGGTCTGTATCCCTACCATCGAGGCGACGGAAATAATCAGCATGGTATACAGGATAAACTTGACAATACTTGCCACAAAATCTCGGAGCGAAAGGTCTACATTTCGCCGTTCGAACCGGTTGCGGAGGACTTTCAGGATCAGCCCGATCAACCAGCTTCCGATGAACAACAGGATGATCGCGAGGATCAAACCGGGTATCCGCGACAACATCGCTTCAATGATGCGGTCCAATGCAAGTTCCATCTTTTCCATGGGTGGTAAAAATAACAAATCGGAATGAATTTTACGCCTGCCGCTCACAAGCTTGGATCCGCTGGGACTTGCATATCATATGATTCTTTCTTATTTTTGTGTAATCGATCTAAAAAAACTGGAATAGAATGAGTATCGTTACGATCACAAAGTTATATTCATTGCTTTCGGGAAAACTGGGAAAAGAATCAGCCGAAAACCTCACAACGTATATCGAAAAAAAAATCAAAGAAGAGGTGGAAGATAAAACAAAAATTTTGGCGACGAAAGCCGATTTAGCCGAGAATAAAACCGAAATCATCAAATGGATGTTTGTTTTCTGGATTGGACAAGTTGCCGCGACATTCGGTATCATTTTACTTAATTTGAATAAATAACACTTTCCTGACTCACTTGGACAGTGACCATGGATTGGAAAACCACCATCGACGGCTTCAAGCACTACCTCCAACTGGAGCGGGCCATGTCTGCAAATACGGTTGAGGCATACCTCGATGACGTATCCAAACTTCAGCAGTTCGCCGAACCACAAGCGATAGAACCCCAAAGTATTACGCCGGTACAGCTACAGGATTTTTTAACATGGATCAACGGATTCGGGCTCTCCGCATACAGCCAGGCCCGCGTCCTCTCCGGCATCAAAACATTTTATCTCTTTATGGCACTGGAGTACGGATTGGTTGAAAACCCCACGGCACTGATCCAGGCGCCGCGCCTGGGCCGCAAGATCCCGGACGTACTCAACATCACGGAAATAGACGACCTCATCGCTGCAATCGACCTGACTGCCGCCGAAGGTATGCGTAACAAAGCCCTGCTGGAGGTTCTGTATGGCTGCGGCCTCCGGGTGAGTGAATTGGTAGGCTTGAAAATTTCCAACCTGTTTCTGGACGTTGAGTTTATCAAAGTCGAAGGCAAAGGCAGCAAAGAACGCCTGGTACCTATTGGCTCCCAAGCGGCCAAATATCTCCATATTTATCTGAACGAAATACGCATCCACCAGAAGATTAAACCGGGCTTCGAGGACTTCGTATTCCTGAACCGCCGGGGCGCGCCGTTGACCCGGGTCATGATATTTATTATCATCAAGGACCTTGCGGCAAAAATCGGATTGAAGAAAAAAATCAGTCCCCACACGTTCCGCCATTCGTTTGCCAGCCACCTGGTCGAAGGCGGTGCCGACCTGCGTGCTGTACAGGAGATGCTGGGACACGAAAGCATTACCACTACCGAAATCTATACCCATGTGGATCGCGATTACTTACATTCGGTTATCACGCAATTCCATCCCCGCTCCTAGTTTATGATTCATGATCAACGCTGCCGAATGAGCCATAAATCTAGTTAGTATACTGACAATCAGAAATTTATTTGCAAACCTCAATTATTAAAATAAACTTTGTTGCATTTGATTTGTTTATTAACGCAACTATGTTGAAATTTGTGACCTGATCGATAACGACACGATGCGGATCTGGACGATACTTATTTCTATACTTGTTTCCATACCGGGCTTATTTGTCGAGACCGGGTATTCCCAAACTCCGACATGCCACCTCACCATCCGGGGCCGTGTGGTGGACAGTGACACGCAGCTCCCCTTATCGGGCGTGACCCTGAAAATCAATCCCGGCACGCAGCAAATTCTTTCCGATGGGCATGGCTATTTCCGGTTTGTGCAGCTCTGCAGCGGTACCCGGTATGCGATTACTGCTACCAGCGTGGGTTTTGATAGCCTGACTACGGAAGTCACGCTGGAGAATGACGCGACCTTTACCTTGACACTTCATCACGATCACATCTTGTTGCACGATGTCAATGTGGTGGGCCACCAGCAGACCGTGGTTACCACGAATGCGGTACGGACCGTCTCCCACGAGCAAGCCGCACAGGTACAGGGAAAAACGTTGGCTGACATCTTCAGTACGTTGCCCGGGGTAAGCATGTTGCAGACCGGTACGACGATTGCAAAACCGGTCATCAATGGGATGCACAGCAATCGGATCCTGATTCTGAACAACGGCATCCGGCAGGAAGGCCAGCAATGGGGCAGCGAGCATGCACCGGAGATCGATCCATTTGTTGCAAAGGAATTCCGGCTGGTAAAGGGCGCGGAAGGTGTTCGCTACGGCGCCGATGCCATCGGGGGCGTCATCATTACGTCGCCATCTCCTTTGCCCGTCGATCCGCATCTATCCGGCGAGCTGAATACCCTCTACCAGGCCAATGGCCGCGGCGGTATCCTATCCGGCATGCTGCAATCGGGAGTCAGTGCCTTACCGGGACTTGCGTGGCGGGTACAGGGCACGGCCAAACGGAGTGGAAATGTACGCACGGCTGATTATTACCTTGGCAATACCGGACTGGCGGAGTACAATGTCTCTGCTGCACTGCGTTATAGTCGCCCGCAATCGGTGTTTGATGCCTACTACAGCCGGTTTTATACGTCACTCGGCATTTTCACCGGAGCCCACGTCGGCACCACAGCCGACATACAGGCCCGCGTTGAGGCCGGCCGGCCTTTCGAAACGTATCCGTTTACTTACGACATTGATGTTCCCCGGCAGCGCGTTACGCACGACCTCGGTAAGCTGAAATGGCACCGCGATTATTCCGGCGGCGGCAGTTCCGATATCCAGTATGGTATTCAGCGCAACCACCGGCAGGAGTATGACATGCGCCGTGCGGACCGCGACGCCTTGCCGATGCTTGATATGGTACTGACTACCCAGACGCTGGATGCGAATTACCAGACACCGCTTTACGACCACTGGCGCACACAGGTGGGGACCAACCTGACGTTACAGGTGAATAACAACGTCCCGGGAACGCTGAATACGCCGCTCATTCCGAACTACGACAGTTTCACCGGTGGGCTTTTTGCCATCCAGCGGCTCATCCGGGAGACGCACGAATGGGAACTGGGGATCCGGTATGATTTTAAAACCTTTGATGCTGCTGGGTTCGATAAACGCCAGAACCTGTATGGCGGCCAGCGCGACTTCCACAACGTCAGCGGCTCTTTTGGCGCTGTATGGCACATGAGCGCAGCTTGGCAGCTACGTAGTAACCTCGGCTTGGCATGGCGTGCACCCAGTGCCAATGAACTATATAGCAACGGCCTGCACCATGGATCAGCCCTCTATGAAATCGGGGATGCGGAGCTGGGTAGCGAACACGGATATAAATGGGTCGTCAGCCCGTCATATGCCAATGGCGCGCTGACCGTCGACCTTGATCTGTACGCGCAGTATATCCAAGACTATATCTATGCACAGCCCTCACCCGGCGAATTTCTGCAAACCATTCGCGGTACATTTCCGGTGTTCAGATACAAGCAGACCGACGCGTCGTTTTTTGGTGCAGACCTTGCCCTGCGATATGCATTATCTGCAGATCTCGATTACCACCTCAATGCTTCGGTTATCCGTGCCCGTGACATAACCCATGACCACTACCTTCCCTATATCCCGTCCGATCGGTTCGATCACCGGCTGCGATGGCAGTTGCCAATAGAAAGTAAGCTGGCCAGCAACAGCTACCTTACTTTTGCACACCAATGGGTACTGGAGCAAAGACGTTATGAACCGGCGTCGGATTACGCACCACCACCGCCGGCCTACCACCTCTTTTCCTTGTATGCCGGCAGTCAATTTGCTTTAGGCAATCATCCGTTAGAAGCGGGTGTATCCATAACTAATTTATTTAATAGAAGTTATAAAGAATACATGAATCGATTTCGCTACTACAGCCATGGTTTGGGCCGAGAGATCGGCATCCGATTATCATATTCTTTTTAGCTATTCAATACGCTATTTGTCAACTGATAAAACAATATAATTAAATAACTTGTTTAACTCAAATCTTAATTAAGTCCGTTATGAAGCATTTGTTTAGCCCCCTTCGTTTTACGCTGTTATCGCTGGGATTCCTGGCGTTTGCAGTGTCGTGCAGCAAGGATGACCCGGAACCTGAGATCCCTCAGGAAGAAATCAAATCGGCGACATTGACCTTTACCGAAGTAGATTGGCACGACGGTCATGCCGAGGATCTTGAAAACCCGGAAGTCGTGGCGGTTACGTTTGACGAGACCGGTTTACCTCCGGTGGGTACGCATCTGGACTTGGACGCCGGAAAAACCTACCGCCTCACGCTGAGCACCACCGACTTCGCCGGCCGGGAAGGTGCCGAACAGGAATTCCTCGCGGAATCTGACATCCACCAGATTTTCTTCTTGGGCGCTCCGGACGGGGTACTGGACTACCAATATGCCGATCCTGAGAACAAGCGGGTGGGTATAACGGGGTATTTACATGTGCTGAAACCATCCGACTCGTTTGTGTTCAATGTCGTCCTGCGCCACTTAAACAAGGGCGTAAAGGCCAACATCACAGCCGATGATTGGAACAATCCCAACTACACGCAATTCAGTGGGGCGAACGACCTTGACCTTAAAGTAGAGGTTCACGTGGTGGATGGAGATGACCACGGTCATTAAGCATTACACAACGGTATTGAGGACGGTGCCGGTTTCGGACAACAATTATCCGGCATCGTCTCCTTTCAGAAACTCCAATACTTTATCGTTATGTTCGGCGGCATTCATCAACGCGCGGTAGTTAAATGCGATCTTCCCGTCAAGCCCGACTACAAACGTCTCACGTCCGGTAAGGAAAAGTACATTTTTCACACCGAACTGTTTCAGCACCCGGTTGCCAGGGTCGCTGAGTAGGATAAAAGGCAACCTGTTTTTTTCCGCAAATGACCGGTGGCTTTCCACGCTTCCGGAGTTAATGCCAATAACAACGGCACCCGCATCGGTATAGTCTGCAAAACTATCCCGGATCGCACAGGCCTGCTTCGTGCAACCCGGACTTTCGTCTTTGGGGTAAAAATAGATGACCATTTTTTTCTTACCGATGTAATCCGCGATATCCACATCACGGCCCGATTGATCTTTCAGAACAAAGCGGGGCACTTGATCCCCGATTTCCAGTGTTTCCATAGGCTTTGTTTTTTCGCTTTCCTGCGCGCACGCCACTACGGCGCCGACCGATACCACCGCCATCAACGCTATTTTCAGTAACCTATACATCGCGTTGCCTCCTTGCTTTATCGAGCCGGATCATCGCCCCGAAGTCGAGTCCTGTCGCCATCGCCTCCACCGTCATGCCGATGCGTTTCGCGCGCGTGGGATCGGTCTTTGCGTCGTTGATGTATTTGATAAAATAATTGCGGTGCGATTTGGGCATTGACATGAATCTTGCCATCAGATTCCCCTCGTCGTCCGATAGGCATAGTTCCAAGTCTTCGGGCATCTCGATCACAAACTCCCGATCTTCCTCCAAGCGGAGGGACAGAAAATCCCCCACGCCCTTCTTTAATTTTTTTCTCATGCCACCGTTGATGGCGAGGAAATAGTCGCCCTCCCCTTTGGGCATCAAGGCCAGTCCGGAAAACGGCTGATCGTCGATTTCCCCGCGTACCCGGTAGACCTGCCGACAGCCGGGTTTTAGCTGTTCGGCTATGGTACGCGGCACTTCGATATACGCCCATCCCATCATTGCCGGACCATGCTGGATTTCGGATCGTTCGATAAGTGCGCGGAATTCTACCATGCTAAATCTCTTTTATTGCGCTATGTAAAATACTTCGTTAGTTAACTCTAAGTCAGGAATTTTTACCGGTTTTCTAAACAATCCATACACCGAAGATCCGCTGCCGCTCATGGCGGCAAATAGGGCTCCGTTTTCATACAGCTGATTTTTAACTACCGCTATTTCGGGATGGTTCGCAAAAATGCCGGCCTCGAAGTCGTTGACGATGGTATCCCGCCATTCGGCTACTGGACGGGCGATGGCCGACTTCAATTGCCGCCCCTCCGGATCCGGTGTGACCGTCCTATAGGCTTCCGCCGTCGATATGTGTACCGGAGGTTTAACCAACACCAGGTGGTATGCCGACAGATCAATCTTTACGTCTTGGAAAACATCACCGATTCCGGTGGCCAGTACAGGTGTATTACGGATAAAAAAGGCGCAATCCGCGCCCAGCCGGCGTGCGTAATCCATCAACTGCGATTCGTCAAGCTCCAATTCGAACATCGTGTTCAGCAACGTTAACAGAAACGCGGCATCCGCCGAGCCACCGCCTAGTCCGGCACCGATGGGAATGGCCTTATGCAGGTAAATATGCACGGGCGGCAAATCGTGTGTTTCACTGAGCAGCCGATAAGCCCGGAGGCAGAGATTGTCGCGTCCATCGCCGGGAACGGGGATACCGGAGGGGATAAAGCGCATATCCGGAGCTTCTACCACTTCCACGACATCATATAGCTTCAGCGGATAGAAGACGGTTTCAAGATTGTGGTATCCGTCTTCTCTCCGGCTCAAGACCTGCAAGCCGATATTGATTTTGGCATTGGCAAATGCAATCATTTAACTTTTTCTATGCATGATGTAGACAAACTTAGATAAATTACCTTTTATATGCAATTTGATTGCGTTGCATATAAAAGGAATTTATCGGTCTCTCCTCTGCCAATGAAAGAAAGTATTTTAGAGGAAATATACGGGTTCAATGGGCAATTTCTATAGCTTTACGCAACTCCGCTGTAGCTCTTGTTCGCTGCGTGTCATCAGGCTGCTTATGCGTAGCCAAAGGTAGTAACCCCGCTGTAACGCTCCTGTTGGTCCGGCGTCACAAGGCTGCTTATGCGTAGCAAGGGTATATTTGGAGAAGTATTTGGGATGGATACCTCGGTTACGGATACCTTTGGTACGCAACTCAGCTGTAACGCTCCCGTTGGTCCGCGTCACTAGGCTGCTTTTGCGTAGCCAAAGGTATCCCGGGTGGTATCTGGCACGTAAATCTAGTATTTTGGACCTGCTGCAGAGTATCCCGGATGGTGTCAGTGACGTAAATCTAGTATTTTGAACCTGCTGCAGAGCAAGCCTTGCTGAGACGCAAGCGGAGCGCGGCGGGTCCCAGCTTGCGAGCGGCAGGTCCAAAATACCCCGAGAAACAAACAAACTGAAACCGTATATTTGTATCGGTCGGCTATCAATAGAAAACATTATCGCGGCTTAGTTGTTACTAAACGGAACATCGAACTTCAAGCATGAATCTACGGACCTATTTTAGTATATGTTGCCTAGCAGCGCTATTTTCCTGCCAAAATCG